>Ga0209555_10002844_pt1 | contig 11970 bp, 10 predicted proteins | sample SaaInl85LU_5_DNA_FD_184643 | JGI IMG/M metagenome (GOLD analysis project Ga0209555, IMG submission 184643) | Marine microbial communities from expanding oxygen minimum zones in the Saanich Inlet - ESP_85LU_5_DNA (SPAdes) (version 2) | ecosystem: Environmental > Aquatic > Marine > Intertidal... | reverse complement strand
TAGTCTTTATGGTTGCCAGTGTGTTTTAAAAACTTCTCTTTTAAAAGGTGTAAATTAACATTGTTGGCATAAACTTGTGTTCTATTACAGGTAGAAACTATAATGGCAGATGCTCCAAGTTCAGATTCTATTTCGGCTAGGAATCGAGTTTTTTGATGCTCATCCATACTAAAAAGCTCTCTAATCTCTAGGGGGCAATTCCAGTGGCTAATTCCAAGGCTGTAAAATGAATCAAGCATTGTTTTATATACTTCTTTTTAACACCATGTTTTTCAATCCCTCAACAAATGTATCTGACGAATTTAGACTTTGTACTAGCTGGACTTTTTCTCCGCCGTTTTCTTCAAACAACTCTTGGTATTCGTCTCCAATTTCGATAGTTGTCTCGAGGCAATCAGCTACAAATGCTGGAGAAAAGACTAATAATTTTTTTGCGCCTTTTTTGGCTAAATCGGTAATAATTTCATCAGAAAAAGGTTCAATCCATCCTCTTCCAAGTCTAGATTGAAATCCCACACTATAGTCTTCGTCTTTTAAGTTAAATCGCTTTGCTAATTGAATGGCGGTTTCATAACAACTTGCTTTATAGCAAAAAGAGTTTGCGCCACTAACGCCTTTTTCACAATCATTATCTTTACATAATCCTTCGTCATACACCTTGTCTACGTGACGTTCAGGAAGACCATGAAAGCTAAACAGAACATGATCGTATTCTTTAAAGTTGTATTTATTTCCTTGTTCTTCAAAGCCTTTCAAATAGAATTCTTCATCGTAAAATTGAGTAACAAAGTTTATTTCTGGAATTACCCACCATTTTTTGATTACTTCCATAGATTCTTCAATTACAGAACCATTTGTTGCAGAGGCGTATTGTGGAAATAAAGGTAAAATTATGATTTGGTCATAATTCTTACCCTCCCAACTTTGTAAAATCTTTCTGAGAGACGGGTTTTTATACCTCATAGCGTATTCAACATGATAGTCTTCCCCAAGGGACTCTCGTAATTTTTGAGTTAATTTATGTGTGTGAAACACAATAGGAGAGCCTTCATCTGTCCATAATTCTTTGTAAACTTTAGCCGACTTTGGTGCCCTAAAGGGAACAATAATTCCATTGACTAGTATTTTCCTTAACAGCCAAGGAATATCGATAACCCTTTTGTCATTTAAAAATTGAAAAAGATAGCTTCTAACGTCAGAAGTTTTTGGGCTATCGGGCGTGCCAAGGTTTACTAGAAGAACAGCTTTCTTTTTTGTCATAGTATGAAAATATGTGCAAATTTAAGCATTTCACCCTCCGTTTTTAAGTAATTTCGGTAAATTTTTGGTGATCTTTAATGGAGCTTGAAAATATTTTTTTATTAAATTTTTTTTGTAATTTTCGATTAATATAATTGTTTTAGTCGACTAAACTATTTATTTAACAGACGAATCTTTAGTTTTTATGGACGAATACTTTTTAGTATTCAGCGAGTTAGGTTTTTCTAGTTGCTAATTTGTAAAAAATCTTATGAAGTTTAGGATATTAGATTTATATAATGATCATTGGGTTAGGTTATTGATAGTTCCCTTCTTAGGGTTCTGCGTGCCTTATCTATTGAATATGACGCCAGAAGAAGTTACTATTGAGTCTTTTTTATATGAACATCCTTCTGTTTTTACTGTTTTAGTCGTTGTGATTATTTTTGAGACAAATAGGTTTTTTGTAAAGTTTTTCAAAAACATAATTCTTTCATTTCACAAAAAAACAATTTACAGAGTATTCTTCAAATTCATATTTCAGTTATTTTTAACTTTTTGTTTATTGTTAGCATTTTTATCAATCTGGTATATTATTGTTTTAAAGCTTGAAAATTATTTTGAATTTCTGATTACCACTATATTTTTTGGTTTAACCGTTACCCTAATTTTTTTACTGTCGTACGAGCTAAGTTATTTTTTCTATAAATGGACCGAGGAGCAAACAAGAACAAAAAATTTAGAAATTATAAACTCTAAGGCTCAAATTAACCTGATGAAAAACCAACTTGCACCTCATTTTTTATTTAATAGTTTAAGCACATTAATGTCATTAGTAGAGACGAATAAAGAAAGTGCATTGAATTTTATTAATTCATTTTCTTCCATATACAGATATATTTTGGAAAATAGTGATGCTATCTCAATAGCCATTAAAACAGAATTAGAATTCATAGAAGATTATGTGGCAATTTATAAAGCTAACTATGGAAGTGAAGCCATTAATTTGCAAATAAATATCCCTAAAAAATATTATAAATACGAACTGCCGAAATTAAGTATTCAAATGCTTGTAGAAAATGCACTAAAGCATAATTTATTTTCAAATTCTAAACCTCTCAATTTAGAGATTGGTCTAACCCCTAATAAATCACATTTATTTGTTAAAAATAATATTCAGTTAAAAAAAAGAAATGATTCAACCCATATTGGTCTGAAAAATATTAACGATAGATATAAGAAGATGGGGAAGTATAAAATTATTGTTGAAAATTCATTTGATACTTTTAATGTAAAGCTTCCTTTGTTAAAACCCTAACCATAAAAAGACATGAACGTAGTTGTAATAGAAGACGGCCCAAGTATTGCTCAATCAATGAAAAATATATTGAGGAATATTCTTCTGAATATAAAGTAGTTAAAATTCTTTCTGGAGTAGATGAGTCTATTGAATATTTTGAAAATTCAGAAGAGCCAGATTTAATATTTAGTGATATTGAGTTAAATGATGGATTGTGTTTTGAAATATTTGAAAATTCTATCATTAATTGCCCTATTATTTTCACTACGTCTTATAATGAATACTGGCAAAGGGCTTTCAAATTAAATAGTGTTGATTACTTACTTAAACCTGTTACTAAGCAAAAAATAGTTGACAGTATTAAACTTTATCAAAGTGTCAAAGAATTTTACGAAGAAGAGGATCATACAAATAATAAGTTAATGGAGCTGGAGATTTAAGGAAGATACCTACCGCTTCTTTATCGCCTGTACACCACGATATTTCTATGCAAGTGGTTGGGCGTTCACGTACTGTTGGTTTGGGTGCTTCTGAAACTATTTTTGTAGTTGGAGAAGAACATCACGGTTTAAAACTTACTTCAATAACCTATTGTGCGTTTAGTGGATCGGGTTCGTTTTCATTTAGAGTACGCCGCAACAATGTAGTACTTGCCAGCTTCACCGCTTCTGCGCCTGCGCCTACAGTTTATACGTCAGCAATTAATTCATCGGTAACACTTAGCCGTGGAGACCGAATTGACGTACGAGTTTACTCAAGTAATAATGGATTAAAAGGGTTTTCAATGACGCTAAGTGCAGAATAATGAAAGTTAGATAGAATGAAACAAAAAAATAGAAAATATTATATGTTGATGTTATTATTCTTTAGCTCATTAGCTTTTTCTCAAGTGATGGTACTTGATAATACCCCTAGAATTGAGCATTTTGACCTTGAATACTCAAATTGTCATTGGTCAATATCTCCTGATGGTTGGCTAACTTATATTGGTACACCCGACTGTGCTTTATCGAGAAATGCTATTATGTATCCTATTGATTCAGATGATGAACTTTTAGTATTTGGTGAAGCAACAAAAAGAAACATTTCTTCACTGGGGATAACTTCTGGTTCAACAATTACAGTTACACTTACGGCAGGAGTAGGCAATTTTGGTGATACTCTTATTATAGCTGGAAATCACACCTTTGATGTGCGAATTTATACCAACGACCCGGGAGTTTTTTCGAACTATGGAGTCCTTTGCAATGATGGAGGACAAGTAGTACTTAGTGGTGCCAACGAGACATTAAATGCCATGACATTTACTAACACCACAACACTAACTCAAGATGCAAACTAGATAGCCATTGGAAATTGTGATGCTGGAGGAAATGGAGGTAATGTATTAGACGATCTTATATTATCATGGTAGTTATTTAAAAAGAAATTTTTAGTAATGATTAAAATAATGTAGCCATTTTGAAAGAATATTAAAACTATTAAAAAAACTAAAATAGAAACGAAGTAGAAAATTAGAACAAATAAAAACCCTAGAACTATGAAAAAAAATATTCAGTATACTATAACTGTTATGATGTTAGTCTTTTCATACTTGAGCACCAAAGCTCAGGTTAGGTTTAATGGACAGATTAATGATAATTCCCTTGGTCTCAGTTCTGCATTTTTGGATGCCTCTGCGAGTATGACTTGGAATAACACCACCAATATTGGTAAAGGGATGGTATTTCCTCAAGCGGATTTGACTGAATTTGCCTCTTTTGCCATGATTGGGTCTATTTTACCGTCTAATAATCCCAATGCTTTTGATGGTTTTTTGCTGTTTAATATAGGTACAGGTGTAGCAGCTATGGGAGGCGACTCTGTATTTCCTGGTTTTTATTATTACAGAAATACTTCTGGAACTTTAAATGGAGGAAACTGGGTTCAAATAACACCAGATGACGCCGACGGCGATGCTTGGGGTGTTGATGGCGAAGATCAGACCTCTACGATAAGTAGAACGGGTAATGTAGGGATTGGTATATCAGCACCATCGGCGAGACTTCATGTGAGTGGAGGAATTTTGAGGTGGGAAAATGGTGATCATCAGCTTGATTTTAATACTCCTTTAGGTCATACAGGTATGATTTTTAATCGCTCTCAGTTGGCAAATAGAAGCCGTTTTGATGTTTTAAATGCCAGTAATGCTACAGCAGCAAATCGGTTTTTTAAACTTTCTTATTCTGGTGAATCAGGTGTAAGTATCCGTAAGGGGGGTAACGTAGGAATTGGTCGAAACGACCCTATATATAGGCTAGATGTAAACGGTTCTTTTAGAAATACTACAGCAGGGCTCTTTACGGTTATGGCAGGTAATGATAATATGACGGCTACCCCTGCCCGAGGAATTCGCATGTGGAATTGGAACGACACCAATTGGGGAATTTATATGGCTCGTTCGGGAGATACACGCGCAATGAATGGAGGCATAGCCCCTTCTAGTGGAACTATAAATTCATATGCCGTAAGGTTCAGAACAGGAGGGACAAGTTCAGCTCGTGGGTTTATCTTTGAAAACAGTTTGAACCAGGCATTGATGAGTATTCGTGGTAATGATGGTTACACTACCTTTGAAGACGACATAGATGTAATCGGTACAGCACGTGTTAGAACATTAGATGCAGGTACAACTTCTGATGAAGTGGTAGTTGCCGATGCTAATGGTGTCTTGAAAAAAGTTACTCAAAGTTCTGTAGGAGACGGTGATGCTTGGGGTGTAAATGGTGAGGACGAAACCTCTTGGGTAGCTCGTGCGGGTAATGTGGGTATTGGCTTAAACACAGCGCCTTCTCAAAAGTTACATGTAGTAGGAAATGCACAAATAGGTACTGCTGGTGAGGAGGTGCGTTTAGGGTATATGGGTTATAATAACTGGGCAGGTATTTCACATAAGAATAGAGCGAGTGCTGGGAATTATGCCTTAATACAGAATTCTTCAGGTCGTACATTAATTAATGCTTCTACAGGTCAAGCTATTCAGTTTAATATTAATAATGCGGCAGGAGCGATGCTTGATCAATACAGCAACTTTGGTATAGGCACAACAACACCAGCAGCTAAGTTACATGTAGTAGGTAACGCACGTATTACTAGTATGGCAGCAGGTACAGTCTCGAATCAGGTAGTTATGGTAGATGGAAATGGTGAATTAAAGAAGATAGCTGTTAGTGGTATTCAGGATGGTATTGGAACGGATGATCAGAAAGCAGATATTTTCGATATCAGTGGAGGTAATTTGCGTTTATCAATGGAAAGTAATGCTGCAGTTCATACAATTCCAGTGTCGTCGTTTCAAGACGGTGACGCTTGGGGAGTTAATGGTGAGAATGAGACGTCTTGGGTAGCACGTACGGGTAATGTAGGTATTGGCTTAAACACAGCACCTGCTCAAAAGTTACATGTAGCAGGCAATGCACAAATTGGTTCTGCTGGTGAGGAGGTGCGTTTAGGTTACATGGGTTATAACGATTGGGCAGGTATTTCACACAAGAATAGAGCGAGTGCTGGGAATTATTCCTTAATGCAAAATTCTTTAGGTTCTACATTCATTAATGCTTCTTCAGGTCAAGCAATAACGTTTAGAATAAATAATTCAGAAGGAGCTAGATTACATAGCAACAATAACTTTGGTGTAGGTACAGTATCCCCAGCAGCTAAGTTGCATGTAGCTGGTAACGCACGTATTACTACTATGGCAGCAGGTACATCTGCTCATCAAGTAGTGGTGGTTGATGGTAATGGTGAGTTAAAAAAAGTTGCTCAAAGTTCTGTTGGAGGAGGAGGAGCTGATGGAGACGCTTGGGGAGTAAATGGTGAGAACGAGACCTCTTGGGTAGCACGTACGGGCAATGTAGGTGTTGGCTTAAACACAGCACCTTCTCAAAAGTTACATGTAGCAGGTAATGCACGAATAGGTACTGCTGGTGAGGAAGCACGAATAGGAGATATAGGACTTGCTAACTGGACTGGTTTTTCGCATAATGCTGCAGCAACATCAACAAAATATGCATTAGCACAAAATTCTTTGGGACATACACTATTAAATGCTGCTTCAGGTCAGCCTATTCGATTTAGAATTAATAACGTTGATAAAATGATTTTGGCTTCTAATGGTCGATTAGGTATAGGTACAACTTCACCAGACCAACGACTAGATGTAAAAGGTAACGCCTATATAGGTCAAAGTGGTCAGGAGTTACGTGTAGGAAATGTAGGGATACTCTATTCAGCAGGTATTGCACATAAAGATGCACCTACTACTACTGGATATGCTCTTGTTACCTCTTCAAATGGTACGACGTCTATAAATTCATCTGAAGACCTAACGTTTAGAATTGCTAATGATGCTAAAATGGTATTGGATGATAATGGTGGACGTTTAGGGATTGGAATAACAGCACCAGCAGCTAAGTTACATGTAGCTGGTAATGCACGTATCACTAGCATGGCAGCAGGTACATCTGCGCATCAAGTAGTTGTGGTTGATGGCAATGGTGAGTTGAAGAAAATTGCTCAAAGTTCTGTCGGAGGAGGAGGGGCTGATGGTGACGCTTGGGGCGTTAATGGCGAGGACGAGACCTCTTGGGTAGCACGTACGGGTAATGTAGGTGTTGGCCTGAATACTGCACCTTCTCAAAAGTTACATGTAGCAGGAAATGCACAAATAGGTACTGCAGGAGAAGAAGTGCGAATTGGATATGTTGGGCTAAATAACTTTGCAGGATTTGCACACAAAAATTTTGCTACGAGTGGAGGGTATGCACTTGGTGCCACTTCGCTTGGTACAACAGTAATAAACGCAGCTACTAATCAGAATGTACTATTTAGAATTAATAATCAGACTAAAATGATATTAGATTACGACGGAAATTTTGGTATCAATGTAACTGCACCTTCTAGAAGGCTGCATGTTAATGGCGATGCGCGTATTACAAATATGCCAACAGGAACATCATCTGATATGGTAGTAGTGGTTAATACTGCTGGTGATTTAAGAAAAGTTGCTCAAAGTTCTATTGGCGGTGGGGCTTCAGCTTCGCCGATAAAAGCCTATGGTAAAGTTAGTGCTACTGGTACAGGAAGTGGCCTTTCGGGTGCTACGGTCATTAAAACAGCAACAGGTGAATATAGAGTTGCCTTTACTCAAGCTGCAGCAAACGCTAATTATGTAATACAGTTAACCCAAAGAAGTCAGAATGCGGCAGGATCAAATGGCAATGACGCGCCAAGCATTACGTACTATGACCAACAAACAACATTCTTCAGAGTAAGAATAACGGATAACGATAATGGTGCGACCAGTGGACGTAAGGTTGATGGTGAGTTCATGTTTACTGTTTTAGAGTATCCAAATCCTTAATTGGATTTAATATTTAATATTGATTTTTAAAAAGACCATTCCTTTTGGAATGGTCTTTTTAATTTTAAGAATTATAGACATAAAAAAGAAACTGTTTAAAACAGTTTCTTTTTTATTTGGAATAGTATTTGTTGAAACTATAGTGTGTAGGTTAAGCCCAAGCCAAATACTTCTTTGAATTGAATTTCTGGACCAAAAGAGTCATAAACTCCATCGCCATTAGTGTCTTTAGCAATGTCAATATCTTGATCGTATAGCAACTGTGTTGATAAGGTTGCTGAAATGTATTTATTGATCTTTAGAGAGAGTAATACTTCCCAGTTAATATCAATGTATTGAGGGTTATTTAAATAGTTAGTAAACAATTCTAATTTAGTATTAATTCCCACATTTTCAACAATATCTTTTTGGTAATATATGCGAATGTAACCACCAAACTCTGTTCTTGTGTTTTCACCTTCTCTAATAATGTTTCCTGCCGTATCTTTTTCAGCAGCTTCTACACCAAACGCCCCAGCATTAGCTAAATCTTGATTAGCAACTATTGTGGCTTTTAGAGTAATTGGTGCTATAAAGCAGTTAAAATGTTCATTAGCCTTAAAATCCATACCAAAAGACTCTAAGAAATATGCCGGTGAAAATAGCCCTGAAATTTTTACACTATCGTTTGGGTAATTATAACCATCCGTCATTTGAGTTTTGAAATTGAGTAAAGCGGCATAGCTCCATTTTCCACTTGCTTTGTGTCCGTATTTTGATGTAAAATCAATACGGTCATCGGTTTTTATCCAAGAGCTTTCGCCTTGTTTGATTATGCCATAACCAACTTCAAGAAAGTTTTCCCACAATCCTTTCCCTTTAGTTTTGTGGGCGTGAAAACTGGCTAAGCCATTTAAAGACAAGGAATTTTGCCCTCCTGCTGACCAATTGGTTAGATTAACTTGAGAGAAACTCAGACGACTCGTTCCCCCAATATCCCACTGTTCGGTTTTTGTGTCTTGAGCTTGGACATTAAAAATAAGCATGCATAGCATGGACTTAAGAAATAATTTTTTCATAGTTTCAAGTGTTTAGTAATATGATTTTAATGATTATTCTGATATTTTCTTGTTCGCTATTAAGTAAGCAAAAATACAAAAGATTAGTACCATATAAAGCACAAAATAGGGTGGCCTAATTGGAGTCGAGAAGAAATAGGCAAAGAGTGTAACGGTCATTAAACCAAAAGAAATAGAAACGCCTTTTAGCATAGTTTGTGCATTTTCTTCAGAAAGAGTTCCTGCCAAGAAAGTTAAAATGGATAAATTAACGCCACAAGCCACGCATATAAGAACATATGTTTTGAGCTCAGGCAACAAAATATCGTAATGTGGTAGTCTGTGAAATAATTCGTAAATATAAAATTCAGGATAAAAAATTACTGAACAACATTGTAGTAAACCTCCAATAGAGATGATTTTCAAGGCTTTTTTTGAAGTCATGTTTTTAAATAGTTAATAAGGTATATGTAAAACTAATAAATATTCGTTAGATAATTACTAATTTTGCTAAATATTTTAGGGCAATTAGCTCAGTTGGTTTAGAGCACTACCTTGACAGGGTAGGGGTCACTGGTTCGAATCCAGTATTGCTCACTTAAAGGCACCCCTCATTCTCTAGTAGAGTGAGGGTTTTTGCTTTTTGAATTACCCAAAATTTTTATGAATTGAATTTGTCTGCACTGCCATTCTGGCTTTGGCTGTTACAGATTGATCACTGAATTCATTTTTAAGAAATTTAAAATAGGCAGTTATGGCTATCATTCCTGCATTATCGGTGCAATATGAGAAAGGAGGAATATAGGTGCTCCATCCATGTGATTTTTCCATTTCGGTAAGCCTTTGTCTAAGTCCAGAATTTGCCGATACGCCGCCAGCAATGGCGATTTGAGTAATAGACGTTTCTTCACTAGCTTTTACTAGCTTTTTCATGAGAATATTTATAATACTGTGTTGAATAGAAGCGCAAATATCATTCCTGTTTTCTGCGATAAAATTTGGGTTTTCCTTGCTTTGTTTTTTAATGAAATACAAAATGCTTGTTTTAAGGCCACTAAAACTATAGTTTAATTTATCAACCTTGGGAATTCCAAAAGTAAAGGCCGTTGGATTTCCTTCTTTAGCGTATTTATCAATCAAAGGGCCACCGGGATATGGTAAGCCTAGTAGTTTAGCAGATTTATCAAATGCTTCACCAGCTGCGTCGTCAATAGTTTCGCCAATTAATTCAAAATCTAAGATATCATTGACTTTTACAATTTGAGTATGTCCACCAGAAACGGTTAGGCACAAAAAAGGAAATTGAGGGGGATTTCCGTTTCCGTCTTTATCTTTTATAAAGTGTGCTAAAATATGCCCTTGCATATGGTTTACGTCAATCAATGGTATGTCGTTAGCCAAAGCAAATGACTTCGCAAAGGAAACACCCACAAGTAAAGAGCCCAAAAGCCCAGGCCCTCTAGTGAATCCAACGGCTGAAATCTCGCTTTTATCTATTCCAGATTCCTTAATTGCCTGATGAACTACTGGAATAATATTTTGCAAATGAGCTCTAGAAGCCAATTCTGGAACTACACCGCCGTATTTTTCGTGTACTTTTTGATTTCCTATAACATTGGATAGGATTTTACCATCTTGAATTATGGATGCGCTGGTATCGTCACAGGACGATTCAATTCCTAATATGATAACGGATTTACTCATCATCTAAATTGGGTAGTCGATGCCCCATTTTATCTCGCTTTGTTTTTAGGTAAAAGGCGTTGTGTTCATTGGATTCAATTTCTAGAGCAATGTTTTCAACGATTTCAAGACCATAGCCTATTAGTCCTGTTCGTTTTTTTGGATTATTACTCATCAATTTAATCTTTTGAACATTTAAGTTTCTTAAAATTTGTGCGCCAACACCGTAATCTCTGCTATCGGCTTTGAAACCTAATTCTTCGTTTGCTTCAACTGTATCTCTGCCTTGTTCTTGAAGCTTGTAGGCTTTGAGTTTATTTAGTAGGCCTATTCCTCTTCCTTCCTGATTCATGTAAACAATAACTCCTTTTCCTTCACGCTCTACCATAGCCATGGCTGCTTCTAATTGTGGGCCACAATCGCAACGGCAAGAGCCAAAAATATCACCGGTTATGCACGATGAATGGACTCTCACTAATACAGATTCGTTCGCTTCCCACTGGCCTTTAACTAAAGCTAAATGCGTTTGGTTATTGGTTATTTGGCGAAAGGCATGAAGTTCGAAATCGCCTATTTCTGTTGGTAGGTTTACATCAATAAGTTTTTCGATTAAACTTTCATTATTAATCCTGTAAGCAATTAAATCTTTAATTGTCACAATCTTTAACTGATGTTTTTTGGCAATGGTTTTTAATTCAGGCATTCTTGCCATTGACCCGTCTTCGTTCATTATTTCAACTATAACACCAGCGGGATACAAGCCTGCTAAGCGCGCCAAATCAATGGCGGCTTCAGTATGTCCTGCACGTCGTAATACGCCGCCTTTGCGTGCTTTTAATGGAAAAATATGTCCTGGTTTTCCTAATTCACTTGGTCGTGTGTTAGGGTTAACAAGAGCTTGAATAGTTTTGGCACGATCGCTAGCCGAAATTCCAGTTGTACATCCGTATCCAATAAGGTCTACTGAAACTGTAAAGGGTGTTTCGTATTCTGCTGTATTTTTACCCACCATCAACTCAAGACCTAATTCTTCGCATCGGTCTTCAATAATTGGAGCACAAATAAGGCCACGCCCATGCGTGGCCATAAAGTTAATCATATCAGGGGTAACCATATCAGCAGCGGCAAGAAAATCACCTTCATTTTCTCTATCTTCATCGTCTACAACAATGATGACCTTACCAGCTTTGATGTCTTCAATAGCTTCTTCTATCGTATTTAGCATTAGGCGTAATTTTGGTGCAAAGATAAGCTATTAAGAAGAAAATATTGCCTGTTGACCTTAGTCCATTTTTCGTGTCCACTTACTC
>Ga0209555_10002839_pt1 | contig 11978 bp, 14 predicted proteins | sample SaaInl85LU_5_DNA_FD_184643 | JGI IMG/M metagenome (GOLD analysis project Ga0209555, IMG submission 184643) | Marine microbial communities from expanding oxygen minimum zones in the Saanich Inlet - ESP_85LU_5_DNA (SPAdes) (version 2) | ecosystem: Environmental > Aquatic > Marine > Intertidal... | reverse complement strand
CCGGACAGAATGCAGTTGAGCTGGCGCGAAGCTGGTTGGCCAACCATCAAGACCTAGCAGGACTGTTAGCGTTAGACAAAAAAAGCTTCTGCCATCTCAATGGTGCGGGTAGTGCTCGCTATGTATTGCTGCAGGCGGCACTGGAGCTCGGTCGACGTGTAATCAGTCAGCCGCTATTGCGTGGTAACGCGCTCTCAAACCCGGAGCAGGTGCAGCAGTTCCTGCAGCTTCAGATCGCGCGCTCCCCGCGTGAGCACTTTGGTGTGCTTTTCTTGGATACTCAGCATCGTGCTCTGCATTGGGAGGTGCTTTTTAGTGGAACGCTCAATGCGGCGGCGGTTTACCCGCGTGAAGTAGTGAGGGCTGCTTTGCAGCAGGGTGCCGCCGCAGTGATATTGGCGCACAACCACCCCTCGGGCGTTGCAGAGCCCTCATTGGCCGATCGACAGATCACCGAACGGATTCAGCAGGCGTTGGCACTTGTGGATATCCGCACCCTAGATCATCTGGTGCTGGGCGCTGGCGTTACTGTCTCGTTTGCCGAACGTGGTTGGCTCTAAGATCTGTTTGACCTCGCGCCGGTGGTGATTATTTGCACAAAAGAGTGGCGTATAGAGGGTCACTTGTGTATTATTGCGCGCCTCTGTCTCACTGGTACGGGATTTTTGTCTCGTTTTCGGACGCTCCGCCTGAGGCTACAGCGAGTTTAAGTGCAGTAGCCAATAAAGATCTGACAGGGTTAAGAAAACATTATTAACTGAGGTTTTAAAATGTCTCGAGTATGTATGGTTACTGGTAAGCGCCCAGTAACGGGAAACAACGTTTCTCACTCACAGCGCAAAACACGTCGTCGTTTCCTGCCTAACCTGCACTGGCACCGTTTCTGGGTAGAGAGCGAAAACAAATTCGTTCGTCTGCGCGTCTCTTCTAAAGGCATGCGTATCATCGACAAGAAAGGCATCGATGCCGTTCTTGCTGAAGTCCGTGCAAACGGCAACAAAGTTTAAGCAAAAGGAGCTAGATCATGGCTAAAGGCGCACGCGAAAAGATCCGACTGGTTTCTTCTGCTGGTACAGGTCACTTCTACACCACAGATAAGAACAAGCGTAACACTCCAGACAAGTTCGAATTCAAGAAATACGATCCTGTTGTACGCAAGCACGTTATCTACAAGGAAGCTAAAATCAAGTAATTGATTTTGCTTCTAAAAGAGCCCGCACTCAGCTAGTCTGACTGCGGGTTCTCTATTTTTAGGCTCCTTTTAATGCAGCTATCGCACAATTTCACGCGCGCAGTCCCTTTTCTCTTTGTTGGTCTGTGGAGCACTGGCTTCATTGGCGCCCGTTGGGGTCTACCCTATATCGAACCGTTCAACTTCCTGTTCATCAGGATGTTGCTGACACTGCTCGCCTTTCTCGGTTTGATTCTGTGGTTCAAAGCGCAATGGCCAACGTTAAAGCAGAGTGGCCATCAAATGGTGACCGGTAGTCTTATTCACGCCGGTTATTTGGGCGGAGTCTTTGCGGCGATTAAGTTGGAATTACCTGCGGGCGTTGCGGCGATTATCGTCGGTTTGCAGCCCTTGCTTACGGCATTTTTATCAAAGTATTTTTTGGGTCAGTCACTTAGTCAGCGCGGTTGGATTGGGCTATGGCTGGGACTCGTCGGTGTGGTTGTTGTGCTCGGCTCGGGCGTGTTTGAACATCAGTTTGAGGTGCATCCAGGAGCACTGGTGGCAGCGCTTGTCGCGCTCTTCAGTATCACCATTGGCACCCTCTACCAGAAACGCTTTGGTGGGGGTGTTAACCTGCTAACCGCCTCATTTGTGCAGTATGTAGCGACGGCGATCTGGATGGGACTGTTAACCTTCAGTTTTGAGACTCGTGAGATTGTCTGGGACCCACATCTGATGGGGGCTCTGGCCTGGCTGGTGTTTGGATTGTCAGTTAGCGCAATTTTGCTGCTGCTATTGATGATTCGTGAAGGTGAGTCTGCGAAGGTAGCCAGCTATTTTTACCTGGTGCCTATGGCAACGACCGTAGAGGCTTGGTTGCTCTTTGATGAGCAGTTATCGATGCTGGCGCTGGCGGGTATCGCGGTTACCGTGATGGGTGTTTATCAAACCCAGCGAGCGATAACCGCTAAGGTCTGAGCTAGTCGACAATGGTTTCTAGGTGCAATGGGTCCCACTCCAAAAAGAGGTAGAATTCGTATCCTAGTCTTTAACTCATGGGTAGAGTCAGATGAAAAAAGTGATGATGTTGGGCTCTGGTGAGCTTGGTAAAGAGGTTGTGATTGCCCTGCAGCGTATGGGGCATCATGTTATCGCTTGCGACGCTTATGAAGGCGCGCCGGCTATGCAGGTGGCTGATACTTACGAAGTATTCTCTATGCTAGATGGTGATGCATTAGACGCTGCTGTTGCCAAGCACCAGCCTGACATCATCGTTCCTGAAGTCGAGAGCATCCGCACAGACCGCTTCTATGACTACGAAGCTCAGGGCATTCAGGTAACGCCGAGTGCTAAAGCCGCCAACTTCACGATGAACCGTAAATTGATCCGTGATCTAGCGGCCAAAGATTTGGGGCTGCGCACGGCGCCTTACGATTACGCCATAACCTATGAGGAGTTTGAGGCGGCGGTTGCTAAAGTCGGCATCCCTTGTGTAGTGAAACCTTTGATGTCGAGCTCTGGCAAAGGGCAGTCTGTGGTCAAGAGCGCAGCGGATATGCGTCACGCGTTTGAGTATGCGCTGGAGGGTTCGCGCGGCGATTTGAAAGAGATGATCGTAGAGGGTTTTATCGATTTTGATTTTGAGATCACGCTGCTGACGGTAACCCAGAAAAGTGGCGAGACACTCTTCTGCTCTCCGATCGGTCACCGCCAAGAGCGCGGCGACTACCAAGAGAGTTGGCAGCCTTGTTATGTCGAACCGAGCCAGCTCGAACAGTGCAATCAGATGGCTAAAAAGGTTACAGAGGCTTTGGGTGGTGCTGGTATCTGGGGTATCGAGTTCTTTATCTCAAAAGATGCAGTCTACTTCTCTGAACTGAGCCCACGCCCACATGACACGGGTATGGTGACACTTGCCGGCACACAAAATTTCAATGAATTTGAACTCCACGCCCGTGCGCTCTTGGGGCTACCGATCCCAGCAATTGAGCAGCGCTACCCAGGTGTGAGCGCTGTAATTCTCGCCTCGCAGGAGGGAGCCCCGAACTTCTCTGGTGTCGAGGAGGCGTGCGCATACCTACAGGCGGACCTGAAGATTTTTGGTAAGCCAACCACGCGTCCTTATCGTCGTATGGGTGTAGCGCTAGCTTACGACCGCACCGGCGAAGAGAGTATGGACCAGCTGCGCGCACGTGCCGCTGAAATCGCCTCTAAAGTGAAGGTGCACTGACAGCGTGCCGGAATTACCTGAGGTTGAGACGACACGCCGAGGGATAGAGCCCCATATTGATCAGCGGCGGGTTACTGACGTGCGCGTGCGCCAACCTATGCTGCGTTGGGCTGTGCCGGCTAATCTATCTGAGCTGTTGGTTGGCGAACAGGTTTGCGCGGTTAAGCGCCGCGGCAAATATGTGCTGGTTAACTTTGACACTGGCGACCTGCTGATTCATCTGGGGATGTCGGGTAGCCTGCGTGTGCTACCGCAAGAGACACTGCCGGCTAAGCATGATCACGTTGATATAGTCTTTGATACTGGCATGATGATTCGGCTTACGGACCCTAGGCGTTTTGGCGCTGTACTCTGGCAGCCCAGGGGTGAGGTGCACAAGTTGCTAGCTTCGCTCGGGCCAGAACCATTGACCGATGCATTTGATGTTGAGCATCTAGCCAAGGCCTGCAAGGGGCGCTCGCAAGCGATCAAGCTGTTGATCATGAACTCGCATGTGGTTGTGGGCGTCGGTAATATCTATGCCAATGAGGCGCTGTTTCGTGCAGGAATCGATCCGCGGCGCGCTGCCGGAAAGGTTTCGAAGGCCAGGCTAGCGCGCCTCGTGGAAGAGATTAAAGCCGTTCTGGATTATGCTATAAAGCGCGGCGGCACTACGCTGCGTGACTTTCTCGCCTCCGATGGCAAACCGGGTTATTTTGCTCAGGAGCTGCTGGTCTATGGCCGGGCGGGCGAGCCCTGTAAGAGCTGCTCTAAAACGCTGAAAGAGATTCGTCTTGGCCAGCGTTCAACGGTATTTTGTACCCACTGCCAACGGTGAACCTGTGACTCAAGCTCTGCTTCAGGTACCTCCCAGCGTCGACGCTCTGCAGATCAGTATGCGTCAGGGGCTCGGGATCGCCGGGATACTAGAGCTGCGAGAGTGCTGGCTATTTGAAGAGCACCTTCATGTTGAGATCTATCCCCGCTCACAAAACGCTCCCACACTGATTTTCCTGCCAGGTATTGGTACCTATGTTGAGCTCTATGCAGAGCTATTGAGTGCGCTGCATAACCGTGGTTTCAATGTTGTTGCAATTGACCCACCCGGCCATGGCTTTTCAGCGGGGCAGCGTGGCCGATTCGAAGTCATACCCTTCGTGCAACAGATCAGCCGGCTAGTCGATGAGTTGCAGCAGCGTTTTACCGGCAGTTGGGGCGCTTATGGCTACTCGATAGGAGCCGTCAGTGCACTGGCACTGGCGGAACGCGATGAGCGCATTGAGACACTGGTATGCGGTACCTTGCTGCTCAGTGAGTTTCCACCGGATCTGGTACATGCACTAGGCTGGTCTTGGACATCAATGAGTGCGGTCTGGTTTCCGAGTGTCTGTGTGCCCCTGCGAAGTTTTATTGATTTCGAGGCGCTTCTGGGCAATCACCCAGCTGGGCGCTGGATCAATCAGGATCGGCGCATTGTTTTTGATTATCCGTTGGCGACGTTGGCAAACTTATTTAGCCATAAGTGCGGTATTTTGGATCGAACTTTCCCATTTAGCCTGATTATCCTCCAAGGTGACTGCGACGAGGTGTTGTCGATTGACTATGCGCTGAAGGTAAAGGAGGAGTCTGAGCACCCTATCCAGATAGAGGTTGTTGTCGGGGCGGGGCATATGTTGCCCTGGGACGATCCAGAGGGTTTGGCTAAGCGGGTTTGGGAGTGTTTCCAATACAGGGCTAATGAGGGCGGGTTATTCGGCCTAGCCGAATGACTCGATTAGATTTTGGCACTACAACACGGTGCTTGGGCTTCCTGCCCTTCGCGGCACCTGTGCCCAAACAGGTATCAGTACATCTATGCGTAAAAAAGGGCATTCGAATCCTTCTTGTACCCTTGAATGAGACCTTCCTTTATCCTTGCAGCCTAATCCGCATCCTGCGTGACCCTGATCGCCGCGTAAAATCTCAAAAAGTATCAATCCTTGATAGCTGGCTAATCCCTAGCCAACGATCCATTTATGTAGAGTAACCTAGAGGGGCTGATGGCTAAATTGGAATAATTCCTAAATTTCAATTTCTTGGAACAAACGATTCATTATCGGTCTAATATTGAATAGCCATTTTCCAGCGTCGCACCTCATCAGATAGCGCGGTATACTCGTGAGCAATCAATCAACGACTCTTTTGAGGTGTAACAGTGGCTTTTGATCCTAGTCAGCGTGCCTTTCCGTCCACACGCATGCGTCGAATGCGCGCCAACGAGTTTTCGCGGGCGATGATGCGCGAATCACAACTGACGCCAGCCGACTTTATCTACCCTATGTTCGTTATAGAGGGCGAGGATTGTTCTGAAATCGTGCCGTCAATGCCGGGTGTTGAGCGTCTGAGTATCGACCGTTTGGTCAAAGCGACGTGCGAGGCATGGGATCTGGGTATACCTGCAGTGGCACTCTTCCCCGTTACTCCACTGGACGTTAAGTCCCTGGAAGCGGAAGAGGCGTGGAACCCTGAAGGGCTTGCTCAGCGAGCAGTACGCGCGATTAAGGCAGCCTGTCCGGAAATTGGTGTGATTACCGACGTAGCGCTAGACCCGTTCACGACTCATGGCCAGGACGGCATCATTGATGACGAAGGTTATGTGCTTAACACTGAGACAGTGGATGCATTGGTCAAGCAGGCACTCTCTCACGCCGCTGCAGGCGCTGATGTTGTCGCGCCCAGTGACATGATGGATGGCCGCATAGGGGCTATTCGCGAAGCACTCGAAGCGAACGGCTTCATCAACACCCGTATCCTTGCTTACTCAGCGAAATACGCCAGTGCTTACTATGGACCTTTCCGAGATGCAGTAGGCTCGGCGGGTAACTTAGGTAAGGGCAACAAATACTCTTACCAGATGGATCCTGCCAACTCGAATGAGGCGTTGCATGAAGTCGCACTAGACCTAGCCGAAGGTGCCGATATGGTGATGGTGAAGCCTGGCATGCCCTACCTCGACATAGTGCGACGTGTGAAATCAGAACTTCAGGTGCCCACCTTTGCCTACCAGGTAAGCGGCGAGTACGCTATGCATATGGCTGCGTTCGAGAAGGGCTGGTTGGACGAGGAGTCTGTGATGCTGGAATCTTTGCTGGCGTTCAAACGCGCTGGCGCTGATGGCATCCTGACCTACTTTGCCATCAAGGCGGCGCGGCTGCTAAACAGAATTTGAGTCCGCGCCTAGATAAGGTCTGCAAAGCCCTGGCGGTAGTCGGGGTATATGAGTTCATAGCCTGTCGCTCGCAATCTGGCGTTGCGACAGCGCTTACTACCCCCGCGTTGTATCGGTAACTCTGACCGAATCTCCACGCCCATCTGCTGTGCTAGCCAATGTGTAATCTCACCTATTGGGCTGGGTGCATCATCACTTGCCAGATAGACCGGTTCGAGCGTCTCGTCTCGCGCATCCATTTGTACGAGGTGCGTAATAAATCCAGCGGCATCGTCGCGATGAATTCGGTTGCTGTAGTGCAACGGCTCCATAGGCGCGACTTCGCCGGCATGCACTCGATTAAGTAGATGCATACGACCAGGGCCGTAAATGCCCGAGAGCCTGACGCGGGTTACACAGGGATGGGCAGCCGCGAGCGCCAGTTCACCTTGCAATAGCCGTTCGCCGAAGGGGTTGCTGGGTGTAACATCGCTCTCTTCGTCGATCCACTGATGCTGGTTCTGAGCATAAACACCGGTCGAACTAGTGAGTATGACGCGCTTGGGCGGTTGAGGCAGTGCGGACAAAATTTTCAGTGGCCCCTCAACATAGATTTTTTGATAGGTATCGAGATCACGCGACTTTGCTGCAGCGGTGTAGAGCAGATAATCAACTTGCGGTAATTTTGGTGGCGCATCGCCGTTTAATAGGTCATATTCTATTGGAACCACTGGAGTTGATAGCTGGTCTATATTGCGGCGCATGCCGTAAACGCGATAGCCTGCGCCACTCAAGCGCTGGGCAACAGCGTTTCCCAAGTCTCCGCAACCGGCAATAAGAACAGATAACTGCGGCACTGAAACCACTCCTTCTAGTCGTTGGCCCTCAGGGCATTTCGTGTAGGTTTGGCACAGGGTAGCAGAGGATAGCCTATGACGCTTACTGAACTTCGCTACATTGTTACACTCGCCCGTGAACAGCACTTCGGTCATGCAGCCGAGCGTTGCTTCGTCAGCCAGCCAACCCTCTCTATTGCGGTCAAGAAACTTGAACAGGAGTTAGGCGTGGCGCTGTTTGAGCGCAGCAAAAACGCAGTGCGGGCGACTCCGGTGGGTGAGCGCGTGGTAAAGCAGGCTCAGAAAGTACTGGAGCAGGCCGATGCCATCAAAGAGATCTCCAAAGAGGGTAAGGACCAGCTAGCCAGTGCGATTCGTGTTGGTGCGATCTACACCATCGGGCCTTATCTTTTTCCGAAACTGGTACCTGAGATGCAACGCATCGCCCCGCAGATGCCGCTCTATATTGAAGAGAACTTTACCGAAACACTGCGCCATAAACTACGCAAGGGCGAGTTAGATGCGATTATCATCGCACTGCCATTTCACGAGCCAGATGTGCTGACCCGGCCACTTTATGATGAGACCTTCAGTCTGATTACGCCAAAAGACCATCCGTTGGTGGCGAAGGGCGAGGTGGATAGTACGGAGCTGAATGAACTGAGCCTGTTGCTGCTGGGTGAAGGCCACTGTTTCCGCGATCAAGTTCTTGAGGCCTGCCCGTCCATTAATCAGTCTTTTCACGATCAGCACCGGGTTACCGAGGGCAGCTCACTGGAGACTATTCGCATGATGGTGGCCTCGGGTCTAGGGACCTCTGTGTTACCGAAATCGGCGATTGAAGGGCATCCAACTCAAGGCATGGTTGAGGTTCTGCCCTTTAAAGCGCCGCAGCCACAGCGTACAGTAGCCCTAGGTTGGCGAGCTAGTTTTCCGCGTCCGCAAGCGATTGACGCGCTAGTAAACGCCATTATCAAGTGCCACGGATCCAACTGACACCAGACTCATGCCCCTTACAGCTATTGCTGAGCGCCCAGTTACCGATCTAAAAGGGGTCGGTACAGCGCTCGCACTCAAACTGCAGCGACTCGGTATTAGCCAACTGCAGGATCTGTTTTTCCATCTGCCGGCCCGCTATCAGGATCGTACTCGCCTCTCGGCTATGGGTGGATTGATGCCGTCGATCGAGGCTGTAGTAGAGGGTGAGGTGCAGCTCTGTGATATTCAGATGGGGCGTCGTCGTGCGCTGCTTTGTCGGTTGCACGATGGTACCGGTTCGCTAACACTCCGGTTTTTCCACTTTAATGCGGCGCAGAAGAATCAGCTCGCAAAAGGTGCCCGGGTGCGCTGCTTTGGTGAAGTACGCCCGGGTCCTGCCGGATTGGAGATGGTGCACCCGGAGTATCGAGTACTCAAAGCCGGCAAAGAGGAGCCCCTTGAGCAGGCGCTAACGCCAATTTATCCCCTGACTGAGGGGGTTACGCAGAGCCGACTACGAAGTCTGATACTGCAAGCGCTGGAGATCCTAGGTAGCCAGCCGCTTGATGAGCTGGTACCAGAAACTGAGCTGAAACGGCGCAACTATCCAGCACTGACCGATGCAATTCACTACCTGCACCAGCCGCCTGTTGATGCCGACCAGCAGGCGTTGTTAGCCGGCAATCACCCAGCGCAGCGCCGTTTGGCGTTCGAAGAGTTGCTGGCGCACAACCTGACCTTGCGTCAGGCGCGCACCAAGATTCAGCGCTACGGCGCTCCGCCACTTAAAGCGACCGGTCGCCTCAGCCGCCCCTTCCTGGATCAGCTGCCGTTTGAGTTAACCGGGGCGCAGCTGCGAGTCGCACGTGAGGTTGCTCGCGATATGAATAGCGAACAGCCTATGCTGCGTCTTGTTCAAGGGGACGTAGGCTCGGGTAAAACGATGATTGCCGTTTTGGCAGCACTGCAGGCGATCGAGAATGGTCGGCAGGCCGCAGTGATGGCGCCCACCGAGATACTGGCGGAGCAGCACTACATCAATTTTAAAGGCTGGCTTGAGCCTATGGGGCTCAAGGTGTGCTGGCTAGCGGGTAAGGTAAAAGGCAAGGCGCGTGCTGCGGTACTTGCAGAGATCGAGAACGGTGAAGGACAGATTATTGTCGGCACTCATGCGCTGTTTCAGGAAGATGTGCATTTCAACGATCTAGCGACGGTGGTGATTGATGAGCAGCACCGCTTTGGTGTTGATCAGCGCTTGAGCTTGCGCGAGAAGGGACGTAAAGACGGAACACTGCCGCACCAACTGATTATGACCGCAACACCGATACCGCGAACCTTGGCGATGAGCGCCTATGCCGACCTAGATTGCTCAATCATCGATGAATTACCTCCAGGGCGTACACCGGTTAAGACCCTGGCAATAGATGACTCGCGCCGCCCAGAGGTAATTGAGCGAGTGCGGCAGGGCTGCTCGCAGGGCAAGCAGGCGTATTGGGTCTGCACACTGATTGAGGAGTCTGAAGCGCTGCAGTGTCAGGCGGCTGAGACCACGGCTACGGAGCTCGCTGAACTCCTGCAGGAACTGCGTATTGGTTTGGTACATGGGCGTCTCAAACCGGCTGAGAAGGCGGAAATTATGGCACGTTTTAAAGCGCATGAGCTTGATTTGCTTGTGGCTACCACGGTTATTGAGGTGGGTGTTGATGTACCCAACTCCAGTCTGATGATTATTGAGAACCCTGAGCGTCTCGGTTTATCCCAGCTACACCAGCTGCGTGGGCGTGTAGGGCGCGGCTCACAAGAGTCTTTCTGCGTTCTGATGTATCATGCACCGCTGTCGCAGCAGGGGCGCGAGCGAATCGCGGTGATGCGTGAAACCACTGACGGTTTCCGTATTGCCGAGCGTGACCTTGAGCTCCGGGGTCCGGGCGAGGTACTCGGCACCCGCCAGACCGGCATGATGCAGTTTAGAATCGCTGATCTACAGCGCGATGCGGACTTGATGGAAGCGGTGCACCAGTGTGCCGTGCATATCAGTAGTGAGTCGACTCAGGCGCTCGCTCTTGGCCGCCGCTGGATAAGCGATGCAGAGCAATACGCACAGGTTTAATAGATGCAACCCACGATACAACAGCTAGCCATAGTTAAAGAACAGATCGGCCGTGAGCCGCGCGGAATCGCAGCCGTTGCGGTTGCCAACCCTGAGGGTGTGCCGCTGGTGCTGCAGATGCGCTCGCTGGTAAATGATAAACCCTTTCCTACCCTCTATTGGCTCTCCAGCCGTGATCTGAGCCGTGAGATCGGCCGCATAGAGATGACCGGCTGGATCAAGCGTTTCGAAGAGGAGTTAGCGGATGACGCAGAGCTGCGCGCCGCTTTTCATCAACAGCAGCAGGGCTATGTGGATCGCCGTTGGCAACTGATGGACCCCTCGGACCGCGCGCGTTTAGAGGCGCTGGGCTACACCGATATGTTTAACAAAGTCGGTATAGGCGGTATCAGTAGTTGGGATAAGGTGCGCTGTCTGCATATGCAGTACGCTCACCATCTGGCAGGCGACAACCTGGTCGGTCAACGCCTCGATGCAGAGTTCAAACTGAACGAGCTTAAGCCTCAGATCTAGTAGAAGCGATCTACGCTAAGTGCATGTTCGCGGCCCACTTGGCAATGCTAATCGGCAAATAGAGCAGCGCGCTCCATGCTGTGTACAAAAGCAACAAAAAAGGGAAGCTAATAAGCCTCCCTTATCTTTGCGCCGTGCACGCGATCAACCAGCAGCGATCAGCCCTTCGTACTTGGCCATCAGCATATCTTCGGTCTCGACGTGGTCCGGATCCTTAGGGATACAGTCTACCGGGCAGACTTCGACACATTGCGGCGTGTCGTAGTGGCCGACACACTCAGTACATTTCTTTGGGTCGATCTCGTAGATCTCATCTCCTGGAGAGATCGCTTCATTTGGACACTCTGGCTCACACACATCGCAGTTGATGCATTCATCAGTGATCATCAAAGCCATTTTGACTTACCTCTTCACTCGGACCGCAGTCCGTTAAACTTCAGAAAAATGTTGCTTCAGCGCAGCGTTAACAGCAGGGTGAACAAACTCTGCCACGTCGCCGCCCAAAGACGCGATCTCACGAATTAGCGTAGACGAAATAAACGAGAGGTGCTCGTCCGGTGTTAGGAAGAGGCTCTCAGCTTCAGGTGCTAATTTGCGGTTCATATTTGCGAGCTGAAACTCATACTCAAAATCCGAAACCGCTCGCAGACCACGCAGAATTACGTTTGCGTCGTACTTACGCAGGAACTCGGCTAATAGGCCAGAGAAACCAACTACCTCAACATTGTCTAGGTGCGCCAGAGCCTGTTTAGTGAGCTCCACACGTTGCTCTAACGGTAGCAGCGGACGCTTTTTGGGGCTCTCGGCAACGGCAACAATAACGCGATCGAATAGTTTAGATGCGCGCTCTACCAGATCAATGTGACCATTGGTGATTGGATCAAAAGTACCCGGGTATGCAACGGTGTTCATCCTGCTTCTCTCAAGCTAGACCTTATTGCCGCGCATCTTAACGAAGTTCCGCCAACGCG
>Ga0209555_10002837_pt1 | contig 11982 bp, 11 predicted proteins | sample SaaInl85LU_5_DNA_FD_184643 | JGI IMG/M metagenome (GOLD analysis project Ga0209555, IMG submission 184643) | Marine microbial communities from expanding oxygen minimum zones in the Saanich Inlet - ESP_85LU_5_DNA (SPAdes) (version 2) | ecosystem: Environmental > Aquatic > Marine > Intertidal... | reverse complement strand
GATCTCCCTTTTTTTTGTATTTTTGTATCAAATAATAAGGTATGATTAATCACGTTAGGAACACTGTTCTGACTATACTTAACAAGGAAAATAGAGGGTACTTGACGCCTGAGCAGTTCAATCTGTATGCTCAGCATGCGCAACAGAATATATTTAACCTTTACTTTTCTGAGTACAGTAGAATGAGTACGATGAAGAATGCTAGGAGGCTTAGTCAAGACTATGGTGATAGGGTTAGAGATTTAAAAAACAAAATAGATAAGTTTACTACAGTTGTTAACCTACCTAAGAAAGATTCAGTTTATCTAAAACCTTGTGATATGTATATGCCACACTCTTTACGAGCTAATGGTGTTGAGATAGATGAGGTGCCAGTTTACAAGGAAACATTCCTAGATAACGCAAACCTTTGTGGTCCAACTGAAATGTATCCTGTTTATATAGACAAGAACAACTCATATACAGTCAAACCTGACACTATAACTTGTGTAGATTTAGTATATAGCAGACAACCTAAAGATCCTAAGTGGACATACGTTATGATTGGTGGTGAACCAATATTTAATAACAGCGCTAATGATTATATGGATTTTGAGTTAGGAGAAGAAGAAGAAGTCGCTTTAGTTATCGAGATCTGTAAATTAGCAGGTGTATCAATAAGAGAGACTGATGTAACTAATGCAGCTATGGGATTAGACACTCAAGGAGCACAAAAAGAAACTATTTAAGAAATGGCTATAACTGATCAACAATACTACAGTGATTCTTCAAATTGGGGAGGCAGTCAATATGTAAAGCTATCTGACGTTATAAACAACTTTATGATTATAAATGTTGGTGACGGAAAACTGATAAACGACATATCAAGATTCGATGTAATATTCCACGCTAAAAGAGCCCTACAGGAGCTTCACTATGACGCTTTAAAAGAAGTTAGGTCTATAGAGATGGAAATGCCTGATACGCTTCAGATAACTCTCCCTAGAGACTATGTTGGATTGGTTAGATTATCATGGGTTGATGACAGAGGGAGACTACATCCTATGACTACTGGGAAACACACTACAAGTATAGATAAAGCGTTTCTTCAGGATGATAAAGGTAATATATTATTTTCAGCAGCCGCTGACGGAGAAGCCCTTGAAGGTACTCCACTCATGGATATACGTAACATGCAGGTAGCTGAAAGTCAAGATACGAGTAACGATCCACTAAACGATTTCATTCAAGGAGGTAGGTTTGGAATGGATACTTCTACTGCAAACATAAATGGTACTTATAATATAAACAAAAGCTTAGGCGTTGTTAGATTTAGTTCTGACGTATACGGTAAGTTGATAGTTATGGAGTACCTTACTGATGGCCTTTCAGATGTTTCTGACTCTGACTTAAAGCTTCACAAGTTTGCAGAGGACTTTTTATACAAGTATATTCTTTACGAAGTTGTAAGGAATAAGTTTGGTATACAGGAGTACATAGTAACCAGAGCAAAGAGAGATTATTTCGCATCTTTAAAGAACACCAAGTTGAGAATGATGGATGTACATCCTTTGGATATACTTCAGGCAATGAAAGGTAAAAACAAGTGGATTAGATAATGAAGTTAAAGAACGTATTCACATCTGGAAAAATGAATAAAGACTCCGATGAGAGGCTTATTCAAAAGGGAGAGTATAGACATGCACTAAACGTTAGGGTTGCAAACTCTAATGGTTCAGATGTTGGAGCCGTTGAAAACGCGTTATCTAACGAGAAAATGTCTTCTATAAACTTTGGTAACAATGCAAAAACCATTGGTACTGTAGATGACGATGCTGCTAATAAGATTTACTGGTGTGTGGTTTCTGACAACGGATCATTCGTTTGTGAGTTCTCAAAAGACTCTAACCAAGCTGAAATTGTATTATCAGACAATAGATCTGGAGACGCAAACATTCTAGGTTTTACACCTGGTAATATGGTGGATATGTCTATCCTTAATGACGCTGAGAATAATAAAAACTTCTTGTTTTTAACAGACGGCGTGACTGAGCCAAAGTACTTTGAGGTAGACACAGCTAAATCGCTAACCAACAATGCATTTACTTTTGAGGACGTTTCTCTTATAAAAGCAGCGCCCTTTACAGCTCCGACTATAGAGTTACAAAAGACTGAAACTGAAGAAGAAAATTATATACAGGATAAATTCTTTTCATTTGCTTACAGGTATATATACGAGAATGACGAAATAAGCGCTGTCTCTCCGTTTTCTGAATTTGCATTTATGCCTAAAGAGTTTAGGTATGATTACAATTCAGGAACCAACAAATCAATGGAGAATGAGTACAACAAGGCCGTTGTATCGTTCAATACCGGATCTAAAAACGTAAAGAAGATAGAGATCCTTGCTAAACAGTCAGGGGACAATGTAACTTACATTGTAGAAAAGTTAGATAAGAATGACAAAGGGTGGGTGGATAATTCTACTCAAAACTATACTTTTACAAACAGCAAAGTATATAAGGCACTTCCAGAGTCACAGCTAAGAAGGGTTTACGACAACGTACCAAAGAAAGCAAAGACTTTAGATATAATAGGTAATAGGATTGTATTTGGGCATTATACCGAGAACTATAACATATCAAATAATGGCTCTGAAATAATTCCAAAAATTAATCTATCCTACTCTTCGACCCCTGGTGTTAAAGGCTTGCCTCATAAAACCATGAAGTCAAACATGGATTATGAGGTTGGTATATCTTATATTGATGGTAAGGGTAGAATGACAACTCCATTTACTAGTGAAGGGAATACTGTTCATATACCTATTACTAAAAGTAATAAGAAAAATGAACTAAGCGTTGAGATTTCTTCTCAAGCTCCAGACTGGGCTGTTGGATACAGGTTCTTTATAAAACAAAGTAAGAATGATTATGACGTAATATCTCCAGTTGTATTTCATAAAGAAGGAGAGTACGTTTACATAAAGATAGAGGGAGAGGATATTAATAAAGTAAAGGAAGGAGATTTTCTTTTTGTTAAGTCCGATACATCCGGTATAAAGTCTAAGCCAACAAAAATAAAAATACTAGAATCTACTAAAAAAGATAGAAACTTTCTAGAGAAGGATTCAGAAGAAAACACCTTGCAAGAAGCTGGTAACTATATAAAAGTAGATACAGAAGGAATATCATTGGATGAAACTTCTATAGATACATTCACATATGAGGGTTATGCATTTAGATCTAGAAGCACTTCCAACAACATAATTAATCCTCAAGACTACGTTGAAGACACTGTGTTTTATGGATCTGGAACAGACAACATTAATGTTACGGGGTCTTATAATCACCCTTCAGATTTAAGGTATGAAGTTAAAGTAATTAGTAGTGATTCTCCTGATTTAGTTAAGTGGAGGTTTTTAGATTGTAGAGAAAACTTATACTCTTCATGGGATGACAACAATGGATTAGGGCATTCTACTGCTTCAACAATATCTATAGGCAACGGATTAAGCATATCTTTCTCATCTTCATCTGGCCACAATGTTGATGATAGATGGGTTATAAACGCGAAATCTTACGACAGACCTAAAATATGGGATGATAATGATGACTCTTCTTCTGGTGATGATGGAAGAAGGGCTATAATGCACTTTAAGACAAGTGAGAGTGGAAGTGAATCAATAAAAGCAGGTTCTATAATAACATTAGAGTATGATGACACTCCTTCAGAAGAGTATGACAACCCATCAGGATACGTTTACAAAAGGTTTGTTTCTAGTGCTGATTATGAAAACTTAGAGGAATGGTTTTGGGAGGATGACGTAGCAAGCCTGATGGATTACCCAGAAGACTTGTCTGACTTGATGTTTAGAAGGGGATTTCTTCAAAAAGACAATGGAGAGCAAATAAGAATAGACCCAACAGGAGATCTTTATTTGATGATGTTATCTGAATCAAATTATCTTGGGGGTGGTAGAGTAAGGGTTGATTTAAACTTAAAAATACTACAGCTAGACAATCCTATTATATTAGAGACAGATTACAAATTTGCAAGCTCAGAAGTTTTTTATGAACTACCTAAGACCTATGAAATATCTAATGGTAATCACTTAGGTGATGTTAATCAGGTTTTTGGAGTTACAAATGCTATTGTAAATTTAGACCATTTCAATGCTTTTGGATGGTATAATGTTTACGAGTCTATTAAGTTTGCCGATGGTTTTAATCAAAGCAGAATGCTTGTTGACTCCAAGCCTTTAGTTCCTTTAGATAATTACAAGGAGATAACCAGAGTTGCGTCGCTAACTTATAGTGATGTTTATGAAGCAACCACTTCTTATAATGGCGTAAATGAGTTCAACTTATCTAAAGCAAACTATAAAGACTTAGACCCGAGCTTTGGTAAGATCGCAAAGATTATATCCAGGAATGGAGACCTGACTGTTATACAAAACAACAGAGTATCTAGAGTATTATATAACAAAAGTGTTATATATAATGCAGATGGATCAGGGAACGTAAGTCAAAACAACAACGTTCTAGGACAAGAGGTTCCTTACCAAGGAGAGTTTGGTATAACAAACAATATATACTCTGCTACTAAATGGAATGGGGATATATATTTTGCCGACGAGAGGAGAGGATCTGTAATTAGGTTAACTGACAACGGTATATTCCCTGTGTCTTCATATGGGATGATTAGCTGGTTTAACGACCACTTATATGTTGGTTCTAATGTTGTTTCTTCTTTCGATCCTAATAATGATCAGTTTGTTCTTAGCATATCCAACCCAAATATAGAATGGGTAGAAGATACTTATGAGTGTGCACAACTAGTAACTACAACTACAACTGAAGCACCAGTTGTTGATAATAAAAAATGTTTTGTTGATGTAGAGATACCTGAAAATCCTTGTTTAGTTGACTGGAGAGTTCACACTTACGTATGTCAAGATATTGAATGGAAGGAAGATACTTACACGTGTGATGATTTTCAATGGATAGAAGACACTTATGGATGTGATGAGTTTGAATGGATAGAAGACACTTATGGATGTGATGACAATGCGACATGGTTGGAAGAAACTTATGTATGTGATTCAGAAGTGACTACTACGGCAGCACCTACTACGACTACTACAACAATAGCAGATATTGTAGAATGGAAAGAAGAAACATACGGATGCAACACAAACTAAAAAAACAATAATGGCAAACACAGGAATTAAAACAGTTTTCACGCTTAGAAAGTACGTGAATGGTGTAGCGACAAGCGAGGTCAAAAACAATGATCCAGGAGACCCAGATTATATCGCTCCTTATGAGGATTTAGTAGACTGTCCTCTGCCGACTACGACTACAACTAGTACGGCAGCACCTACTACAACTACAACTAGTACGGCAGCACCTACTACAACTACAACTAGTACTACAAATACTACGACGGCAGCACCTACTACAACTACAACTAGTACTACAAATACTACAACGGCAGCACCTACTACAACTACAACTAGTACTACAAATACTACAACGGCAGCACCTACTACGACTACAACTAGTACCACAAATACTACGACGGCAGCACCTACTACAACTACAACTAGTACTACAAATACTACAACGGCAGCACCTACTACGACTACAACTAGTACTACAAATACTACAACGGCAGCACCTACTACGACTACAACTAGTACTACAAATACTACAACGGCAGCACCTACTACGACTACAACTAGTACTACAAATACTACAACGGCAGCACCTACTACGACTACAACTAGTACTACAAATACTACAACGGCAGCACCTACTACGACTACAACTAGTACTACAAATACTACAACGGCAGCACCTACTACGACTACAACTAGTACCACAAATACTACGACGGCAGCTCCTACGACGACTACAACTAGTACTACAACTACTACAACGGCAGCTCCGACTACAACTACGACTACAGCAGCGCCTACTACTACAACCACTACTCAACCAGTTGACAATGTGTTTGTAGTTGAAGCTACAAGTGTTGTGGGTGATTACGTTCAGATTGCTCAAGGATACAGCATAGGAGATTTTATTACTTCATCTGCACACGGAACAACATGTCTTGAAATAATGAATACAGCGTATGTAGTTAACCCAGGTGCTTTTGGAACAGTTACTGGGCCTTGTAATACACCAACTACGACGACCACAACAACACAAGCACCATCAACATCTGGATACAGCTGTATAAATGGAAGTTGTCAGTTTGTTAGTTCTGGAGCTCAATACCCAACACTTAAAGCTTGTAACCAAGAGTGCGGTAACCAAGTATAAATAATTAGTATCTTTGTAACACAAAAACAAACAAACAACAATGGCAAACACAGGAATTAAAACAGTCCTTACATTAAGAAAGTATGTGGACGGCGTCGCGACAAGCGATGTTAAAATCAACGATCCGGCAGATCCAGACTACATCGCTCCTTATGAGGATTTAGTGGATTGCCCAGTAGAAGGAACTACTACTACTACAGAAGCTCCAACAACTACTACTACCACCACAGGTACTACTACTACCACAGGTACTACAAGTACTACAAGTACTACAAGTACTACAAGTACTACAAGTACTACAAGTACTACTACAGAAGCACCGCCAAATCCTATTACATCTTTTGTGATATATGGCAACTCGTCTTCTCAAGGTTTCAACACAGCTGATGAAGCTTGTACTGGGGCTGATACAAGTATAACAGTATACAATGAAGAAGATGAGACCACTCCAGAGGGAGCTTGGATTTCAGCTACCGTTTTATACTCAGATTCTGAAGCAACAACTATATTTAATGGACAAGGCAAGTACTTTACAGATGGTGTAGGTTACTCATTCCAGGTTACATCTGGAGGAACTATTACTACTAGGGCTATTTGTGAGTCTGCTCAAGGAACAGATCCTTTAGTTGTTACTCAATCTCCTTCTGATAGCGGTACAGATTTCCTTACATTAACAGGTAATGTGACTGTAGCTGGAGATCCTAACTTTACAAGCAAAGGATTCCTTTGGGTTCAAGGAACTGGTACACCAACTTTATCTGATAACGTTGAAACAGTATCCGGAACAACTACAGGACAGTACACTAAACAAATAACTGGATTAACTCCTGGAGCGCAATACAGCTACAGAGCGTTTGTAATTCAAGAAGGAGTTTACTTCTACGGAGCTGTTCAAACAACTATTACTAATTTAGTTGGGTACTATCAGTTACGTGACTGTACTACCTTATCTACAAACTTTAGATCTGGTCAAACAATAGAAGGAATAACCTTAGGTACAAACGATAGAGTAACTTCTGGTGGTAATACCTACACAGTAGTTGGATCTACTAACGACACAAATATACCTTCAGTTGGAAACGTAACAGATACAGGAGAACAAGGTTGTCCTACTACTGTAAGGTACTACAACATGTCTTTATGTAGCGACCCAGGCGTAACTTTTGTTGGTGTAAACAACTCTAGTGAAAACTTAGCAAACGGTTCGTCGTTAGAAAACAACGGAACATGTTACCAAGTAGGAACAGAGACTACTACTAGTGGTTTAGATACTGACATTACATCTTGGACAAGACATAACGATTGTGCAGCTTGTAACGCAGCTAACACTACAGAGACTACAAGTACTACAAGTACTACAACGCTTGAATCTTGCAACTGTGTTACAGTAGATGTATTGAATACACAACTAACTAGTGGTGGACTAGATTTATACTACGTATTTAATAGCTGTGAAAGCGGAGAGACAAGTGTGAATTTAAACACTTATTTTGGTCAAGAACAAGATGGATCAACTTATTTCGCATTCTGCCAAACAGGATCAACAAGCAACATGTTTAAATATGGACCAAGTGGAAATGCGTTTGTAGGTTTAGCAGGTATGAACACAGTTCCAAACTCTACTAATTGTAATTCTGATCTTGATTGTTCTCCAGTATTACCTACGACCACAACTAGTACTACTACAACTAGTACTACTACAACTACAACTACTACAGGGATACCTTGTTACGAGTACGAAGCAGCTGTACCAACCCAGTCTGGTGAAAGTTTAGAGATAACCTACATTGACTGTGATGGAGTAGAGCAAGATATTCTTTACTACTGGAACAGTGGAGTAGATACCGTTCAATTCTGTGCTAGATCTATAGTTGGTGCTAACTACCCAGTAACAGGGCCAGGAGCTCAGTGTGGAGGCAACCAAGCACTACCAACTACGACGACCACAACAACAGGAGGTCAAAGTAATGGTGTAGATCCAGGAGGTTCTGATGGAGGAGGAACGCAAACAGGAGATCCAGATGCGGAAAATAACCCTGACAATAATGGTGGAAATGGAGACGATGACATCACTTTAGGTGAAGACACCGGAGGCGGTTCAACCAACTAGGATAATAGATTTTGTTCAATAACAAGAAAACTGTAATCGTCGGTGGAGCAGCAATGTTCCACCACGGTTTAGTTGATTCTTACAATGACATAGACGTTGTAGTAACAGACATAAACGACATAGAAGGTCTTAATCTTTTTGATTCTAAGTCTACGTTAACTAAGAGCGGTAAAAGAGCTTATATAGATAATATAGATATATTTATAGAAGATGAGCTTCCTGATTATGAAGTTATAAATGGTTTGAATATAGCTACAATAGAATCTATGGCAAAGTACTACCAGGATGTTATAAACAGATCTGACGGATATATTAAGGAATTTGCAATTAATAAATTAAAAATACTAAAGCCTCAGTAGAGGCTTTTTGTTTAATATGAAGTATATATGTGCACAACCAGCAGTGATTTATTTTGCATGGCAAATAGATGTATTAGTTAGTAGCTTAATAAAAAACGATGTAAATCCTAAAGACATACACGTTTTGTGTTCTAGACAAGGAAAAATAAGTAAAGAGTTTCAAGCCTTGATAAAGAAGCATTATAACGTTAGCTTTTTCTTTTATGAAGATACTAGGAATTACAAGGGTTACATCCCATCGATAAAACAACACATGCTATACAAGCACTACCTTCATAATCCATATATGCAGAATGAAGATATATTTCTTGTAGATGCTGATATATGTTTAACAAGACCATTGGACCTAACAGAATTACTTAATGACGATGTGTGGTATGTAAGCGACACGGTTAGCTACATAGGATACAACTACATAATATCAAAAGGCAGGGACATACTAGAACCCATGCTTGAAATAGGTGGTATATCTGAAGAATTAGTTAAGTCAAACCAAGAAAACTCTGGTGGCGCCCAGTACTTGTACAAAAAAGTAAAAGCATCTTTCTGGAAAGAAGTAGTGGATATGTCTCACGAATTGTATATAAAAATATCTGAGATAAGTAGAAAGAAAAAACAAAAAGATCCATCGCATCATGAGATACAAATATGGACTGCTGAGATGTGGGCTATGCTATGGGTGGCTTGGAAGCAAGGTATATCAACTAGTGTTAGCAGTAAGCTTGATTTTTCGTGGTCAACCAACCCTATAAGCGACTGGGACAAGTATGCAATTTACCATAACGCTGGGGCTACTAGTGATTCAGATGGTATGTTTTACAAAGGCAAGTACACATCTAAGTTTCCTCCAAATGATTTAGACATTAAAAATACTAGGTGCTGTTATAATTACTATCAATTAATCAAGGAAACACTGTACTAAATAGCTCACCTCAAAAATAACTATCTTTGCAAATAACAATACAGATAAATGGCTAACTATACTTTAACTTTCGATGAGAAGATAAATGGATGGACCTCATTCCATTCATATGAGCCAGAAATGATGGTCAACCTTAATAATGATTTCTTTTCATTTAAGGATGGTCAGCTCTACATACACGAAAGAGATACAAACATTAGGAACCAATACTACGAGCAACCATCTGCGCCTACAGAGATAGAGTTGGTATTAAATGACAGCCCTTCTGATGTTAAGATATTCAAGACTATAGAAATAGAGGGAAGCACAGGAAAGTGGGATACAACAGTTGCTACAAATTTAGAGTCAGGAAACATACCTAAAGACAAGTACAAGAACAAAGAAGGAATGTTCTACGAGTACATAAGAAGAAATGAGTCTGATGAAATAGATCCAACTTTACTATCCGTACAAGGTATAGGTGTTGTTCAAGACATAGAAGAAGGAGAAGTAGAGTGGCAAGAATACATAGCTACTTGTGATCAAGACAACGTAGACTGGTTACCTGAAGAATACATATGTAACTACAGCTGTGGTGAAGAAGCTATAATATGGCTAGAGAATACGTATAATTGCTCAGTAGAACAATGGTTAGAATATAATTACAGTTGCAATGGCTAAATATAGTTTTAAAGAAGTACCGCACAACATATCTATAGGCGATGTTCTATACCACGAATACGCTGGAGAATACGTTAAGGTTGGTCAAATAATAGACAAGGGTGTTGACTTTGTAGAAGTTGATAACAACTTAGTATCTGTACCTGAGAATTCATTTATGTTTGTAGCTAAAAACACTGTTGCTGAAAGCTACGGATTAAAAGGTTATTACGCTAAGATAAAGTTGAGTAATACAGAGACAAGACCGGTTGAATTATTTGCAGTAAATAGCGATATAAGCAAAAGCTTTCCTTAATTTTCGTATATTTGTATGGAATCTGATATTTTAAAATATGTACACGAAAACAGAGGGATTCTCTGGGATAAGATAGCCGCGTTCAATGATCAGCTTATGAGTGTTAGCGCTACAGCTATACATGGTACTGAAGAAATGCAGGATCAATTCCCAGTAAAACATAATCTTGAAGACGGATTGTACACTAGAGAAATATTCATGCCAAAAGGGACGGTTGTAGTTAGTTTTATACATAAACAAAACCACCCTTCTTTCTTTATGAGTGGAGAAATGTCCGTATTAAAAGACACTGGAGAAATAGAAAGAATAAAGGCACCGATGAAGGTTATGACAGATATAGGCACACAGAGAGTGGCTTATATGCATGAAGACTGTGTATGGATTTGCGTATACAGGACAGATAAAGAAACAATAGAGGAGGCAGAAAGAGACGTTTATACTAGCGACTATAGAGACCTTCCAGAACATGTTATATTAAATAAGAAATTATTATGTCAGGAGTAATAGCAGGTGTATCTGTAGCAGCATTAGGAGGAGCCGCACAAATATTGAGTGGTTCTAAAAGAGCCAGAGAAGCCAAGAAAGCATTAAAAAACTTTCAAAGACAGGACCTAAAAAATGTAACCAAAGGTATGCGTGTGTCTACTATGGGTGCAGAACTTCAAACGAAAGAAGCACAAAGAAGGTTTGCTACTAGTGTTGACGCACTTAGCTCTGGAGGTGTTAGAGGTTTAGTTGGAGGTTTAGGTCAAGTAGAACAACAACAACAAATGCAGCAACAACAGATAGCTGCTAATTTAGACCAACAGCAGGTAGCTATAGATAGAATGGCCGCTCAAGACGAGGCTAGAATCCAAGGTATGCAGGAGCAAAGAGATAACCAAGCTATACAAGGCATGGGAGCAGAGCTTGCTGCCGGTAGAGCTCAGGTCGCTTCAGGGATCTCCGGTATAGCACAGGCTGGTGTTTCTATGGCCACAATGGGCCTTGGATCAGGGGCTGAAGAAGCAGCTAAATCAGCTTCAGACTTAACTAAAGTTACAGGGACTGTATCAAAAGGACTTACAAATATCGCACCTACTGCTGCTAATATAGGTGTTGGATTAAACCAAATGAATATGGCTAACCAAGGATACGTGCCAATAGGAAACACGGCGCCTTCTCAGATAGATTTAAGCGGATTAAAAACACTACAATAATGGCAGAAAGCGGAGCGTATTACCAAGGGCTTACTCAAGCTGCTAACGTTAAACCTGTTGACTTCGGAAGCATCGCAAGTGCATTTGCAGATGTTGAGATGAAGAAAAGGGAGAAACAAGAGTTAG
>Ga0209555_10002836_pt1 | contig 11984 bp, 9 predicted proteins | sample SaaInl85LU_5_DNA_FD_184643 | JGI IMG/M metagenome (GOLD analysis project Ga0209555, IMG submission 184643) | Marine microbial communities from expanding oxygen minimum zones in the Saanich Inlet - ESP_85LU_5_DNA (SPAdes) (version 2) | ecosystem: Environmental > Aquatic > Marine > Intertidal zone... | reverse complement strand
GCGATCATCAAAGAGTGGTCGAAGAAGCTCTCTGAGCAAGTTGGCGATACTCATCTCTACGCTGTCTCTGAGCGCGTTGAAGCAGTGATGTGGCGCGAGAAGAAACTCTTCTGTAACGCTGACTTCTTCCACGCTTCGGCTTACCACTTCATGGGTATTCCAACCAAGCTGTTTACGCCGATCTTTGTCTGCTCACGCGTCTCAGGGTGGACTGCTCATGTAATGGAGCAGCGTGCTAATAACCGTATCATCCGTCCAAGCGCTGATTACACCGGCCCAGAGTCATCTGAGTGGGTCGATATCGCTGATCGCGCCTAATCGAGAGGGTAATTTAGAGAATGAATACTGAATACCGTAAATCACTGGGCGGCACCGGTCTCGACTACTTCGACACCCGTTCAGCTGTTGAGGCGATCGAAGCGGGCGCTTACGCCAGACTTCCATACACCTCCCGCGTACTGGCCGAGCAGCTAGTGCGTCGCTGCGAGCCGCAAGCACTGACCGATTCATTGAAGCAGCTGATCGAGCGTAAGCGCGATCTCGACTTCCCTTGGTACCCAGCGCGCGTCGTCTGCCATGATATCCTCGGTCAGACCGCTCTGGTAGACCTTGCCGGTCTGCGTGACGCCATTGCAGATCAGGGTGGCGATCCATCCAAGGTTAACCCAGTTGTACCTACGCAGTTGATCGTTGACCACTCGCTGGCCGTTGAAGCGCCAGGATTTGACCCAGAGGCGTTCGAGAAAAACCGCGCCATTGAAGATCGTCGTAACGAGGACCGTTTCCACTTTATCGACTGGACTAAAACAGCGTTCGAGAACGTGGATGTGATCCCAGCCGGTAACGGCATCATGCACCAGATCAACCTGGAGAAGATGTCTCCAGTGATTCAGGCGCGTGATGGTGTAGCTTTCCCTGATACCTGTGTCGGTACCGACTCGCACACTCCACACGTTGATGCGCTGGGCGTAATCGCGATTGGTGTCGGCGGCCTGGAGGCTGAAACCGTGATGCTGGGTCATCCGTCTATGATGCGTCTGCCAGACATCGTGGGCGTTAAGCTGACTGGCAAGCGTAACCCAGGTATCACCGCGACTGATATCGTATTGGCGCTGACCGAGTACCTGCGCCAGGAGCGTGTTGTCGGTGCATACCTTGAGTTCTTTGGTGAAGGAGCTGATTCACTCTCTATTGGCGACCGCGCAACTATCTCCAACATGACACCTGAGTTTGGTGCGACCGCTGCGATGTTCTATATCGATGGCCAGACGATCGACTACCTCAAGCTCACAGGCCGTGAGCCAGAGCAGGTAGCGCTGGTAGAGCAGTACGCTAAGGAGACAGGCTTGTGGGCAACTGATCTGGTTGCAGCACAGTACGAGCGGGTACTGGAATTTGACCTGTCTACGGTTGTACGCAACATGGCTGGTCCTTCTAACCCGCACCGTCGTCTGCCGACTTCGGCACTGACTGAGCGCGGTATTGCTGACGAAGCTATGCTCGCCTCTGCCAAGCAGGAAGAGGCGGAGGGCCTGCTACCAGACGGTGCTGTGATCATCGCTGCAATCACCTCTTGTACTAATACCTCTAACCCTCGCAACGTTGTTGCCGCAGGTCTTGTAGCCAAGCGCGCTAACGAGCTGGGTCTGATCCGCAAACCTTGGGTGAAGTCCTCTTTCGCGCCAGGTTCTAAGGTTGCCAAACTCTATCTTGAAGAGGCAGGTCTGTTGCCAGAGCTGGAGAAGATGGGCTTCGGTATCGTCGCTTACGCGTGTACTACGTGTAATGGTATGTCGGGTGCGCTAGATCCTAAGATTCAGCAGGAGATCATTGAACGTGATCTCTACGCAACGGCTGTTCTGTCTGGTAACCGTAACTTCGACGGTCGTATCCACCCCTATGCCAAACAAGCATTCCTAGCATCACCGCCGCTGGTAGTTGCATACGCAATCGCCGGTACCGTGCGTTTTGATATCGAAAACGACGTTCTGGGTACCGACAACAACGGCAACCCAGTCACTCTAAAAGATATCTGGCCTTCGGATGAAGAGATCGATGCGATCGTTGCCAAGGCGGTTAAGCCTGAGCAGTTCAAGCAGATCTACATCCCAATGTTTGACCTCGGTGAAGTTGAGAAGGCACCAAGCCCACTCTACGACTGGCGTGAGATGTCCACTTACATTCGTCGCCCACCATACTGGGAAGGTGCACTGGCTGGCGAGCGTACCCTCAAAGGTATGCGCCCACTGGCGGTACTGGGTGACAACATCACCACCGACCACCTGTCGCCATCAAACGCGATTTTGGCCTCTTCTGCAGCGGGTGAATACCTGGCGAAGATGGGTCTGCCAGAGGAGGACTTCAACTCCTACGCGACTCACCGTGGAGACCATCTGACAGCTCAGCGTGCAACTTTCGCTAACCCGAAACTGCTCAACGAGATGTGCCGTGATGCCAACGGCGAGATCATCCAGGGCTCGCTGGCACGTCTGGAACCAGAAGGCGAGACGCAGCGCATGTGGGAAGTTATCGAAACCTACATGGCGCGCAAGCAGAACCTGATCATCGTGGCTGGCGCTGACTACGGCCAGGGCTCATCACGTGACTGGGCCGCGAAAGGCGTACGTCTGGCGGGTGTTGAATCGATCCTGGCCGAAGGCTTTGAGCGTATTCACCGCACAAACCTTGTTGGCATGGGTGTATTGCCGCTGGAGTTCAAGCAGGGCGAAACGCGCAACACCTACTCAATTGATGGCACCGAGACTTACGATGTTGAGGGCGATATCTCGCCACGTGCAACTCTGACTGTGATCATGCATCGTCGTACTGGTGAAGAGGTGCGGATTTCTGTGACCTGTCGTCTTGATACAGCGGCGGAAGTGCGCGTTTACAAAGCGGGTGGCGTACTGCAGCGCTTCGCTCAGGACTTCCTCGAAGGGAACGCTTAATTCGTTGCCAGTGGACGGCGCCGCGGATCACGCGGGTCTCTATTCCAAACACGCCGTAAATACCGCCGCGCGCTTGCTCCTGCGTCGCGCGGCATACCGTTCATCCATGAACATATCCATGGGGGCTCGGTAGTCGCCGTCCGGGCGACTAACGGTTTGGAATTGGAGACCCCCGCACTCCGCGGCGCCTCCGCGTTTTCCGAACCGAGAGCCGGCCACTTCGCAGGCTCTCGATGAACTCAGCGAGTTGGGCTCCGCTCGATTCGCGATGAGAAGGGGAGGCAAGTACCTCTCAAGAGTGTTGACAGCAGGGATGCTGTCACCAAGCCCACATGGAAGTGTTCACGGCGTCTCTTGAGAGGTATTTGGCTCTCCTTCCCACTCCAAACCAATAGGGGAGAGTGATGGCTTTTGTTCCTCAAATTAAAGTGCCGGCTACGTACATGCGTGGGGGTACTTCGAAGGGTGTTTTCTTTAGTCTGACTGACCTGCCAGAGGCGTGTCAGGTGCCAGGTGAGGCGCGTGATAAGTTGTTGATGCGCGTGATTGGCTCGCCCGATCCGTATGGTGCTCAGATTGATGGTCTGGGTGCGGCGACGTCTTCGACCTCCAAGACGGTGATTATCTCTAAGAGCACTCAGCCAGGCCACGATGTGGACTATCTGTTCGGTCAGGTGGCGATTGATCGTGCGTTTGTTGATTGGTCGGGTAACTGCGGTAACTTGTCTGCTGCCGTGGGGCCATATGCGATTCATGCAGGACTGGTGGATCCGGCAAAGATTCCGCAGAACGGCATCTGCGAAGTGAAGATCTGGCAGGCGAACATCAAGAAGACCATCATCGGTAAGGTGCAGATCACTGACGGTCAGGTACAGGAGACCGGTGATTTTGAGCTGGATGGGGTGACATTCCCTGCGGCCGAGATCGAGGTGTCTTTTATGGATCCGGCTGACGGTGAGGGCTCTATGTTTCCGACGGGCAACCTTGTTGATGATCTCGAGGTTCCGGGAGTCGGTACGTTCAAGGCGACGATGATTAATTCAGGCATCCCGACGATCTTCCTCAACGCTGAAGAGATTGGCTACGAGGGTACTGAGCTGCGTGAGGCTATCAATAATGATCCTGCGGCGTTGGAGCGCTTTGAGACCATGCGTGCTTACGGTGCGATGAAGATGGGTTTGATCAAGGATCTACAAGAGGCGGAAACACGCCAGCACACGCCGAAGATCGCGTTCGTATCTAAGCCCAAGGCATACACTGCTTCAAGTGGTAAAGAGATCGGTACCGGTGATGTCGACCTGCTGGTGCGTGCGCTCTCGATGGGTAAGCTGCACCATGCGATGATGGGTACGGCCGCGGTTGCTATTGCAACTGCAGCAGCAGTGCCTGGAACGCTGGTGAATCTTGCAGCCGGCGGTGGTGAACGTGATGCAGTTCGCTTTGGTCACCCCTCTGGTACATTGCGCGTGGGTGCTAAGGCTGAAGAGGTCAGCGGTGAATGGACCGCTAAGGCTGCGATTATGAGTCGCAGTGCCCGTCTGATGATGACAGGTTGGGTGCATGTGCCGGGTGATACTTTCTAGGGTTAACCGGGCGGTTTTTGGTGTAAAAAGGAGGCGGAGCCTCCTTTTTTGGTTTTACTTGTGCTCCATTCATAAAAGCGTCACTCTCAAGAGATGAAATTATTTCAGAAGACAAACTGTTTCCGATATGCAAGAGAGGGTAATGCCAGAGGCAAGTAGCTTGAGACGCTACCCGTCGCAACTGTCTGCTTTAGCGCGGATCGACAGCTTCTATTCACAGCGACTTTTTGGCCTGGAAGATGAGTTGCAGGCTCTGGGTGTTTACTAGTCGCAGCGAGTGTTAGAGGTCACCGAAGGCTTACTACTCGATGCGAGAGATGAGGTCTTAACCCTGTTTAATCAGCTCAGCAGGCAAGGTTTTACTATCTCACTCGACGATTTTGGTGCGGGCTATGGGGCGCTAACCTATTTGATGAATCTCGATATTCATCAGGTCAAGATTGATCGTAGCTTTGTAAAACCTACAGAGAGCGATGCCAGCAGTCAGGCGCTCTGTGCAGGAATTATCAGCCTGGCACGAACACTGGGCTTAACTTGAATACTTAGTTCTCAACTATCAATTTCTCAGACCCTTGGAATAGAACACTATGCACTGCATTTTAATACCGGGGCTGGTCTCTGACAGCCGTGCTTGGTCGGCCGTAGAGTCGCTAGTCGGGAGCGAGTTATTGATATCGCTAATCAGCGAGGCATGCCGGCGCTCTGTGATCAATGGTTGCCGCCTATGCTAGCTCCGGGTACTCAAGATGAGAATCCAGCGCTGTACCAAATCTTACAGAAGATGGTATTGGATGCCGGAGCAGAGTTGCACGAACGACAGATTCGCGCGCTGATCAATCGCCCAGATGCGACGACGGTTCTACAACAGCTTAGTGTTCCTACACTATTTGTTGCGGGAGAGCATGATGGCTGGAGCACGCCAGCACGGCACTCACAGATGGCCGAGCAGGTGAGTGACGCTGAAGTGCAGCAACTCAATGGAGTAGGGCATTTTTTGCAGGTAGAGGCGCCTGACGAATTTAGTCAGATACTGCTGGATTGGACGGGTCGTCAGCGGTTGGTAGAGCACCGCAAAGCTTTCGCTCTGTGCTTAATAACCGGCGCTTTAGAGCGAGTCCCCAGCGATAGCCACCCAAGCCACCATCAGAGCGCAGTATCCGATGACAAGGGATACGCAGCGCAATCGAGTTACGCGCGCAGGCTGAAGCTACGGCACGCACTGCCGCCGGTTGTCCGATAGAGACCGCCAAGTCTGAATAGGTTTGTCGGCTTCCTGCAGGCATCTTTTGAAGTGCGCTCCACACCTCTCGCTGAAACTCAGTGCCACCCATTTTTACCGGTATATCTTTGAGTCCATCGGGATGACTAAGGAAGTTAGTGTAGGCATCCCAGACGTGATTGAGCATAGGGTCTGTCGTTACGCTCTGGCTCTCTCCCGGGAAGTCAGATCTGAACTGCCCAAGCAGAGTGTCCGGGCTTTCGCCAAATTCGGCGTAGACCAGCGAATCCTCATTGGTAGCGATGAGTAGATACCCCATCGAGGTAGCACCGTGCCGGTACTTGAGCGCTGCGGTCATTCGTTTCCCTATTAATACCGATAATAACATGGGTGATATCAGTTTGAGAGTAGCACTAATCGCTGAGGATAACGCGCTATATTTTGCTGACAGAAAGACGCGACCCGTAATGAGTCGCGCCTTAGTGCAGGTATTGGATTTAATGGCTTAGCGGCTTGCCAACACGTTCTTCAACGCCTCGTTCATCTCGCGCATGCAAGACTCGGTGCTCCCCCAATCAATACACGCGTCGGTGACAGAGACACCATACTGGAGTTCGCTCAGATCCTGAGGGATCGACTGGTTGCCCCAACCAATATTAGATTCGATCATCAGACCAACAATCGACTTATTTCCCTGCATGATCTGATGCGTCGCATCTTTAGCCACCAGCGGCTGACGTGCAGGGTCTTTGCTTGAGTTTGCGTGGCTACAGTCGATCATGATGTTCTGTGGTAGCTTCGCTTTCTCGAGCGCTTGCTCAGTTAAGCTAACAGAGACGGTATCGTAGTTCGGTCGGCCGTTACCACCACGCAGTACAACGTGGCCGTACTGATTACCCCGGGTGCGTACGATCGATACCTGACCCTCAGGGTTGATTCCGAGGAAAGAGTGCGGGTGGCTGACAGACTTCATGGCATTCACGGCAACCTCAAGCCCACCATCCGTACCGTTCTTGAATCCAACAGCTCCAGAGAGGCCAGATGACATCTCGCGGTGTGTCTGCGATTCCGTGGTGCGTGCCCCAATCGCTGACCAGCTAATCAGGTCCTGCATGTACTGTGGAGAGATTGGATCGAGTGCCTCAGTGGCTAGCGGCAGCCCCATCTCTGCCAAGTCGAGCAGGAGTTTCCGACCGATATGCAGACCCTCTTCAATCTCGAAGCTGTCGTTCATGTGCGGGTCGTTGATCAGACCTTTCCAGCCTACTGTAGTACGCGGCTTCTCAAAGTAGACACGCATAACCAGTACCAATGACTCTTTGACCTCCTCTTGCAGCGCCTTGAGGCGGCGAGCATAGTCGATCGCTGCTTCCGGGTCGTGGATTGAGCAGGGGCCGATTACGATAAAGAGGCGTGGGTCTTTGCGATCAAGAATATCGCGAATCACCTGGCGGCCAGCCATAACACTCTCTGCCGCTTTATCACTCAGAGGTAACTTCTGTTTGAGCTGATCAGGGGTAATCAGCGGTGCGTTGGATGCGATATTTAGATCGTCTACGCGGATATCAGACATTATTAATTTCCAAACTTTCGGACAGGTTATACGCGAAACTGCGTGAAAGGCGTTGTTGTAACACAAGGATAGTCGCTATATAAGGGCTGAAAACAAGGAAAAACGCATTTATAGTGACCTATCTAGCGGAAAAGCTAATAATAGATAACACAGCGATTTTTACGTCCTCGTTAACAGTTTAAGTAGGTTTTATTTAAGAGGTTTTAGGTGAGTCGACGGTTTGCATTAACTCTTCAAATTTTTGCTCTGATGCTAATGACCCTATCAGCACAGGCATCGATCTTTGGGGCTAGCTCCAATCAGCCCTTGGATGTGGAACAAGCTTTTGTTCTGACAGGCGGACAGACAGCGTCGGGGCGTGTCGATCTCGTCTGGCAGGTCGCGGAGGACTACTACCTCTACCAAGACCGGATTGAATTCGAGCTTGCCCCCGGCGTTGAGATTCTCTCGCGTGAGGACTCAGCGACTGATACCAAGGACGATCCACTTTTTGGTACGGTTCAGGTATTTCACGAGATTGCGCAGGTCGGTCTAGATATTGGGCGTAGCGACGAATCAGTACCGGTCTCTAGCAGTCTTAAGGTGACCTATCAGGGGTGCTGGGAAGGGGGGATTTGCTATCCGCCGGTGACTAAAGAGTTCAGCTTGGCAGGTGTCGGTCTTATTAAAACGGCGCAGGCGGCAAAGCCTAGCTCAGAGTCTGAAGCGGCTGCTGTGATCGATACGTCTGAAACTATTCCAACGCCTTCTGTACCGCTATCAGCGCAGGATCAGTTTGTAGAGACGTTGAACAAAGCGTCTCTGTTAAGCCTTCTGGCGATCTTCTTCGTTGCGGGTCTTGCACTATCAATGACCCCCTGTGTATTCCCGATGATCCCAATACTCTCAGGGATCATTGCCGGACAAGGGCATAGGGTAAACACGCGTAAAGGCTTGGCACTATCGGTAGTCTACGTGCTGGCGATGGCCGTGACTTACACCGTTGCGGGCGTGATTGCAGGGCTTTTCGGCGCGAATCTGCAGATTGCGCTGCAGGAGCCTTGGGTTATCAGCATCTTCAGTCTAATTTTCGTTGGGCTCGCGCTATCGATGTTTGGTTTTTATGACCTACAGTTCCCGTCCGCTCTCCAGACTTGGTTGACGCGTGGCAGTGACCGTCAGAAGGGTGGTACGTACGCCGGAGTCGCTGTCATGGGTTTCCTCTCTGCGCTTATTGTCGGTCCCTGTATGGCCGCACCTCTCGCGGGAGCGCTGATCTACATCGGTCAGACAGGTGATCCGCTACTCGGCGGTATGGCGCTGTTTGTAATGTCTCTGGGTATGGGTGTTCCTCTGATTCTGATCGGTACATCTGCAGCGAAAGTGATGCCGCGAGCCGGTGTCTGGATGGAGTCAGTTAAAGCGGGCTTTGGTGTGGTCTTGCTGTTGATGGCGATCTGGATGCTGGATCGTGTGGTGTCAACTGAGGTCAGCATGCTGTTGAGCGCATTGGTACTAATCGTCAGCTCGATCTACATGGGTGTCTTTAATACTAACTATGACGGTGTGCAGGGCTGGGCTAAGTTCTTCCGAGGCTTGGGCGTTGTGCTGCTGGTTTATGGTATAGCGCTTCTATTGGGGCTGCTTTCGGGCGGCAAGAGTTTTATCTATCCACTACAGAGCTTCGCTGGTAACGGCGCCGGTGGAGCTGTTGCTTCAAGCAGTAAGCTAAACTTCGCAACCATTACCACCAACGCCGAGCTCGATCGCATGCTCGCCGTTGCTCAGCGCAATGGACAACCGGTGATGTTGGACTATTATGCTGATTGGTGCGTCTCCTGTTCGGAACTGGATTACGTCACCTTTGCCGACACACAGGTACAACAAGCCTTGCAGAGCGTCCAACTGATCAAGGTCGATGTGACCGCCAACGACGTTGAAGCAAAACAGCTGACACAGCGCTATGAAGTGCTGGGACCGCCTACCTTACAGTTGATTAACAGCGCTGGTGAGTGGCGCAAAGATTTAACATTAATTGGTGTTCCTGCGCCGCAGGAGCTATTAAATAATCTCCAACGGCTCTAACTCTGAGGATTTTAGAAGATGAAAATACACGCACTGATCCTGGCGCTCGCATTCACGCCTTTAGCTTATGGCGCTGACGCTGATTCTGGCAGAGAACTCTATGAAGAGACTGAGTTCGAAAAAGAGATTAACGGCGAAATGATGAGCGATGCGACCTGTTCGAGCTGCCATGTTCCCAATGATTTCACCAAAGCAGATCGTAAAGCCGAGAATTACCGCGGTGTGCATTGGTGGGTTAACGCATGTAATCAGGCGATGAACACCGCCTGGTTCCCAGAGGAGGTCGATGATGTCACCGCCTATCTCAACCGCGAGTTCTACAAGTTTCCGGCGGAGTAAACCGTCCGCTATGAGTGTAGTTAGAGGACCTACATCAGGCCCCTAGCGTAGATACTCTCTACTGATCGAGCGGAAACTCTCGGTGCCCGCTCGCTCTAACCACTCAAAGATCACCATCTCCTTGCTGACAATTTCAATTCCGGCTTGGCGCATACGTGCGAGGCCCAGCTCCTTGTTCTGCTCAGTGCGGGAGCTAACCGCATCCGCCACCACAAAGACCTCGAATCCATCAGCCTTAAGCTCGAGCGCGGTTTGTAGTACACAGACGTGTGTCTCCATGCCACATATGATGACCTGAAGGCGATCGACCGCCTTGATCTGCTTATTGCATTGAGCATCAGCGGCACAGGAGAATGTCAGTTTTTCGAGCCGCACCGCTGACTCTGGAAGTGCTGCAACCACTTTGTCTGAAGTCGGCCCCAAACCTTTGGGGTACTGTTCGGAATAGAGTGTTGGGACCGTCAGCTCTTTGGCAACACCGATGAGGTCACAGACTGTCTGCTCTACAGCGTCGCTCTGTTGCACAGCAGGTAGTAGGCGCTGCTGCACGTCGATGACCAACAGCGCGCTCGTTTTTGGGTTAATTAACATGGCTAGGCTTCCTCGGAGTGATCTGGAACGTAATAGTTAGGAAAGTACTTCTCGACTACAACCGAATCGGGAGCGTAAGCGTGACAACTGCCGAGCAGGTGCTCAGCAGGTGCGTTGCGCGGATCTTCGTGAGCCTGCATGCGAGCAAAAAAAGTGACCTGCATCGCCGTTGTTGCGACGGGACCAAGCAGCTCAACGAGATGGGTGCAGCCGGCAGTACCACCGAAGAGCTCACGAACGCGTTTAGTGAAACCGGGTCGAATCTGTTCGCCGATCAGTTTTTTGTAGACCGGTGCAATGCTGGGGCAGTAGTTGAACGGCGTGGCATCCATTGTTGTTTCAACTTCATGAATACGTAGCTCCAAGTCAACGCTGATGCGAATCGACATGTCGTGCAGTGCTTCACCCACTGGGATGATACCGCCCGGTCTGTCAGGCATCTTGATCTCTTGGTTTTTGGTATCCCGAAGGTGTCCCTCGATATCCCAGAGCCCGTCCTGACGCAGAAAACCGTCGCAAGTGACTTGGCGTCGATGTACCTGTTCACGTGCTTTTGGGGTGGGTAGTGCCATGAAGCTTTGACTCCTTACTGCATAAATGGATAAATCTGGGCAAACTTACAAATTATGTAAAAACCTAAACTGAGTGTGCCGTAGATGACTTGGACAATAAAGCCGTTTGAACAGCTTAGCGTCAATGAGCTCTATCAATGTTTCCGTTTGCGCGAGCAGGTCTTCTTTCTTGAACAGAAGGTCGATTGCGAAGATATGGACGATCTAGACCAAAAAGCCATGCATCTTTTTGCTGGGGATCCAGTAGATCGATACTGCCGCATCTTTGGGCCCGAGCAGGGTTACTGCAAGATTGGCCGTGTCGTTGTAGCCAGCGAGGCCCGCGGTCAAGGGCAGGGTAAGGCGCTGATGCAGGCGGCTATCGACTACTGTCAGCAGCGCTGGCCTGGATCACCGATTAAAATCGGTGCCCAAGCCTATCTTCGCCAGTTCTACGAGGAGCTTGGTTTTAGCATCTGTGGCGATGAGTTTGATGAGGGCGGTATCCCGCACTATCCAATGCTGATCGAAGGCTGTTAAACAATCCTACGCATCAGCCCCGCGTCAGCCATGATGCGGGTTGAGATCTCCTCGATTGATGCGTTGGTGGTGTCGATATAGCCGATGCGATTCTGCTTGAAATAGCGCTCAACTGTGCGTGTCTCAAAATCACACTGATCCAAAGATGAGTACCGGCTATTGGGGCGGCGCTCATTGCGAATCGCGGCTAGTTGGAAGGCGTCAATGGTCAGCCCATAGAGCTTGTGACGGTGCTGCTTGAGAATCTCAGGGATATCTGGAGCTTCCATATCCTCGGGAGTCAGTGGGTAGTTTGCTGCGCGAATACCAAACTGCAGTGCCAGATAGAGGCAGGTGGGTGTCTTGCCGGAGCGTGATACGCCCACCAGGATAATGTCGGCATGCTGGTACTGTTTAGTGCGCGCGCCATCGTCATTATCCAACGCAAAGTTAACTGACTCGATACGCGCTCGGTATTTGTCGACCTCATTGATGGCGTGTGACTTACCCACGGTGTAGGTCGATTCTGTATTGAGTTCGCGCTCGAGCGGTTTAAGGAAGGTGGAGAAAACATCGATTTTAAATCCATTAGACGCT
>Ga0209555_10002835_pt1 | contig 11985 bp, 9 predicted proteins | sample SaaInl85LU_5_DNA_FD_184643 | JGI IMG/M metagenome (GOLD analysis project Ga0209555, IMG submission 184643) | Marine microbial communities from expanding oxygen minimum zones in the Saanich Inlet - ESP_85LU_5_DNA (SPAdes) (version 2) | ecosystem: Environmental > Aquatic > Marine > Intertidal zone... | reverse complement strand
TTCTTCTCGAATGGTTCGAAGCTGCTGACAGCCCCCCATCACCAGGGCAAGCTGACCGCAGCTGGGGTCGAGGCACTGGTGAAACGCCGTGATGATATTCACTATCCGCGTCCTAAAGTGGTGACTCTGACGCAGTCGACAGAGATCGGTACGCTCTACCACAAAGGCGAAATCGCCGGTATTTCCCATGTGTGTAGAGATCATGGCCTTAACCTTCATATGGATGGTGCCCGGTTTGCGAATGCTGTAGCGAGCCTCGGTTGCGCGCCGGCAGATATTACCTGGCGTTCGGGTGTGGATGTGCTCTGTTTTGGTGGAACTAAGATGGGCCTGCCGGTGGGGGAGGCAATTCTCTTCTTTAACAGGGAGCAGGCTGAGGACTTCGCTTATCGTGGTAAGCAGGCGGGTCAGTTGGCATCTAAGATGCGCTACCTGAGCTCGCCTTGGTTGGCGATGTTGCAGCAAGATAACTGGCTCAAACACGCACGGCATGCAAACAGCATGGCAAGGATTTTGAGCGATCGTATTGCCGACCTACCCGGCGCCGAGATGCTCTATCCCACCGAGGCTAACGCCGTATTAGTTAACCTACCGGACGCTGCCGTAACCGAGCTCAATCAGCTGGGGTGGAGCTTCTACAACTTTATCGGCGGAAGCTCTCGGTTTATGTGTTCATGGGCAACCACCGAGGCCGCCATTGACGCGCTAGTGGCTGACATGTCGCGGGTGCTGGAGAGCCTCTAGCTGCGCGCTTTAACGTGTAATCGCTTGCTGTCAGCGCCCAAGAAATCGGTCGATTCCCTCGGTGGCACCCGGGTCCATCATATTCTGGGCCATCACCTCGGCGGCGAAGTCGTAGGCTTCGGCCAGATCCATCTGACGCTGCGGGTGGAACATCGATTTGCCAAAGCGAATCGCAGCGGCGTTCTTGCTTAGAATCTTCTCTACCTTCGCCTGCACCGCGGCTTCGAGCTCATCATCCTCAACAACTGCGCTAATCAGACCGGACTCTACCGCCGTTTCAGCACTAATCATGTCTCCCGTTACCAGCATATCGAAAGCGCGTTTAGCGGAGACCGAACGCGATAGTGCTACAGCAGGAGTAGAGCAGAACAGACCCAAGTTGATGCCGGGTACGGCGAACTTGGCACGTTTGCTGGCGATGGCGAGATCACAGCTTGCGACCAACTGACAGCCTGCTGCAACGGCAGCGCCGTGCACCTGGGCAATCACCGGAACTGGCAGTGATACTAGACTCTGCATCATCTTGCCGCAGCGCTTAAAGAGCGTCTGGTAGTAGGCGTGCTCTGGGTTTGAACGCATCTGCTCGAGGTCGTGTCCGGCACAGAAGGCGCGCCCCTCGGCGCTAATAACGACACAGCGAACATTAGGATCGGCGTTTATCGCTGCGATCTCCTGCTCCAGTCGACCTATCACATTTTCGGAGAGCGTATTAAGTTTTTCTGGGCGATTGAGGCGCAGATAGACCACATGGTCTTTATCCGTGCGGATTAGCTCGTCTTTCATGGCTGGCTCAGGTTCCCTACATTTATCGAATCGACTGATCATAACCCAGTCAACGCGATCAACGCCAAATTCATGTAGAGATTTATTAGTCGAAATCTGATGCAAGATTTGCGAGTATCATGAACATCTGGGAAAGTCGTTTTCCCGCCTATAACAAGAACTAATACAGCAGAGTTTCGTAATGCATCTAACCGAACGCTTTTTTAATCAGAGTGAGACTGTTCCCCAGCAAACCTGTTTTGCCTCACGATCGCCAGAAGGCTGGCAAAAACTCACATGGCGTGAATCTTCACAGCTAGTGCGATCTGCGATGGCGGGCCTACGAGCTGCCGGCGTAAAACCGGGGGATCGCGTCGTGCTACTGTGTGAAAACCGCCCTGAGTGGGCTATTTTCGATTTAGCCATCATGGGCGTTGGCGCGCTGGTCGTGCCGGCCTATACCACACACTCCCGCGCCGACCTGAGTCACATCTACGATCTGGTGACGCCTTCAGCGATTATCGCGTCTAACAAAGCGCTCACCGAGCGGGCTCTTGAAGGGGCTGAAGACTACCGTGGTATAGAACATGTGTGGTCTCTGCAGGCAGATGCTTTTGATAGCGCGGACGTTAAACCTTGGAGCGAACTGCTTGAAGCAGAGCCTGATGATTCAGCTGTAGAGCCGGGTACTCCAGATGATACCTGCTGCCTAATTTTTACGTCGGGTACTAGCGGTCTGCCCAAAGCAGCAATGCTGACGCATCGCTCGATTGGTGCGAACTTAGATGCTGCGGTGCGTCTGCTAAGCGAACTCGGTGTTGGTTATGATGACCGCTTTCTCTCCTTCCTGCCGATGGCCCATGCCTATGAACATATGGCCGGCTTGCACCTGCCAATCGCGCTCGGATCAGAGCTTTGGTTCTGTGAATCTACTGATAAGTTGCAGCAGTATCTGCAAGAGGCGCAGCCGAGTATGGCAACGGCGGTGCCGCGCCTCTATGATTTGCTGCATGCTCGCATTACCGCGCAGGTTAAGAATGCGCCACCAACCAAGCAGAAGCTCTTTAACGCGGCAGTCACTCTGGGTCGCAAGCGGCTTGCAGGAGAGCGGCTGTCCATATTCGAGAGCCTCTTCGATAAGTTACTGGATCGATTGGTTCGCAAGAAGGTTAAGGAGCGTTTTGGTGGACGAATTCGCTACTTCATTTCTGGCGGTGCGGCGCTTAACCTTGAAGTGGGACACTTCTTCACCAGTTTGGGGCTAGGCATCATTCAGGGGTACGGTCAGACCGAGGCGAGTCCGCTGATCAGTGTGAACCATCCCAATCGCGTCAAACTACATACCGTTGGTGAACCGATGGATAATGTAGAGGCGCGCCTGGCCGAGGATGGCGAGCTGCTAGTACGGGGCGACTGTGTAATGAAGGGGTATTGGGAGGACGAAAAGTCGACTCAGGGCACGATCATCGATGGTTGGCTGCACACCGGAGACTTGGCTGTGATCGACGAGGATGGTTACATCGAAATCGTCGGTCGCAAGAAAGATCTGATTGTTACTTCCGGCGGTGATAATGTCGCGCCTGCGAAGATTGAAGCGGCACTCTGTGCCCACCCAGAGATTGAACAAGCTGTAGTCTTTGGTGACGGTCGACCCTGGTTGGGGGCGGTCATCATTCCGTCGCCCGATGAGGGTGCGGACGAGTCGCAGATTGAGGCGTGCGTGCGCCAAGTAAACCAACAGCTGAACAACTATGAGCGAGTGCGCAAGTTTGTGATTCAAACAGAGGTCTGCTCCATTGAGAATGGTTTGCTTACCCCAACGCAGAAGGTTAAGCGCGATAAAGTGCTAGCGATTAATCACGAGCAGATTAGCGCGCTCTACTGATTTAGCTAACGGTAAACCACGTCTTCATTCCTGCCATTTGGTGTTCAATCATGTGGCAGTGGATGAGCCATTTGCCCAAATTATCCGCCGGCATACGAATGGTGACGCGCTCTTGTGGCGCCATCAGCAGGGTGTCATGCCAGGAGCTGGCGGGGTAATTTGCGGAGTTCGACTGAAAGTGATGCCCGTGAAAGTGCATCGCGTGATCCCATGCGGTGTTATTGATCATCTCAATCTCTACCAAAGTGCCGCTGGCGACATCAAACATCGGATCCTCGGCCATATTGGCTATGCCGTTGAGAGCCCAAGCTTGCTGACGCTGCATCAACTCGCGGCCTGACAGACGCGTGCCTTTGTAGGTGGCCTCTGATAACCAGCGCATAGCGCCGCCCTGCATCTCAAGTTTTAGCTTCAGACCGGGCTCCCCACTAAGCATCTCAATCGGATTCGCGGGTAGGGGTTTTGGTTCACCGCGACTAGCTAATGTACCCGTCGGTTCGCTGACGAGGATTTGGGCGATCTCGTAGAACTGCCCCTGATATTCAAAGCCAAAGGGCAGGATTGCACCCGCCTCGTTTGGAATGTCGAGTAGCAGATCATAGCGCTCTGCCGGTGCAATGTTCAGTGAGCCCTGTAAGGTTGCAACCTCTGCCAGAGGTTGGCCATCTTTAGCGATTATCCAGCCAGGAAGCGGGGCGCGAATCGTCATAACGCGAGCGTTCGCTGCGTTGATCAGCCGCACCCGAACCCGTTCCCCTGCCTGAGCTTCTAGCTGAGGGCCAAGCTGTTTGTTGACGGTCAGCACGTTACCCATGCGGCCTGAGTGCGACCAGTCATGCATATCTGCAAACGAGTTCTGATCAATCTGCCCATCCTGCTTAACGCGCCAGTCATCCAGCATCATGACCAACTCGCGGTCGTAATCGGGTTGTGTGGGCTCCTCGATAATCAGGGGGAGGTAGAGACCACGGGCCAACTGTTCGTAGGTGCGATGATGCGTATGTGCCCAGAAAGTACCGGCATCCTGAGGAGTGAATTTGTAGATGAAAGTTTCACCTGGCTGAACCGGTTTTTGAGTCAGGCCGGTCACCCCATCCATGGCGTTGTCGATACGCAGACCGTGCCAGTGCACACTGCTGGGTTCGCTCAGCTCGTTTACAAACTCAATCTCGACGGGTTGCCCCTGCACCAGACGCAGCTCACTCTCTGAGTAACCCCACAGATTCGTCGACGTGTTCTCATCGAGCATGGTGCGGGTCTCTTCACGCGCTATTAATCGGATTTTTCGAACACCCTCATGAGAGGGTTGCTGGGCGATGACCAGGCGCGGGGCTAGGGCCGCTGCTGCGGTGAGTGCAAGGAAACGACGACGATTGAGATTCATATTAACCTCCGATTTTTAAAGGATGATAGCATCGATTGGCTGTCATCTGACTGAAGCCGTTCGCGGGCAGAAGGAAGCGCAGCGTTAGAGATTTGTCATCAACTGAGCATCCAGCAGCGCGTGCTTCTCAATTAACCGAGCAAAGTGAAGTTGTTGGGTTTGGCTGGCAGGACCGAATCCCAGGAATTGACCCTCTTGATGCCTCAACTCTTCAAACCACATTTCTGAATCACGATAAAAAACTCGCCGCCGCTTCAGGCCTCCGAGCTCGTTACTGACATGTTGCAGCACGAGCGTCGGGCACTCGCGAATAGGCAAGGTCTCCTTAAAACAGGCGTCCGCCAGTAAGACGTGAGTGTCTGTCGCAACGAAGAAATAGAAAGCGTACTGCACATTAGCCACCGCTGATCCCGAACATCCTGGATACGAAAAAGTTTCGATGGGCGATCTAGTTTTTCTTCAGAACCGTTAGACCAAAATATGTATCTTCAGCAGGTAATTCGGGGATTAGCGTGAACGGGTTTTTAACAATGGCTCTTTTAACTCTCAGTTTGTTTCTAGGTTCGGTCCAAGCTAGCGAGCCCACAGTGATACGTTTTGATCCCCAATCAAATAGCCTGATGATCAGCACACATATACAAGCGATGCCCCAGGGCGATCATAAAATACCGGATTTCTTGACCCTAACAGCAGAGACGCAAGATCGAGTTACTCTGAGTGGGAAACTTCCAGATATTTCGAGGCCCGATCGCCGTTTCGGGGTGGGTGAGGGGGGCGCGTTTCTTTTCGGCGCCATCGCTTGGTTAGATCCTGTGGCGTTAGCAGGTGCTCACCTGAGGCTCGAATCACCCTCGGGCTATCCTGGCGTGGCTACCGGCACGCTGGTGAGTGAATTAGATACGAATGGGCAGTATACAGTGGAATATCTCATCAACAGCGATGAGGACATCAGCCAGCTTCACGTGTTTTTTGGCCCTTATATGATCAACACCCAAATACTGGAGCTGAATGACCAAAGCATCGAGTTGAGAACTTATTTCAAGCCCGAGAATCAGCCGGACTCCTCGGCTTACCTGAAAGCAGTTGGGACCTACATAGAAGAGTATACAAATCGTATTGGACAGTATCCGTTCGAGCACTTTGCCGTCGTCTCTGCACCGATTCCGGTTGGACTCGGTTTAGACCGTATGACCTATGTGAGCGAACAGATATTGGGGCACTCCTACATGCTGGGGCGCTCGTTGGCCCATGAGGTTTTGCATAGTTGGTGGGGCTCAGGTGTGAAGGTTAATTACCAGCAAGGAGACTGGGCCGAGGGGCTGACCACTTTTATGGCCGATTATGCGTTAGCGCAGCAACAGTCGGATGCGAAAGCCACGGAGATGCGTCGAGGCTGGCTTAAGGCACTTAATAGCGTCGATAAGTATGAACCCTTGAGTAGTTTTAGGTATGCCCCGAGACGCACCGATCAGTCTGTTGGTTACGGCAAGAGTGCGATGTTCTTCCATATGCTGCACCAGCGGATGGGTGATGAGGCTTTCTACGCCGGGTTGCGCCAATTTTGGAACAGCTCCAGAGGGGCTTCTGCTGGATGGTCGGAGATAGAACATGCCTTAGCGAAGTCGAGTGGCGCTGATCTCTCAGCGGATTTCGAGTTCTGGTTAGCGGCGCAGCGACTGCCTAGTTATTCAGTCGAGATAGCCGATCAAATACAAGCTTCTACTGGCTACAGGGTCATACTGTCCATCAGTGCTGAAAACGCACCTCAGACGGGCCACTTACCCATAAAATTCCTAAGCAGTGAGTCGGCCCAGACGCGCTGGGTAGCATTTAGCGGGGAGTGGTCCGAGGTCGATCTAATGTTCGCGAACAAGATCGATACAGTGTTACTGGATCCGCACTTTGAGGTGCTGCGTCGCCTGGACACCGATTAATAAGGCGGTCTGCAAATTATTCCACTGGACTCAATGCACCAGCCCTGTAAAACTAACCAAAAAAATGCATCGTTAAGGAAAAAACGCTCCCATGAGTTACGAACTATCCGGAACCGTCAAAGTTATCCAGCAGCCTCAGACCTTTGCTAGTGGTTTCTCGAAAAGAGAGCTGGTGGTTACTGTGCAGGACGGCAACTACCCGCAAGACATAAACCTTGAGTTCGTAAAGGACAAAGCGGATCTTCTTGATAGTCTTTCTGTGGGTGACTCTGTAAAGGTGTGGTTTGATATACGCGGCCGTGAGCACAACGGGCGTTACTACAATAATCTTAGCGCCTGGAAATTGGAGAACCTCAACGGTAGTCAACCAAGTGCTGCACCCGTTCAGGAACCGCCTCCGTTCGACGATGACCTCGATGACGTGCCGTTTTAAGTCCCTCTGCGTTCAAGTCTGAGTGGATCATCGCTTACCAATAGATGCCCGAGCAACCATGCTGATGACGCTTCTCTGCGTCATTTGGGCGTCTCAGCAGGTCGCACTCAAAGCGACCGCGGCTGACTTCTCTCCAATGCTGCAAACCTCGTTGCGTTGCGGTTTTGGTGCGCTTCTCGTGTCGCTTTTTGTTCTAGTGCGACGTCGAGGTGGTTTTACCCATAACGAGCCGACGCTCTGGCCTGGGGCACTTGCAGGTTTTCTGTTTGCTTCGGAATTCATGCTTGCGGCGATCGCTATCGAACTTACTAACGTCGCTCATCTGATTGTTTTGCTCTACACCGCACCCATTTTCGCGGCTATCGGATTGGCGATCTATCTACCGAACGAGCGCTTACATCGGCTTCAATGGCTGGGTATCTTTCTGGCGTTCGGGGGGATCGTGATCGCTTTTTGGGAACCGACCGATCAGGGGCTGAGCGATGTTCTGATAGGTGATCTTCTGGCGCTTGCTGCTGGGGCAATTTGGGGCTCGACAACCGTAGTCGTTCGCACCAGCAGCCTAACGAGGGCCCCCGCCGCTCTAACGCTGATCTACCAACTGGTTGCTTGTTTCCTATTGCTCTTCGCAGTCGCCTGGTTTACGGATGATCTGCGCTTCAATCCAACACCGCTGGTATTGACCAGCTTTACCTTTCAGGTCGTGGTTGTGTCGTTTTTTAGCTATCTGGTCTGGTTCTGGATGTTGAAAACCTACCTGGCGTCCCGTTTAGGCGTCTTCTCGTTTATGACCCCAGTGTTGGGCGTGGTGCTCAGCGTGCTGCTACTCGATGATAACTTTGGTCCGCGTTTTCTCATTGGCACCCTGCTGGTAGTCGTCGGAATCACTTTTGTCAGCGCGCACAGTTTTATCTCGAAGCAGCTTGGATTGAATCGTAAATAATCGTTGCATCAGTTGCGGTAGCATCGGAATATCTGAGTAGTTTCAAAGCGCGCAGGTGAAATAATGCAGACATCCTCGCAATACTCGGGTCCGCTAGAGCTCGAGAAGGGTCAACTGACTGGCGCTCAGGTCGAAGAGTACTGGGAGCAGGGATACCTTTTTCCAATACAGGTCTTTGGCGAAGCTGAAGCTGCTCAGATGCGCGCGGAACTCGAACGTATTGAATCTGACTGGGCGCAGGCAGACCTGCCGCGCTCGGTGAAAACCTACAAGCGGGTCAATGCCCACGCAGTCATGCCCTTCGCTTATGACCTTGCGCAACGCTCAGAGCTTTTGGACGTTGTCGAGGGGATTCTAGGTCCTAATATTCTAATCTACGGGGTCGAGTTCTTTATCAAAGAGCCCAATACCCGTCAGTACGTCAGTATGCATCAGGACCTCACCTACTGGGGCTTGGGTGATACACAGAAGATGGTGACTGCCTGGTTGGCACTCTCTCCGTCCACGACTGAAAGCGGCTGTATGGAGTTTGTGAGTGGCAGCCACAAGTTGGCAATTCAGCCCCATAAAGACACCTTTGCAGAGGATAATCTTCTTTCGCGAGGCCAAGCGGTTCAGGTAGATCTGTTACCCAGCCAGCGTTCAGCCATAGAGCTAGCGCCGGGTCAGTTATCCTTGCATCATGGTATGACAATTCACGGGTCGGGCCCGAATCTGAGCGACGATCGTCGCATTGGCGTTGTGATCCGTTACATGTCGATTGATGTTAGGCCGCAAAACAGTGCGCCCGATTACGCAGTGCTTGCGCGAGGTGAATATGACTTTGATGCGTTCAATCGAATTCCTCGTCCAAAAGCGCTGTTTGATCCGGATGCTTTGCGTGTATATGACGAGGTACGAGCAGCGCAGGCTAGTGTTAAGTTAGCGAATACGCGGGTGGCCAAAGACCCCTTCCATGAATAGAAGTCTCTACACTTTAACCCAGTTGAGTCAATTGCTGCACCTTACCCTTTGTCTATGCCGATTGGCTGGCTGGGTCTATCTTTGACCGAGGATAAGCTGGAAAGTCGCAGTGGAACACCCCAAACACAATCATCCTTTGCAGATCCGGTAATCTGGTGAGCTGATTATTATCTATCCTATCGGGGCCGAATATGCGACATTTATCCCTCTAAGCAACAAGATGCATATAGAGATAGTATGAAAGCACTTTTCTCGTCTTTCAAACGCCTGCCCGTTTGGTTACGAATTTCGATTCTAGTCACTGAAGGGCTGTTTGTGCTGATCTTGGTAACGGTGCTGGTCTCACAGCTTGCTCAACTCAATCAGATAGAGCGAGAGCGTCAGGGCGCCGAAAGGCCGCTGGGCCTGTCTGAGCAGCTGACCCGGCTTTCAGAGTACAGCGCTAATTGTTCGCTGGCGGCAACACCAGCTCCAGAGGCTGCCAACTACGCTGAGGCTTGCGCCCGCTCCAAAGCGAACTATGAAGCTGCTGTACAGACATCAGACCTGACTTTTGGTCAGGCGCAGTCTCACGCTCACAGTGTTGAAGAACAAAGTTTGTCGTATCAGCTGGAGGTTGCAGTGGCAGATACACATCTCAATGAGCTTCTAGCGCGCTACTTCCGAATCTACACCGAGTCTGGCATCCAGTTCAACGCGTTACCCGAGGCCTACACGACAGGGCGATTATCACTGGTTCATTTGCCAGAGCTCTTCGCCTATATAACGCTTGTGCGAGATAGGGCCTTGCTTGCGCACAATGCGCAGATCTCCTACAACTATCTTCTGCAGACTCAGGGTGCCGCGCACCTAATAGCTGAACAGGCTGAAAATACCTTCGGTGCTCTGCTACAAAGCGATAAGACGCCAACCGCAGAACGGCTCGCCACTCAAATGAGCGAGATCCACCAGGAGCTCACCGACTATTTCGATTGGCTTGATGCGACCCGGTTTACAACTCAGAGCAGAACCGGTTTTGAACGGGATCAAGAGCAAGTCGAGATTGCCGAAGAGCTGCTACGAACCTTGGGAGATTTGAAGTCCAGTGTCGCAGAGCGCTTCGATTACTATCTGAATGAGGCGCAATCAGACATCTATCAACAGATAATCGGGCTGGTTCTGCTATTTCTGGTCTTGCAGGCGGTTCTGATGTTGCTGTTTATAGCGGTTATTCGAAGCGTGAAAGCGGCCCAAGAATCGGCGTCGAAGTTAAAATCGACGCTAGAACAGCAGGACAAGATGTTTGCCATTATTGGGCATGAGTTGCGCACGCCTGCGGCTGCGATGAAGATGCAGCTTGATGAATTGAGCCGAACTCGTACAGCAGACAAAACACTTGATGAACTCAGATCCACATCCGAACATCTGTTAGATGTGTTGGACGATATGCGAGTGGGGTCAAAACAGGCTATTACAAATGAGTACAAGGTTGCAGCTAGTTTCTTCGTTCGCAAACTCTGTGAAGAGACAGTACATACGCTCTACTACATGGCGGGTCGCTACAGGGTCGATCTTTTCCTGAATGCTAGCGCCTCGTTTGAACTTGAGAGCTATGGCTTCAAAAAGCAACTGCGCCAGATTCTGATCAATCTGGTTAAAAACGCGCTAATTCATGCGCAGGCTTCGCAGGTTGAGTTGCGCCTTCAGACTGATGAACTAGATAAGGATAAAACCGCTTTCACCGTCTCTGTAATCGATAACGGAAAGGGTATTCCTGAGGCAGATCAGGAGAGGCTGTTCGAAGCCTTTGAGCGCGGTGAGACGGCCGCAGATGGCAGCGGGTTGGGGCTGAGCGTTAGCCGCGAGCTCGCCCGCGAGTTTGAGCAGGGTGATCTTCAATACCGCAGCGGCAACGAGGGTGGCTCAGTGTTTGAGCTCCGCTTCACCCTACCCGATTACCGACCGGATGAGGTCCCGTTAGAGAATTCTGTTTCGGCGATACAGGGAATGCGTATATTGCTAGTCGAAGATACTCCGACACTACTTATGCTAGGGCATACCATTTTGTCTCGCGCAGGGGCTGAGGTCGTAGATGCAACTGATGGATCCATAGCCTTGCGTCTGGCCAGCGAGCAACCCTTCGACCTAGTGGTCACCGATATTATGATGCCGCAGATGGACGGCTATGAGCTGACGCAAAAGCTGCGCGGGTTCGGTTTCACTAATCCAATCGTTGGGGTTACAGGTGCAACTGTGGGCCATGAAGCAGATCGGTTACTCGAGTGCGGTGCGACCGCAGTCCTGCCCAAACCTCTGACGTTGGAAAGTCTATATGCTGCACTGAAAAATGGCAGACCCCGTTAATCGACTTTTTGGAGCCTGCACGCAGCTTTGCGCAGTGAGCGGTTCTTACAGTAGTGGGTCTAACCGCCGGTAAGTGTCAATTCCGAGCCATTTCACAGCGCCGTCTGCCAGTGCAAGCTGAATTAGACAGCGCATAAGTATTAGCTTACATCAGCTCCCAAAAAGCCGATACTAGTGGGTTCTTTAGGCTCTTTTTCAACGTAAACAGTCCGATATCAAACGGCTCAAGTGCAGGCTCTACCTCAAGCACTTGGACGCGCTCTGCCAGTGGACTGTTGTCCAGCACGATCTTAGGTACGACACCAATCCCGAATCCCAGGCTTACCATACTGACGATCGCCTCGTTTCCGGCCACTTGCGCATAGATATTCGGTGCGATGCCTTGCTCTCTAAACCATTCGTCCACACACCCGCGTGAAACGCCCGCTTCGGACAGAATCATAGGCACTTGGGCCCACTCTGCAGTGTTTTTAGGCGAAGTGGTTGGCAGATTCGGTTGAGGCTGAAGCGGGGCGATAAATAGCAGCGGAGACTGTGTGATTGGCTTGAATGCCAATCCACGGTGCACGATATCAGGGCGTGCGGCGATGGTGA
>Ga0209555_10002834_pt1 | contig 11986 bp, 9 predicted proteins | sample SaaInl85LU_5_DNA_FD_184643 | JGI IMG/M metagenome (GOLD analysis project Ga0209555, IMG submission 184643) | Marine microbial communities from expanding oxygen minimum zones in the Saanich Inlet - ESP_85LU_5_DNA (SPAdes) (version 2) | ecosystem: Environmental > Aquatic > Marine > Intertidal zone... | reverse complement strand
GACTTTGCCCTAATTCTGCAATTGCCTGCACGCGAATATTCTGTAATATCGAGTCACACAATGTTCAATCACTTCAGAGGCGAAAATGCGGAATCAGTTTTTATCCTGCGCGCTCCTTAGCTTGCTAGCACTGCCTTTACAACTACTCGGTCAGCCGGGCCTAGCTAACGTAGAGCTTGAGATTCAGCCGGTCGCCGGCGATGTGTATATGATTCAGCGACCCGGCGGCGGTGGCAATATCGCCGCGCTGATCGGCGACGACGGCGTGCTGCTTGTCGATTCGCTTTTCGATCCAATGAACGCCGCGCTCATCGAGGCAATCGACAAGGTTACATCGCAGCAGGTGGAGTTCGTTATCAACACGCATATTCACATCGATCACGTTAACGGCAACGCCAAGCTCGCCGAGGCTGGCGCATTGATTTTCGCCCACGAAAATACGCGTCGTCGTTTCTTAGAGACTCGCAGCCGCTTTCCTCGCAATGGCGGCACATTTGTTCCCCAGGAGCCAGAGTCGGCACGCCCAGTTGTGAGTTTCAACGACCGCATGACGCTGCACGTTAACGGCGAAGAAGTACAAGTGCTGTATGCTCCGCCAGCTCATACCGATGGTGATTTGTTCGTCTATTTTCCAAAGGCCGATGTGTTACACCTTGGCGATGTCTACCGAACAACGAGCTACCCGATTGTTGACCGCTACAACGGCGGCACAGTCCGCGGAACGATTGCCGCGCTGGACAAGGCGATTGAGCTCGCGGGAGACAGCACGCGAGTGATTCCTGGGCATGGCCTTGAGATTATGACGCGCGCAGATCTTATTGCCTTTCGCGACATGATCCTAGACATACAAGCACAAGTGCTTGCGCTTATTCGCGAAGGACGAAAGCTTGAAGAAGTGCTCGCTGCTAGGCCTACGGCAGCCTATGACGCACAGTGGACGAATGACCCCGGCTGGGGCGTGGTCGATTTTATTCCGGTGGTGTATTACGAACTCGGCGGCTCGGGTCGGCTGCAGGATCGCTGAGCAGGCGCTGTAAGACATAAGCATCCGACAGCAGACCTTTGCGCTCTGAATTCCGAACTAACTACCTAGGACGCCAAAAAAACACCTTCCAGTCGCGCAGGGGCTCCGAACCTTCATACAGCGGCTCATCGAGTGTGCGCCCGGCCTTAGCCGCCCAAAGCTGCATCATCGCGAGGCGCTCGGGGCCTTCGATTTCCTCGGCTCGCATCTCGTAGGTCGCATCACCTATGCGCAGCCAGCCGTCGCCATTGGTTTCCCGGACTCTGCGTGCCCAGCGGCCGTTATCGGGTCGCGTTGCGGTAATGACACCGCCCTGCGCACCAACCCAAGAGAGATAGTTAACAAAGGGAGGGAAGCCGGCCTGCTTCATCATCAGGGGTCCGGCGATCTTGCCATTGAACTGGCTGAAGTCGAGAGGCGCCTCGGTGGCTGTGCCGCCGATAATCAAACCCGGGAGGCGCCCGAGGCCTTGGTTGCTGAGGTAAGGGGCAGTAGACACCCAGCCGATGATCGCGGCGGCGAAGACAAGGCCTAGCCCGCCTAGTGCGTGACGCTTTTGCATGCGCGTTCTCCTTATTGTTTTTAGAATCTTAAGTTAGCTGTTCTCACGGAGCTTGTCGACTATGAACTTAGCGGCAAAGATCGAGATTCGGCGGTGGGACGTTATCCCGTTATTGCATGCAATTCAGACGACAGTAATGACCACAGCATCTATTCAACTCCCCCTGCCGGATCCGGATATCAGCCGCATCATAGAGATGGCCTGGGAAGACCGGACACCTTTCGAGGCGATACAGCGGGCCTACGGGCTCAACGAGGGTCAGGTTATTCGTCTCATGCGCCGCGAGATGAAGAGCTCGTCTTTTCGAATGTGGCGTAAGCGGGTAAGCGCGCGCGCAACCAAGCACGCGAAACTGCGCGGCTACGACGTGGGTCGTTTTCGCTGTGCCACGCAGAAAAATCGCTAGTTCACGGGCTCTAAATTGGTTTAAGTCTCGGAAAAGCCTTCAAATATTCGGTGGTTTGCTGTAGAGTGCGCGCCTTTTGCGCCCGCGGTAATCCATGAATAATCTGTTCAATCTGTTCGATCGCTCTGGTCGAATCAACTACCTCACCGAAATCCTCTCTGGCCTCACCGTAGCGCTTGCTCTTGTGCCGGAGGCGATCGCCTTTGCGCTTATCGCGGGGCTTTCTCCCCTTACCGGCCTCTATGCTGCGTTCAGCATTGGTCTAATCACCTCAATCTTCGGTGGCCGCCCGGGCATGATTTCCGGTGCAACAGGGGCGGTTGCTGTTGTAATTGTGAGCCTCGCGCAGAGCCACGGGGTGGAATATATCTTCGCAACCGTAGTGCTCGCCGGACTCATACAAATGCTGGCAGGGGCTTTGAAGCTGGGTAAGTTCATTCGCCTGGTGCCGCATTCGGTCATGTTTGGCTTTGTTAACGGGCTCGCTATCGTGATTTTCATGGCGCAGCTGGCCTCTTTCCAAGTGACCGGTGCCAACGGCGAGCCGAGCTGGATGGTTGGCGAGCAGCTGAATGTGATGCTGGGGCTTGTGGGTCTAACGATGCTCATCATTTGGGGGCTGCCGAAGCTCACGCGCGCTGTTCCTGCTTCGTTGACGGCGATCCTCGTGTGCACGGCCATAGTACTGGGCCTAGATATTGAGACCCGCAGCGTGGGCGATATCAGCTCGATACAGGGAGGCTTCCCGCCCTTCCACATTCCTGAGGTGCCCTTTAACCTCGAGACACTCAGCATTATCTTTCCCTATGCCTTCATTGTGGCCGGCGTCGGTTTGATAGAGAGCCTGCTCACTCTCAACCTGATTGATGAGATCACCGATACCCGCGGCAAGAGCAACAAGGAAGCGATGGCCCAGGGGTTTGCCAATGTCGTCACAGGATTCTTCTCGGGCATGGGCGGCTGCGCGATGATCGGCCAGAGTCTGATTAACATCTCGTCCGGCGCTCGCGAGCGCCTCTCGGGCATCGTCGCCTCGGTCATGCTGCTCATGTTCATCATGTTCGGCGCCAACACCATCGAAAAAATGCCGATCGCAGCGCTTACCGGCCTCATGATTATGGTAGCCATTGGAACCTTTGAATGGGCCAGTATTCGCGCTATCGGACGCATGCCCACCCGCGACAATCTTATCGGCTTTTTGGTCGCGGGCGTCACCGTACTGCTACACAACCTAGCCCTCGCGGTTCTGGTTGGCGTCATTATCTCAGCCTTGGTGTTCGCCTGGGAAAACGCCAAGCGCATTCGCGCACGCAAATACGTCGACGACAAGGGCACCAAGCACTACGAGATCTACGGGCCGCTATTCTTCGGTTCGGTGCAGGCCTTCGCCGAGAAGTTTGACGTGGCGAACGACCCCGACGTGGTGATCATTGATTTCGCCGAGAGCCGCGTGAACGATATGTCAGGTATCGAGGCCCTCAATAAGATTACCGAGCGCTATTTGCGCGTGGGCAAAGAGCTTCACCTGCGCCATTTGAGTCCAGATTGCCTTAAGCTTCTGAAAAACGCCGAGAAAATTATCGATGTAAACATCATCGAAGATCCGACTTACAAGGTTGCGGTTGAGATTTAAGGAATATATTTCACTTTTTGGTCGTTTTGATGACCTGACTGTCACATTGTCATATCTCTGTAATATTTTGGTAATAGAGTGCGTTTATCCAATTATGGACGTTTCTCGGGCACTCGCGCATAGATCTGCGAAGATTGTCTTATCCAAAGCACACCAGCGGAGACCACTGGCATGAAGACTTTCACAGCAACATTCCTGACAAGCACGACATTGGCGGCCTTGATGGGCCCTACAGTGGTGCAGGCCGCAGACAAGGCTCTGCTGGATATCCTATTAGGGAACGGCGCAATCGATCAGGTTCAATACGATGAATTGCTGGCTAAAGACACACTCGTGGCCGAGGATGTAGTCAGCATAGGCTTTGCCAATGGGAGCGGCCTGCAGGTCACGTCTGCAGACGGCAACTTCGAGGTAGAGATAGGCGGCCGACTGCACCTAGACACCATCGACCATTCCTATGACTCGCGCATTGGCACCGACCCCATTAGTGGCACGCAGGTGCGCCGTGGACGTATAGAAATTGATGGCGTCTTCGACAAGAACTGGGGCTACGCAGCCGAGTTCGACTATGCCAAGAATAGCGTTGCCTTGAAAGACATCAAGCTCGGCTACGAAGCCGATAGCGGCGCCTCATTTTATGTTGGCCATCAGAAGCAGCCCTACAGTCTCTCACTCGAAATGAGCTCTAACGACATTCCCTTCGTTGAGCGCAGCGCTGACAACTACCTAGTTGCTACTTTTACCGACCGCGCCATAGGCGCGCGCTACGAGAACAGCGGCGACAACTGGTTCTTCGCTGGCGGAGTTTTTGGCGACAGCTTGAAAACTGGTACTGAAACCGGTGACGAAGGCTGGGGAACATCGGGCCGTTTTATCTACTCGCCGGTCATCGAGGACAACAACGTTCTTCATCTCGGCATTCGCGGTGCCTACCGCGAAGTGGATGTCGCTACGCCATCAACGAAGATTAAGGACAAGACAACAGATTTCTCTGAGTTGAATATTGTCAACACCGGAACACTTACCGACGCCGAATCTATAACGCTTTTCGGCCCCGAATTTGCGGCAGTGATGGGACCGCTCTACGTTTTTGCTGAGCATACGACCACCGAGGTAAAGCGTACGGCGGCTCAGGATCTCACCTTTAGCGGCTGGCACGCCGCGGCAGCGTGGAGTCTCACTGGCGAGACTCGTGCCGACGCTTACAGAATGAGTTCGGGCGAATTTAAAGGCCTACGGCCCAATAAGCATTTCGACTGGGCGAACGGAGGTTTTGGCGCTTGGGAAATCGCCGCGCGCTATGCTGAAATAGACCTTAATGATGCCGACGTATTTGGCGGCGAAGAAGACGCGCTCTCTATCGCGCTCAATTGGTATCCGAATCGCAACGTGCGCATTATGGCTGACTGGTCACGGATACTAGACACGGATGAATCGAACACTATCCGTCTGTATGCGCCTGACATGGATATCTTCACGCTACGCACGCAGTGGAATTTCTAAACACTGATTTCTGACTACGAAAAAGGGCGCCCACAGGCGCCCTTTTTCATTTTCAACTGCGCTCAAAGCAGCTCAGCTAATTTTTTAGCATACTTGCCAAACGCTGATTCAATATCTGCTCGGCCTCGCCCATGATGCGATCGATCAGTTCTTGGCAGCTTGGAATATCGTGAATTAAGCCTGCCACCATGCCGCAGGACCAGGCGCCGATGTCCATCTCTCCTTCCAGCATGATTTTCGGATACACGCCTGCGACTTCCTCATGAATATCATTGAAGGTAATCGCGTCGCCCAGCTCTTTCTCTTTGGCAATGAGCCTGTCTACCGCGGCATTCTTCAACACCCGCTCAGTGTTACGTAGCGGACGCATCACTAGCGCCGTGTCTAACTCGCTGGCGGCGACAATAGCCTGCTTCACGTTCTCGTGAACCGGCGCTTCTTTAGTGGCAATGAAGCGTGTGCCCATATTAATGCCCTCAGCACCCATGGCTAGCGAGGCCACCAATGAACGCGCGTCGGCCTGACCACCGGAGGCGACAAAAGGAATCTCCAACTCGTCCGCCGCGCGCGGCAGTAAGATCATATTTGGAATGTCATCTTCGCCGGGATGTCCGCCACATTCGAAGCCGTCTACGGAGACCGCATCGCAGCCAATATCCTGCGCCTTGAGCGCGTGACGCACCGACGTACACTTGTGAATCACCTTAATACCCGCTTCTTTGAGCGCCGGCATTACCTGCACCGGGTTACGGCCGGCAGTTTCAACCACAGTGACGCCACCTTCGATAATCGCTTTCACATAGCCGGGATAGTCGGGCGTGTTGACCGAGGGCAGGAACGTGAGATTTACACCGATCGGCTTGTCCGTTAGCGCTTTTGCTTTGGCAATCTCGGCGGCTAAGAGCTCGGGAGTGCGCTGTGTTAGCCCGGTGATAATTCCCAAACCGCCTGCGTTAGAGACAGCAGCGGCAAGTTCAGCGAAACCCACATAGTGCATGCCGCCCTGAATGATTGGGTGTTGGATGTTGAGTAGTTCGGTGATTCTGGTTCGCATGTTTTCCCCTTAAATTTTACATTCTATTCTGGATTTTTTGATTCAGCTTGAAGTCGTAGCCTACCCTAGGCTTAGTCGTGCATCGGTGATTGTTAGCTGTGGGAGCGCAGCGCGGGCATTACTCTCTGTTATAAAACTGCATGACGACATCCTGAGCGACTTCTTGGAGAAACGCGGCGTCAGACTCGCTTACAGCACCAAAGTAACGATAACTATTACCCACAGGCGACTCGCCATAGAGTGAAGCGAACACCACGCAAGCCGCAAGATAGGTTCCCTCTAGCTCGGGATGACTGCCATCGAAGAATTTGTGTAACACCATGTCAGGCCTTCGACGATAGGCCTCTTCGAAAGCAAGCCCCACAGGGATCACGAGGGCATCGAGAGTATTACCAGTCTCGATATAGAGCGAAGCTATCTTGTCAGTCATCGCTGGGTCGAATCGCGCGTGGACCTCAGAGTAGGCGGGAGTCATATAGAGCGCGACCTCTGCGCCCGCTTCTCGAATTTTTTCAGCGTGCTGCGCCGCGACGCGGCTGAATGTTTTTCTTCGCGACTCTCTGAGGGGCTCTCCACTACCGCCCTGCAGGATAACCAGGTCGAAAGGCGCATCTAAACCTAGGCGCCCAGATTCTAAGTGACCCTCGACGTCATGATGACTGAGTGAAGCGCCACCTATCGTAGCTGATTTGTATGCGAGCTTCTCTGCAAGCGCGGAGTCGTGAGCTTGCACGAGTCGCTTCACGTGGTTGTGCAAGCTGTCATTGTAATAAAAATAACTGTTACCAACGAAGAGAACTTGAGTCGGGGCAGCATTTTCTAAACGAGCCACTGTAGGCTGATTTTCTGCCCGCGCACTGATAGCAGGCAAAAGAAAAAGTGAAAGCGTAAGAAATACGCGTAGCGCTGTCAGAAACCCTAATCGACTCATGCTTATCTTCCTCGTTTAAAGACACTGCTCATTTGACTGGCGAAGATCTCTCTAGCATTACTCGCATCATCTCCTCCGCAAAAATTGGCGTGGTGGAGCTAATTAGTTCGCGATCGACCTCATCGCCGATCTCATAAGTAATGGCTGGAATATGATATGTCGAGAAGAAAAAGTTCTTTGTGTTCTCTTGTCCGGAGGGCTTACGCGGATCGTACAGAAAGTCGAACTCAGGCATACGCTCGCGCGATCGGTTTAGCCAGTCACGCGCGAAATCTAACTCCTCGTCGAAATCCTCAGGCATTTGAGTGTAAAAACGACTACGTTGAGTAGAGTGGAAGTCGAGCATCAGCTTGGGACTAATGCCGTCGGAATCGAGCTCATCAATTAGGCGCTTAATACTCTGGGTCTCCGGTTGAGTGAACGGACCCCAATCCCGATTCAGGTCCCGACCGCCTAGGTTGTGCCGCCAGTGCCCCGCCTCAACGCCATCGGGGTTAATGAGCGGCACCAGTACCAGCATAAAGCGCGCTCTGAAATCTCGTGCAAGTGGCGTGTCAGCAAACACCGTGTCGACAAAGCGCTGCATCGCCATGCCGCCAGTAATCTCTGGCGGATGCTGGCGGCCAAATAAATAAACCACTTCAGACCTGCGCTGAGTGACAAGCGCCTGAATCGGCCTGCCCGCGATGCTGCGGCCAAGAGTTTTATTCGCAAGTTCAGGGTGAGCGGCAAGTTTACGCATCCAACGCTCGTAGTCATCAGCGACCATTAACTCCTGCGCTGAAACAAAAAGCGGGTCAGTTCTCTCAGTAAGGCGAATAGTCAGTGTGCTGCGATCATCGCTTATTGAATATTTATCCTCACCCAGCGTAGCCCAATGCTCTCCGTCTTCACTTATCTTCGGAAGGTAACGCGCATGGCCGTCGACGAATCGTAGGCTAATTTCGAATTCAGAGGTCTGCTTGGGACTCAAACGAAAAGAATACCAAGCGCTCGGATTGATGGGTGGCGCGTCTTCAGGGGTAATAACCAGGGAAACAACACTATTGGAGGAGAATTCACAGGCTCCGACATTGCCGCCGCTAAAATTGTCGTCTACCAATGCATAATCAGACTCGCAGTACCCTGCCGCTGCCGGTTGTGGTGTCAGCAATATTAATAAGGGAGCCATCATCACAACGAGCGTAAAGCGGCGCACTGTCATCACAGAAAATGGATATGGCATGTTAAATTTCCCCAAAACTCTAAACCTACCATTGAGGTAATGTTTATAGAGACTATAGTCAGAAAAAAGGAGCCGGGTGGCTCCTTTTTCGCGCGAGATTGTTGATTGAGCCTATAGCAGGCGGAACCGCAGGTCTACATAGTAGTAGCGCCCGAGATCACGATGCTGGTCGGCGAAGTAGCCGAAGCTGTCGTCAGCTAGCGGTGCTCGCTCATCCTGAACATTATTCACGCCTAGACGGATGCGGCTGTCGATATCGCCGATCATCTCGAAACTGTAGTCCATAGACAGGTTGAACGTGCTCATTGAAGGGATAGGATAAACCTGCCCGTTCGAAAGCAGTTGCGAGAAGTCGCCGTAGCGAAGCCCTGTCATGCGAACAGCCCAATCGCCCTTGCTCCAGCTAGCGCGAACCGTGTCCTTGCGCTCGGGATTGCCATTCTGGCCTATTAAGCTCGAAAAACCGACAACCGGTACCGACGAAGGCAGCAGACCCGAGGCCTTTGCGGCCACCAGCTCGGCAGCTTGACCCGCAGCATCCTGTTCAAAACGATCCATAAAGGTACCGACATAGCGGAAACCGAATTCTCCAAAATCGGTTTCGACTTCGTAGTAGAGCCCGATATCTGTGCCTTCAACGGTGCGGGTATCCAAGTTCGCATACTGATCGTCTACACGCATAACTTCACCGAAGGGGCATAGTCCCGCGGCTTCGAAAAGGCCCGCTGCTTCTGCTGGGTAGTCAGTGTCGCGAACCACAGCGGGGTTTGTCTCAACCGCAGCGCAGTTACTCGTGCCAGAATTGAGGCGCCGCAACACGTCGAGTGCAATGTGATTTTCCTCACCGAACAATCCAATTGTATCGGTCTTCTCGATCGACCACTTATCGTAAGTGATCGTCAATCCCTCAACCGGCTCCAGCACGACACCGAGAGAGTAGTTGTCCGAAGTTTCGGGCTGAAGCGCCTGGCTACCTTGAGCTGTGCGCTGCATGCCATAACTGCAATCCAATAAAGTCTCATCTGGATCAACGATCACGCAGCCAAAGTCATTACGCGTATTCGAGCGCGCGACTTGCGCTTCATTAATGGTCACCAGATTTGGCGCCCTGAAGGCCTCAGACCAAGAGCCACGGATGAGCACGGGCTCGAAGGGGCGGTAGCCGAAGGCGACCTTACCGACAGTAGTGCTACCCACATCAGAGAAATCCTCATAACGCGCCGCGAGTTGGAGATCTAGGTTATCTAACACTGGGATTTGCAGCTCGGTGTAAAGAGACGCGACTTGGCGGTCACCACTGCTATCCGATGTCGGGCTGGAGTTGGCTACGTCGGAAACGAAGGGGAATGTATTTCCCGAATTATCGACAAATCGAATCGTACCATCGAGTCTTGGATCTCTATCATCTATGAACGATTCGTCGCGGTACTCCGCTCCTATCACCATGCCGACAGAACCCGCCGGCAAGTCAAACACTTCGCCATTAGAGATCTTGAAGTCGAGCATCGAGAGCTCTTGTTCATTGAGTCGAATGACATCAACTAAAGCTCGCTCGAGATTGCTACCCGTTGTCGGCGCAAAAATATTGTAGCCCGCCGAAGTGGGATCGTTTAGCGCCTCAGTCATCAGGGTGTTGCTAACGCGATTACGCGTGATGTCCTCTCGATCCGCGCGCGACCACGTGTAAGCACCTTCCCAGAACCAGCTATTGATCTCGCCTCGCAGGCCCGCTAGAAAACGAAAAGTGTCACCCTGCACGTCCACAATGCGTGGGGCTTGAACGAAGCGATGGTTATCAACCTCTAGTTGTACTCCTTCGCAGGGCACGCCGGTGCCAATCACACTGTCCGGCAGTCGATTAGGTGATGAACACGGGCCCAGAGGGTTGTAGTAGGCGTCCGCTGCGATGCGGAATTTCGCCACAGCACTCGAGCGCGCCGAAGGGTGGCGAATGGTGTTCGTGTCGGAGTTGTACCAACTAAACTCGCCGAAACCCTCCATGCCGTTGTCAAAATCATGGTTTAGATAAGCATACAGGTTACTGCGCTCGAGTTCGGAGTACAGATCCCTGTTGTCGTTAAGGTTATAGCGATAAGTGCCTTGGCCGTCGACGGCGCCACACATTTCATCGTTAATCGTGTATTCGCAGCGGCTGTCACCAATAGGAAAGGTTTCGAACTCGCCTGCGCTATCGGTGATTACATTCCGCAGCCCCAGGCTGGAGACACTGGGCCGCACGTCAAATTGACCGTAGCCTGAGTTCGCTGAGTCATTACGGAACATGGTTGTATTGAATTCGTTGTCACCCACGCGGTCACGGAAATCGCTGTCGGACCAGCGTGGATCGTCCTGCGAATTGACTCGGTCGCGCTGGAAAAAATTGAAGCTCGCGCCCAAGTTGGTGCGGCCGTCATTCAAGTTGGTGCCCCATTCAATAGTTAAGCGTTCGTCGTCGCGCCCAATGCTCTCATAGCTGTCGGCGCGGAGGCTTACATTGAGCCCTTCGAAATCGTTCTTCATTACATAGTTAACAACGCCGGCGACCGCATCCGCGCCATAGATCGCTGATGCTCCCTCGCGCAAGACCTCGGTTCGTTGCAAGCCAGTCACTGGAATAGACTGAACGTTCACAGTGTTGACCGGTACGAAACTACCGCCAACAGCTTCGGTCTGGTAAGCCGCTGAGTTCACGACCCGACGGCCGTTAAGCAGTACCAGCGTATTACCCGTACCGAGGTTACGTAGGTTAAATGCGCCAATATCACCACGAGCCGAATTCACACCCCCAGAGATGTTCTCAGACTCACTAAAGAAGTTTTGACCCTGCTCGGCCATGAACTCGAGCAACTCGTCACCCGAGTTCACGCCGAGCGCCTCGATGTCGATCGCGTTCATTACCGAAACCGGTAGCGCATCGGTAATCTGAGCTCCCCTGATCTGAGAACCAACGACAACGATTTCATCTATATCTTGCTGCGCATTTGCCGCGGTAGATGTGATAAGTAGTGCACTGGCTATACCCGTGGTCAAGGGTGTTTTTATAAAAATATTCATAGTTTTTATCCTATCGCTGTAATCACGCTCAATTCGAATTTGAGCGTGATTTCGGAAAGCATCTTATCGCTTAACAATTTCTTAAAACTGGCTTTTAGGCCTTTAACTGCGCTATTGCACCTAATTCAGATCGTAGAACTTAGCACGATCAGATTAGTGTCAGTCAGCAAAAAAGGTTAGATTTCGAAGAGCTTATAATCAAATGCAGACAAAGTGTCTACTTTTTTTTCCTGCTATGCCTCTTTTTGGCTTGCTCCTAGGCTTCTCTAAAGCTTCGAAATCGAAACGGCAAATTGGGGCGATGGACTAACGAACCCTCTCTCGCCATAATGCTCAGCTTTCCGGAAATAGCCGCAGCGGCTCTCGCGAGGTCCTCACTGCTTTGAGTCCCTCGATTTACACCACGACTCAGAGCACACCTAAATAATGACCGCAGAAAAATTTCGCTTCACCACCGTCACCGCAGTCGTGGTTGCCAATATGATTGGCACTGGCGTATTCACCAGCCTCGGCTTTCAGCTGCTGGGTATCCAATCGTTTTTTGTGTTGATGATGCTCTGGCTTATCGGCGGCCTAACCGCCCTCTGTGGCGCT
>Ga0209555_10002825_pt1 | contig 12004 bp, 17 predicted proteins | sample SaaInl85LU_5_DNA_FD_184643 | JGI IMG/M metagenome (GOLD analysis project Ga0209555, IMG submission 184643) | Marine microbial communities from expanding oxygen minimum zones in the Saanich Inlet - ESP_85LU_5_DNA (SPAdes) (version 2) | ecosystem: Environmental > Aquatic > Marine > Intertidal... | reverse complement strand
TACTGAAATAATATTTGATTCTTATAATTATTCTACTGTTGGTTTAGGTAATTTCAAACAAATTACAAAATCTTTATTTTGATGATAAATATTAAAGATATATTGGATTCTTGGATAAAATCATTTGACCCAACTGCTGATGAGTTATCACGTGCAAATGATAGATATGATGTATGTAGTAATTGCCCATCTCGACAAGAATTAATTAGAAATAAAAAATGGACTCTAATATGTGGTGAATGTGGTTGTCCATTGAGCAAAAAAGTATATTCATCTACAATCAACCCATGTCCTCTTAAAAAATGGGAAGAAGTGGATAAGAAACACAATCTTAACACAAGTATTAAGAAAACAAACACCTTATTTTAATAAAGTTTATATTTATTACTATAACATAAAACCCTTATAGAGAAATATGAAGGCTACAATACTAGGAACTGATTTACTTCAAAGTGGTGATTCAGTAAAAATATTAGAAATGAATACAAATGCTGCCATCTACAATGTAGGTGCAGGATTTTTAGATTACGATGTACTATTTAACGTACTTACATCTAATAATATAACAGAATTCCACTTTATATATGTTGATGAAAAAACACAAGCACCAAATGGAGTTGAAGATTTTGTTTTCGAAGATAAAATAAAGGAAAAATGTATGGAATTGGGTATATCCTATACTCCACATACCGTGTCAGCTGGGTCTGTTACGGTTCCTGCAATAGAAGATGCAGATAATAAATTTATCTTACGTCAGGCATATGATACATCTGCACTTGTAGACTCTACATATTGTGCTGATAAGTTTGAATTCTTTTCTTTAATGAGTGGTTCATCATATATTCCAAAGACATATTTTACATCTGATGAGTTGTCACTAGATGGATTTGATTCATTAAATATAAGTGATTCACAATATCCTAATTCAGTGCAAAAGGCTAGATATCCACAGTACGATAGAGATGCACTTCCACTTTTATCAAAATATACTACAACCGAGCAATTAACTTCTACAAAATCTAATTTAGAAGCTGATATTTTAATGCAAGAATTTATTGAAGATGATTCAAATATAGTAGATGGGTATTGGAGTGTAATTAGAAGTATTGATATTATATATGGTTCTAATTTAGATACTATTAATTTGGGTGGATATACTCACTCTGCAATTGTACCATTATCATTTTGTGATAATGAGTTCCAAGAAAATGGACTTGATTTAAATAAGAAAAGTAGAAGTAAATTTTTAAATAAAAACTCAACTACTGATGTTAAATCTATGGTATATCACACCGATGAAGAATCTGATATATTGATGTTTGATGACACCTTATCAAATGTAATGGATATTGAAATTGGTGATGTTATTAAAACTGCAAACTTTGATTGGATTCAGGGAGGACCAGATGGTGAAAGTGACCCAAGAACATCTAATACATCTGTTGAATTAATTTCAAGTTCATTATCATATGTATCATCTTCACTGGTAATGTCATCTTCATTACAAATGGATGATTTCTTTATTGAAATATCATTAGATAATGGTGAAGTTTGGACAGATACACCATCTACATCATATGTAATAGAAAAATCAGGTTCACTTGATACTAACTTCGAGTTTGTTAACAAAATGTTGGTAGGTGATAAAATTATAACTATAAATAAAAATACATTTGAAGTAACTAAAAAAGAAATTACATCATTAGAAATAATATTTGATAGTAAGAAAATATATAACTTAGATTTTGAACCATATGATTATTTCATGGTTGATGTAAATAATGATGAGTTTGCATTTATGCACAACTTATGTAATTATTGTTATGCGTCGTGGTCACCATGTGGATATTACTTCTGTACACCAGACTGCCCACCGTGTAACACGGGCCTAGGTAGATGTTTTGTAGCAGGAACTCATATTACTCTATCAAATGGTGATACTAAAAATATTGAAGATATTATTGTTGGTGATGAGGTAGTTTCTTATAATGAAAAAACTGGTATTCAAGAACATAAATTAGTAACTGAACTATCACATACAGAAAGTGACTTATTAGTTGAATATCATTTATCAAATGGAACTGATATAACATGTACCATAGACCACCCATTTTATGTAAATGATTTGGAATTAGCATCTCTTGCACCTCAAATGAGTAAAGAGAAATATGATTTAGATACTAAATTATTTGAAATAGGTGATTATGTATATCCTTTAGATGGTGATGTTGACACAACATTAGTAGGAATGAATAGATTACCAAAAAATTCAACTGCTGTATATACATTTACAGTAGAGGATAATCATAATTTCTATGCAAACGGAATATTAACTCATAATAAAAAATAAAAAGGAAATATATCATGGCAGAAATACAAGAACGAAAAAATGAAATTATATACTCTAGAATTAATCCCCTATCGGATGATGTAAAACAAAAATGTGCTGCAGCATTTCAAGAAGTAGTTAATAAGATTAAAGATAGACATTTATCTTAAATAAAAGATAAAATAATAAAAAAATGGTATTGTATCACAACAGTACCATTTTTTTTATTAATAATATTTGTTATATTTAAAAATAAGTTGTATATTTGTATAATAAAATAGTTACGTATGAAAAATATTTGGTTTTTTGGAGATAGTACAACATATGGTCATGGTCTTAGACCTGGGTTTGATTATTGGGATTATTCAGCAGAAAATAGAGGTACTCGATGGACTCGTTTGTTTGCAAATAATTTTGAAGGTAATCCTATCAATCATGGAGTATGTGGTGCATCTAATGAGGATATTAAGTTACGACTTGTATCTCAGATGTATAAAATAGAAAAGGGTGATATGGTGGTTCTTCAGCCAACATTTCCCACTCGAATTAATGTATATACCAATGATGGTGAATACAAACCGATTCATCTTGCATTTGGAGAAGATTCTTTTTTAGAAGGTAGAATATCAGCAGACCAATTAGAATCTTTAAAAGAATTTACTAAATACTTCTTAATAGATAATGTTCAGAAATTTGAACAAAGGGATTTACTTTATTTTATAGGATTAAAAAAAGAATTAGAATCTAAAGGTATTGATGTTCTATTGTGGCACCATGAAGTTATGAACGAAAGCATTTTGAAAAAAATGGGATGGACTACTATTAAAGAGGAGTCTAACGGAGATGTTGATGATTTACACTTAGGTTGGGATGCTCAAATAAAATTTTCAGATTTCTTAACAGAAGAATATCGTAGAGGTAATACTTTTGTTTGTCCTAATCCAGAGTTCTATGACGATATAGATAAATTACACTTTGAAGAAAAAGAAAATGAAAATACATTTGAAAATTTATTCAAGTTTGTAGGTAGAAAAGGACATATAACCGATTATGAAATTATGATATGAAAGTAATATATGCATTTAAACAATTTAGTAAACATTATAAACCATTTGATGATACTTTTTTTGAATTAGCAAGATTATCAGTTGAGTTATCTAAAAAATATTATACAACAGAATTTTATTGTGATTCTGAATCTAAAATTTTATTCGAGGCAAATGGAGTATTTTTTGATAAAGTAATAGTATCGGATAAAATAGAGAGTTATTCTGGTTCACTAACTTCTATGGCGAAAGTTTATGCTATGATAGAACAGACTGAACCATATATTATTGTAGATTTTGATACTCTTATTTTACAAGAATTGCCCGAAGTTCATTCAATTGGGTTTGGGTATCCAGAAACGGTACACTTACATTTAAACACGTTGTTAGAAGATGCAAGACCCGATGCATATTTAGATTACTTGGATAAGTATTATAAAGGACCTCTATTAGAGCATAAAAATAAGTTTCCAAGTTGGTTTAGAGTTGACCCAAACACCTCTCCAAATAATTGTTTAGTAATGGTTAGGCATCCATTTTTAGTTAAAGCAATTTATGAAGAGATTCTGTCTAAATTTACAAATGAAGAAATGGATAAAACTGGACCAATGTTTATTGAACAGTTTTTATTATTTCACTATTTAAAAAATCATGGTGTTGATTTAGGATATTTCGCTAATGGATACATAAATCCATCAGAAATCAATTATAGTTTAGTATCTCATAAATTTTTACACTTAATGGACTACCATGAAGATGGTAAAATTCATGATAAGATTTCTTATATATCTAAAATGTATAATATAAATTAAATAATGAGAAAGGTTTGGATTTTTGGAGATAGTACATCATATGGTCATGGTTTAAAACCTGGATTTGAATATTACGATAAATATGAATCTAGAAGATGTAAACGATGGTCGGAATTGGTATCAGAATATTTTAATGGAGAATGTATAAATTTTGCAAGAGGTGGTGCATCTAATGAAGATATTAGGTTTAGGGTATCATATAATTTACATAATATAAAATCTGAAGATGTTGTTATTATACAAACAACATACCCAACTCGTTTTGATGTATTTACAAACGATGGTGAATACAAAACAGTTCACATGGCAATTAGTAATTTTAATGATTTTAAAAATAGGATATCCAAAGAACAGATAAAATCATTATCAACATATGTACAGAATTTTATTTTAGATAATGAAATTGCATACGAAACACGAGACAACATTTATTTTGAATCTCTAAAACGAGAATTAGAATTAAGAGATGTTACCGTAATCCTATGGTCTCATGATATAACAAGTCCTGGATTTCTTAGGTTATATAATATACCAACAATATTTGATGAATCCAATGGAGAAGTTGATGACTTACATATTGGTTGGACAGGTCAAAAAATATTATCAAATATACTAATATCAGAGTTTGAAAAGGGAAATCGTAATGTTAATCCCAATATAAATTATAGACACAACCCAACAACACTTAGATTTGATTATCCGTTTATTCCTGATGGATATGAAACTACATTTGAATACACTGGTGATTCAGAACTACTCCAAGATTATACTACACGTGGGTTTCATAATCATAGAACATATAAATAATGAGATTAATATATTCATTTAAAACATTTGAACAGGAGTATTATAAACCACTCGATTCTACTTTTTTTAAATTAGCCAAACTATCCGTAGATATTGCAAAGAAAAACTACCATACTGTATTTTATGGAGACCTGATGTCTATAAAATTATTTGAATTAAATAATATATATTTCGATGAAGTAGTCCATTGTGAATCCATTGAAAATTATAAAGGAGATTTAATTGGAATGGTTAAGATACTTGCAATGATGGAACAGTCTGAACCTTACATAATTTCTGATTTTGATTCTATTATTTTTAAGAAACTAATTCAAAGACATACTATTGATTTCTCATACCCAGAATTACATAATATTGAGAAAAGTGATGGTTGGGTGTTAAATGCAAAAGATTATTTATATGATTTTTATAAAAAGCCATGGGATAAATATGGTAGTAGATTTTTAAATCACAATACTATACCTGGTAGTATCCCAATGCACATATCAAACCACTCAGTAGTTATGGTTTCGCATCCATTACTTGTTACTGAAATATATCGTGAAATACTTTCCAAACTATCTATAACTGAACAAAATCAATGCCACTCTATGTTTATAGAACAATTTTTACTAACATATTATTTAGATAAATTAAACGTGGAGTATGGATATATATCAGATAAAAATCCAAGTCATACTGAAATCTCATTTGAAATTCTAAGACACGATTTTATTCACTTACAAAACTACAATACTGATAAAGATATTAATAAAAAAATAACATATTTAAAAAAAATATATAATGTATAATATTATTAAACAATATGATGATTTATTAAATAAACTACATTCAAATAATAGTTTATTTGGAGCTACATTGACTCATTCATTTAAAGATGGGTTTCCTATAATTTCCAATGAATTAATAGATTTTAACAATGTAGTATCTGAACTAAGATGGTATCTTCAGGGAAAAGTTGATGCTAAAACTTTATGGGATATGGGAAATCATTCCTGGGATAATATTTTATATGAAAGATATAAAGTTTGGACATTAAGTAATAAACATCTTGGATTGGATTTATTTACTAAAGAACAATTTATTGAAACTATAAAAAATGTACCTGATTTTTCTGATGGTTGGGCACACCCAGGACCTATGTATGGAAAACAATGGAGAGATTTCAATGGGATAGACCAATTAGAACACCTTGTTACTGATATTAAAACCAATTCTGATAAAATATTATATCTATCAAATTGGAATACAAATGAATTACAGTTTATGGCCCATAATCCGAATCATAATGGGTTTCAGATACATAGAGACGATAATAAACTATCATTATCATTAAGTATATTAAGATGTGACATAGGTTCTGAGTTACTCCATTTGATATCATTGTACTCTTTATTTTTGGAAGTCTTATCAAAAGAAGTATCTCTTGCATCTGATAAGATTATTATAAACATAGGTGAGGCTAGTCTAAATAAAATAAACAATGATATTAATTATAATATAGACTTACCTCATTTAAAATTATCATCGGTTGATATTTTTACTGGAAGTTTTAAATATTCATTCAAATAATTTGGATAATCTAAAAAATATTCGTATCTTTACATTATAAAATTAATAATATATGAAAAAATATAAAGTTATATTACTATCAGGGGGATTCGACCCAGTCCATAGAGGACACATCGAATGTATTAATCAAGCCAAAGAACTTGCTGATGAAGTTTGGGTAGGGTTAAATAATGACAAATGGTTAAAGCGTAAAAAAGGTAAATCGTTTATGGATGAACGAGAACGTGCATTTATTATGAGTAACCTTAAATCAGTTGATTGGGTTTATATTATGAATCCAAAAGAATCAAGTGATGATACTGCAATCGATTTTATCGAATCAGCACGAACCAAGTATATTCAAGAACATGGTAATTTACCAAACGGTGTAATGGCATTTGGAAATGGTGGAGATAGAACTGAAACTACAACACCTGAAAATGATACATGTACCTCATATGGTATTGATTCAATTTGGGGATTAGGTGATAAAGTACAATCATCCTCTTGGTTATTAGAAAAGTATTTAAACATAGCAGAATAATATGGATATAGAACAATTAGTAAAAGAGTACCCAAATGACATGGAACTCGGAAAAAAGGTTAGAGAACTTTACTATCAGAGTACTCAAAAATTTGATGAACTTAAAAACCAAATGAAAGGTAAGTTTATTTATGAATCACCCGATGGTGGTAAAACAATTTATCAGAGACCATGGGGTTCTGATTTTAATGAACGAACAATAGTTACAAACCAATTAACAATATTTCAAGATGAAGCTTATAAAGAATCCAAGTAAATTAAAAACTCCATTAGTGAGTAAACCAATGACACAAGAAGAGATTGATGATATCTCTACAAAACTATTAGAAGGATTAACTAAATTTGGTGGTATTGGATTATCAGCAAATCAAATTGGTTTAGATGTTCGTGCATGTGTTATCAATGTAAAAGAACCATTAGTTCTAATCAACCCAGTTGTTACTGAAGTTTCTAAAGAAACTGTTGCATATGTAGAACAATGTCTATCATTGGATAAGACCATGAAGAAACCAGTTAAGACAGTTAGACATAAATCATTTACAGTTGAATGTGATAACTTAGGAACTGTACTCTTCTCAGCTGATTCAAACGATTGGAAAGATTCTAACGAGTTCTTTGGTGATGAAGGATTATTAGAAACAGTTTGCGCTCAACATGAAATAGACCACCTCAATGGGATTCTTATTACCGATAAAGTAAGAAGATATACTACAACAGTTACTGCACCAAAAAAATATGGTAGAAACGAACGAGTAATGGTAAAGATGCCTGATGGTAAAACTGGATTTATGAAATACAAGAAGGCAGAATCATTAGTTTCACTTGGAGCAGAAATCTTATAAAATTACGAAAAGATGGCAAAACTTATATTTAGATATACAGATACTGAACTTGGTGAAGAAAATAGAGAGGCATCTGAAATAGAACTTACAGTACCTGATGATATGAATATCACCGAGTACAAAACAATGTGTGTTAGATTAGCATCAGCACTTGGTTATACTGAAAAAACAATCGAAAACGGTTTCGGTGATTTAGTATATGGTGACGATAATGTTAACACAATAAAAGATTTATTAGATGAACTTAACATCGGAAGAAAAGATTCGTAATTTACGAGATATCATTTTAGAACAAAATGCAGTAATAGAATCAATCTGCGATATATTAGTAGAAGGTGGGTTCCTAACAGAACAAGAACTACAAGATAGAATAGTAGAACACCTCGAGTTACAACAAGAAGAAATTCAACAAATTAAACAAGAAGAATCAGAATCTTTACCCGAACTCATGGGTGGAATGTTCTCCGGTCCAATAGGAGAGTGTTAGAAAAATCAAAAAACATTTGGTTATATAACAATTATTTCGTATCTTTGGTATGAAATAGTAGGAGAGGATTATTATGAAAAACTTTTTTTTATCATTTATTGTAACTATATCATTTTTTTTAACTGCGTTTAAAGTACATGAGGTACTAACTGAAGTTCCTGTACCTATTAAAATTGAACCAAAGAAAGTTCAAGTTATTGTACCCAAAGTTGAGACACCCAAAATTGAAATCAATTTAAAAGACCATACTGCTTTTCTAAGAAACATTGGTAACTTTGAAAGTGGTAATAGATATGGAATAGTAAATCGTTGGGGTTATATGGGTAGATACCAATTTCACTTATCTACCTTAGAATCAATCGGTATTAAAACTACTCGCAAAGAGTTTTTATCATCACCAACATTACAAGAACAGGCAATGAAAAAACTTCTCACATCTAATAAGAAAACTTTACGAAGATACATTAGGAAATACAACAACACAGTACTTCATGGTGTATATGTTACCGAAAGTGGTGTGTTAGCAGCTGCACATTTAGGTGGGGCAGGAAATGTAATTAAGTGGTTTAGAAAAGGTGAAGTTTTCAAAGATGGAAATGGAACACCAATCACACAGTACATGAAAGTATTTTCAGGATATGAATTAAATTTATAAAACAAATAAGTTATGGATTACGGATTAATAGGATTGATTACATCAGTTCTAATCAACTTAATACTCCTTTTTGGGGTAAGAAACCTTATTAGACAAAACGAACAGTTAGAGGATAGGTTATTATCCTTAATTCGTGATACACGAGAGAAAGTTAGTACAAGTTTACAAAAGATGAGAGATATAGATAATCGACAGGCTTTTGAAAAAGATGATGAGGTTGGTGTTACTTTTGACCAACTTAATAAAATAATAGAAGATTTAAACAACGAAATCTAATGCCAAGACCAAGAAAAAAGAAATCCAAAATATATTTTGGTACACCTGCACAAGAAGCAATCGAAGAGTATAATGCATGTAAAGACCCAAAGGAACGTTCTAAGATTTATGAAGAACGAATCAAATATCCTTTTGAAAAACTTGCAGAAAATGTAATTAACACATTTAAGTTTTCATACTTTGATGTTCCCAAAAAAGATATGCAAACCGAAGTAGTATCTACTATGGTAGAAAAGATGCATATGTTTCAACCTGGTAAAGGTAGAGCGTTTTCTTATTTTACTATCATTGCTAAGAATCATTTAATCTTAGCTAATAATGGTAACTATAAAAGATGGAAACAGAATGCTTTAATTTCTACAATGCCTGAAACATGGAATCCTGAAAATGATTTTGATGATACAACCGAAGCAGGAGAGTTTAAGGAATTCAAATATATTATGATTGCATATTGGGATAAAAATCTTAATTCAATATTTACCAAAAAAAGAGATTTACAAATTGCTGATGCCATATTAGAACTATTTAGAAGAAGTGAGCATATTGAGAATTTTAATAAAAAACACTTATATCTTTTGGTAAGGGAAATGACCGATTGTAAAACTCATTATATTACCAAAGTCGTAAATACAATGAAGATACATCAGAAAAAGATGTTAAATGATTATCTTGAATATGGTGAATTCAGAGAACCCAAAAAAGAACAATTTTGGCAAGCACCAACACAAGATGATTATACCGATTCAAATCCGTATATAGATGAAGAGTACTTATAAAATACTCTTATTACAATACTATCGTTACTTTTAATACAAAAGTATATTTATATATAAAGTAAAATACAAATGAGTTACATATTAGGAATTAGTTGTGGATACCACGATTCAGCTGCAGCATTAATTAAAGATGGAAAAGTTTTGGGTGCATGTGAAGAAGAAAGATTCACGGGTATAAAACATGATTCATCGTTTCCTACTAATACTATTAATTGGTTATATGAAGAATTCAATGTAGATGGTAGAGAAATTACCGATGTTGTATTCTACGATAACCCACATTTAAAATTAGATAGGATTGAGAAATCTACCAAACGAGGACCGAAATCAGAAAAGGAACATCGTCTAGAAATCATTAAAAGAAACGAAGATAAGATTAAGGAGGTTGAACAACAAATCCTTGATATCACCCATCCTTATGTAGATATTGAATATGGAGACCATCACTTATCTCATGTAGCATATTCTTACTTTACATCTCCTTTCCAAAAGGCCTCTATTCTTTCAGTAGATGGTGTGGGCGAGTGGGAAACTACTTCTCTATACTATGGAGAAGGAAATAAATTATTCCCCTTACAATCGATTAATTTCCCTCATTCATTGGGGATGTTATATTCTGCCTTTACTGCCTTTCTTGGATTCAAACCAAACGAAGGTGAGTATAAGGTAATGGGATTAGCTCCATATGGCAATCACGAAAAGTATTTAAAGAAATTTCAAAAACTATACAAGACTACTAAAGATGGTGGGTTTGAATTAGATATGAAATACTTTACTTACGATTGGTCAGATGACCATATGTTTAATGAGAAGTTAGCATCTCTTTTAGAATTACCAAATAGATTCCCAGAAGAAGAACTTACTCAAGAACATAAAGATTTAGCAGCAACTTTACAACATCAATACGAATTTCTTTTATTTCGTTTGATTGATAAGTTATATGTATCACGTTCCAATCACAACTTATGTTTAAGTGGTGGATGTGCATACAACGGAACTGCTAATGGAAAAATCTTAGAGAAATCTTTATACAAACAATTATGGATTCCATCGGCACCATCTGATGCAGGTTCTGCTATTGGTTGTGCATTAGAATTCTTTTATAGAACCAATCCTAACTCACCACGAATTGATAATGTTAATCCTTACTTAGGTCCTTCTTATTCTAAAGAAGATATAGAATCTGCATTGAAAGAAATGGAGAAAGAAGTTTATAGTGTTTATAAAATTGATTCTGAATTAATTCCTATTATCTCTAATCAAATTGTTGAAGGTAATGTAATTGGTTGGTTCGAGGGTAAAATGGAATTTGGTTCTCGTGCATTGGGTAATCGTTCTATACTTGCAAACCCATGTGACCCACAAATGAAGGCAAGAGTAAATCGTGTAATTAAAAAACGTGAAGGATTTAGACCTTTTGCACCAATGGTAAAGTTAGAAGAACAAACTCGTTATTTCGAATACGATAAAATAGTTCCTTATATGAACCAAGTGGTAAAGGTAAAAGAAGAGCATCAAAAGTATTTACCAGCGATTACTCACGTAGATGGTTCGGCTAGAATACAATCAGTATCTAACCAACATCATAGAAGAATGTATAAGTTATTACAACAACTCGAAGCGGATAATGGTTATCCAATGGTTCTTAATACTTCATTCAACTTGAAAGACCAGACTATGGTATTAGACCCACTAACGGCTATTAAAACTTTCTTAGATTGTGAAATGGATACCTTAGTTCTTGGTAATTACATCGTAAAGAAGAAGATTAGATAACATTCTCTTAACATTACTTAACCTTTTCTTAACATTGATATACTTATAATAAAGAGGATTTATTATGAGAAAATTAACTACACTATTATTTCTTCTAATCTCA
>Ga0209555_10002824_pt1 | contig 12008 bp, 8 predicted proteins | sample SaaInl85LU_5_DNA_FD_184643 | JGI IMG/M metagenome (GOLD analysis project Ga0209555, IMG submission 184643) | Marine microbial communities from expanding oxygen minimum zones in the Saanich Inlet - ESP_85LU_5_DNA (SPAdes) (version 2) | ecosystem: Environmental > Aquatic > Marine > Intertidal zone... | reverse complement strand
AAATTCCAGCACAAATTTCACTATCCCCATTTTCCTGAAGCAAGGCTTCGATGTCTTTTTTTGCTTGTATGTATATTTTTTTTGCCATGACTATTTAGATAAGTTTAAAAGTGTTGCTTCTGCCTTTTCAATTAATGCTTTGGTAGGTTTGGTTAGAAAAGATTCAAGTTTGGGGTCCTTAATTTCCTTAAGTCCTTTTTCTATCATTTCTATGATTTTTTTAGTGTTTATACTTTTTGTCTCTAACCCTATACGGAGTACTTCATGTTCACACAAACCACCATTTATAGTAGCTCTAGCACGTTTTAAGTTTTGATCGTTGGTGTCTTCACTCCATGAAGTAATAGCAAGATTAAAATGCTTTATTGCCGCTACAAAATAGCTGCTGGCTATTTTTTTATCCTCAATTTTCTCTGCAGACCATTTATTACTTATTGCAATTAAATTATAAGCGAATCCTAGTTTAACATCAGGTACATTTTCTGTGTTTTTTACTTCTTCAAAATGCTTGAGAGCCAACTCAATTGCAGCATTATACTCTTCAAGTTCAATATATGCCTTAAAGACTCTGTTGTAGGTTGCTGCAATAGAATAATCAGGAATTCCTTGCGTGTTATTTAATACCTCTAGGGCTTTTAATGCATAGTCAAGCCCATTTTTATAATCTTTTAAATACTTACTGTAAAAAAATGACGTACTCATATATGCAGCTTGTAAGCTCCAGGGCTTGGGTTTATTTACATATAAATCTTCATAGTTTTTAATTCGTAACAACCTATACTTGAGTGAACTTTCGTACTCTTTTACTAAAAGATGGTAATTAGCAATATGGAAACAAGCATCACCATATTGTTTGGTCTTTTCACCAATGGTGTTTGATATTAATTCTTTATGCTCGTAGCACGTTAATTTAAACGCATCAAGTTGATCTGTTGATTTGTGAAATTTTTTCTTGGCAGTGTAAAATTCCTCTATTAATTCTGTCCAAACATTTGCATCAAATCTCTTGTAAATAAATTCTTCACAAAGCTTTAAATCAATTTCTGCCTGCTCTGGGTTATTTTTACAATAAATATCCCCTGACCATGTAGCAATAAAAAATAAAACACAGGAAACCCAGTGGTTATTTATACTGTTGGTTTTTAAATGGTCTATGTTTTCTGTAAAAATTACAACGGCTTTTTCTTTATCCTTGATATATTTTGAGACAATAAGTATTCTTAGTTTAAGACATTTTTTAATCAATCTTAAATTTTTAGTAGCTATTGCATCTTTTAATAATGCCTCTGATGATTGGTCAACTTCATCTACATCATAATTTTGAGATAACGTGGTTGAAATTATCCAATGCTTTATATAGTAGTTAAAAGCTTTAAAATTCGAGTGATCTTTTAGGTTCTCGCTTAATTTATCTAAAAAACTTTTTGCTTGCTCAAAACTAAATTGAGTACAATTAAGATATAAAAAACCTAGAGAAAGAAGTACCTCACCTTTGTAGAGGGTATTGATTTTTTCATTTACAAAGGCTAATGCATCAGTTTTAACAAAAGTATCCTCATTATTTTCATATTCAGAACCAAACCTTGTTTGTTTAAACATCAAACCATAAATCTTGAATTCCAATTCAACAGAGTCTGAGGGGTAATCTCTTGCAAGAAGCTCGTTACCAAGTGAAATCACCTCATTAAAAGAAGTATTTGAATTTGCAATTTTATTGATTATTGTTATTAGATTGGCTAGGTCTGTTAAATTTCTATTTTTTAAGAAACTTACAAATGCATTAATTTTCTCATGTTCCTGGTTGAGAATCATCCTAACAATAATTTCAAATGTAAGGCGCTTGGTAGTTTCAATATATGCCGAATTTGAAGACATAAGGGTAAGGCGTCTTACTACAGATAAAATTTCTTCCATAGAAAATTCTGATGGTGCATTAATTATATCTTTTTGAAGGTCAATATATCTTTTGTTATACTCAATGATTATTTGTTTAACTCCACTGTTTTGGGAACTAGGAAAATAACTTTTAATTGCAGATACTATACGCTTATCTTTAAATTGATAAATATTATCCTGATCAGATAGATCTATAATTAACCCCTTAGCTTCAGCTGCTTCTAAAAAACCAAGTATCTCAAGTAACTCAAAGCCCCATACTTGAGATAAAATATCAGCGTTGAATTTACTACCAATAATAGCAGCACTCTCCAACATTCTTGCCCACTTAACATCAAACTCTCCCAAAATAGAGTGATAATAAGAATCTATTTCTTTTGTATTTGGTAGCTCAATAGATTCAATAGAGTTTGAAAGAACATATCCGTCTGGAGTAAACTTCAGCACTTTGTTTTGTATCCATTGCTCTACAATTTTCAAAATATAAAGCGGGGTAATCTTTAGGTTAGAGTCTGTATCGTTTAAAGAACTATTTAATTTGTGGTTTATATCTGCAAGTGAATCACTTTGTATCTTAAACTGTGAATTTTTATTACTGATATGATTTATAAAATCTTTTACGTTAAAGCTTTCTTCTACTAACAAATCCTTAATTACAGCCTTAGTGGTCAAACTATTGTTTAAATCCTCTAAATCATCTTTGAGTGTTTGTAGACCAACCCCTCTTAGATTATTTACCTCATCGTTTCTAATAGTTAAAACAATGCACATATTTTTTCTAATAAAATCACTTCTGTTTATCGTTTTGATAAAATGCTTTAAAAAGGCATAACTCTCTGGATCAATCCAGTGAAGATCCTCCATAACAAAAACTGTTTTGTTTTTGTTTAATTCAAGTTTTTCGGCAATTTCAACGCCTATTTCTGTCATTGTGCGACTGTCGTCTCTTTTAAAATCACTGATCAAATCTGAGGAGCCTCCTGCTATGTCTGCTAGGGCTTTAACTGCCTCCCCACTTATAGACTCCATTTGTGTAGACCTATCCACAAATTCTTCAACATTTAAAAGGTCTTTAAAGGCCTCAAGAAAAGGTTCAAAGGAGACAGAATTCTCATCCTGTATCTCATCACAATCACCGTAGTACCATTTCCAATCATTTTCTAAAAAGACTACCTTAGCCTCATTTAAACTTCTTGTTTTTCCCATGCCCATTGGAGCAGCAACTACCATTATGTTTAATTTATCATCAGACAAATCATTTTGTATTGGGTTATATAAATCTGATACTGGATCTATTACATCATTTATAAATACAAGGTTATTTAAAAGTGTATTTCCTTCTGGAGATTTTAATTTTTTACTGTTAAGTACATCTATGTACTTACCAATTAACCAGTGAATGAGAGAAATAGGAGCAATAAAAATTAAAATATCTAAAAAAGTGTCAACAGATATATCCTTGAGCGCATAGGTGTTAAAAATAATAAGTGCAATAATACCCGCAATGACACCAAATAAGGCCTGAGTTTTTAAATTTGAATGTTTTGTTTTACTCGTAAACTGAAAATATGATCTTGCAATCAAATCACCCAATACAAAAGTTAGAATTACCAAAATAAAATGTGCTGCTCTAGGATAGTACTCAAATTGAATGATATAAAATACAAAAAGAGGGATGTAAGTAGCGTATAAAGATGCATTGGCAAAAGTTCTATACCCTCTAAGATTATGGAAACCATCTATTTGTAATCTGTTTACTAAAAATAAATTAATAAACGTAGGAATAATACTCATTGCCAATGTAAGAGCGACAACCCAAAGTATAGCTGCAGATTCTAAATAATGATCTGTGGCATCTGGAGCTAAATATGAAACAGAAAATATCATCAATACAGATAAAAATATAGGTGATATAAAGCAAATGGTAACAAATTTAATTTTTCTTAGGAGTTGATAGAATAAGTCTTTGATGGAAAATAGTTTTCTGGTTCTAATATATTTTATGATTTTCTCATCAATCACCGCAATTAGGGCTATCAACAATATAGATTCTAATATGAGTAAAATAATATTAAAACCAACGACTCCAATTTTATCATGAGTAAATCCCCTTGTAAATACAGCTTCTGTAAATCCTCCCTTTTTTGAGTAGGTATTAAATTTACTCTCAACTAGCCATATTTTTTCATCAATAATATCCACATTACTAACATCAAAAATTCCAAGATTTTCTAATTCAAGTTTAGTAGAAATTAAATCTAAAGCAGCTGTATCTAAGTTACCATCTGTAAGGCTAGCTGCTCGCTCAACTCCTAGCAAACGTTCTAAATCTTCTTTAGTGAGCACATAGTGGTCTGTGCCTGCCATGATTGTCTGTTTAATAATTTCAAACATTTCATCATCACAATCTCTTCTAATGATAATAGACGAAATATTAACATTTGCAAGTGGTGACGTACCAATTTTTTTAAATTTAGTAGCAAACAAATCATTTAAGGCGTCATCATATGCATATTCTATGGCATCATCTGCAAAACCCATGTAAGAAGGAAAACCGCTAAAATAAGAAAACAACTGAACCTTATAATTCATGTTGAATTCACAGGTGGCTATCGTTAAATCTATTTTATCTTTAAATGCCAAGGCCCAAGGATCATCTTTGCTGGTCATCAAAATTGAATCACAGTAGGTTTTAGCCATATTTAAAAAGTATTGATTGCTATTGGTTTTTCTACCTATGTAATCAAGGGTTAAAACATGCTTTTTGTACCTATTATAATTACTTGCAATAGAATCGTTCTGTCCAGAAGCATAACAAATTGTTGGGCTTGCAAAAACAAACAAAAATATTGCGATGAAATAAATAAATAATATTGGCTGGTTTTTTTTCATAACTAAAGTCTGCACTGGTTATTTTATCAATAAAATAAACTTGATTTTATAATTTATATTTTGAAGTATTTGAATTTTTGAAGCACTAACTCGAAACATAAGCATAAGGAAGTAAAGATTTATATTTCTTAATTTTGGATGCTGAATTAGCTACCACATTACCCTCGAGATCTAAATTTCTAACACAATATTGGTTTAGTCTTGCTAATAATTCGGGTTCTATTTCATCAATATAGTTATCCCAAACATCGAGATGATTAATCTTTATTAAATCATTAAAAACGCTAGGGATTTTCTCAAATTGAGAATTTCTAAAGCTGAGTGTAACTAATTGCTCTAATTTGGAAAATGAGCTGGGTATATTAGGCTCTGTATCGTGAGTTACATTTAAACTTTTAAGATTTATAAGGTTTCCAAACTCTTTTGGGTATGGCTTTTTAACTCCCTTAAAGCTGCCGTGTAAAATTTCGAGTGCTGTTAAATTACACAGAGAATCTGGAAACGATTTTTTAAAAGTACTGAATCGAATTTCTTTTAATTTAAGTAACGCACCTATTTCTGTTGGAAGTGAGGTTATGGAAGTAAGACCAATATCTAAAACTTCTAAATTTGATAATTGCTTTATTTTAGGATCTAATTCATTGACTTTTGTACTAAATAATTTTAAATTCTCTAATTGAGTCATTTCATATACAAAATCAATTTTCTCTATCTGTGTGTAGCTAAGCTCGATTGTTTTAAGCTGCTTTAGTTTACTTAAATTATCACTGATTTCTGTAATATTTTTACAATCATATAAATTTAGTACTTCTAACTTTTGAAGATCACCTATAGTTTCTGGTATGGTACTTAAATTTTTACAACCATTTAAATTTAGTGTTTCTAAATTTTCTAGATTACCTATAGTTTCTGGTATGGCATTTAAATCCCAATTGGAAGCAAAATTTAGAGCAACCAATTTGGTAAGTTTACCTATGGCTGGATCTACACTTTCAATCTTAGAATTTGTAAGATTTAAATATTCTAAGTTTTTTAATTCTCCAATGGAAGCAGGAATTTCTACAATATTACAACCTGATATATCTAAATAATTTAGCGACTTAAGTTCACCCATACTTTCTGGTATGCTAATTGGTTCCCCGCGGTTATAGCTAATATCTAAACTTTTAAGTGTTGGTAATTTAGCAATGATCTCCAGATGATTTTTTAAGGGATTTCCTGAGACATTTAATAATAAGAGATTTTTAAGCTGGCTAAATTTTGGAGGTAAAACTTCTATGTCGTTTCCATAAATATTTACAGACTCTAAATGTTGTAGTTTATTAATTTTATGACTAATACTTTTAATATTATGATTGTACCCAAAATCTAGTGTTTTTAATTTTAAAAGGCTAAAAACACTTTCAGGGATCTCCAAAAGACCATTACTACTACAATCTAAATACTCTAAATTACTGAGGCTACTTAAATCAGGTAGTTGTGAAATACTATTACTAGATATAATTAATTTCTTTAAATTTTTAAGCTCAAGAATTCCATCATTAAAAGACTCTAACCGATTTCCTTTTATGTTTAACTCTTCAAGAGATTGAAAATCTTTTATTCCATCTGGAATTTCTTTAACTTTTGCTTCTTCAGAATAGCTGTTTCTAGTTTTCACCCACATGCCTTCAGCTTGAGAACCTTCAGCTCCAAGCTCCTCCCAAGGTACCCAACAAAGATCTAATGATTTAATATGAGATAGTGTATGTAAAGACCCTGAATTTAAAAGCTTAGTTAACATTTCAGAAGATTCAACTCTTAATGTATCTACCTTTTTATTGATTGTTATTTCACAAATTCTTGAAAAAGGTATTTCTAACCAACTTGAATTTAAAACTAAAATATTTTCCGCATAAATAACAGGAATATGTGATTCAACTTTTTCATTATACACATGATTTATGGGATAGGTTTTAAAAGCTAAATCTTCATTGATGTCTTTTAAAGGATTGTCATACACAATAACATCTTCCAAAGATGTCATTTTTGATAAAACATCTGGGATACTTTCCAATTGATTGTAAGAAATATTTAAATATTCTAAGTTTTCGAGTTTACTTACATCTTCACTTAAGTTATTTATTTTATTTCCTGAAAGATCTAAATGTTTGAGAGAGCTAATCGTAAAAAGAGAATTTGGAATAGACTCAATAATTCTGGTACAAATGGTTAGTGACTCTAAATCTGAGAGGTCACCTATGTTTTTTGGTATTTCTGATGGTGTCTCATATCCAAAAACTTGAATGTTTTTTACTCCTACTAATGAAGATAATTTGCCAGTTGAAAAATGTGTTTCAAAAGCACCGGGGTAAATAGTTACCTTAACTATTTTGTTGGATTCAAATATTACTTTGTAATATGATTTTGGAAATTCGGAAAACTCCGAAGTCAAATTTAGTTCTCCTTTAATATCATATTGGCAACCACTTTTATCACTTTCACGTAACTCTGCACTTGTTCTTAAACGAGGCGCATTTCTATACATTGAAGGTAAGGAACCCTCTGGCGAAAAGGTTATTAAAAGAAGCCTGTAAATATCTGCTATTTTTCTATCCTCATCATTATTTTTAGGAAGTTGTAAACCGTTACTAAGCCAATATTTATTAATATCATCTAATTTTATTTTACTTAATTCATCAAACAAAACAGTTGGTTCTGGAAGAGATTCAAATAATAATTTTATTTTTTTCATAGTTTTAATTTCAATTAAATATTGATATTGAAAAACAAAATTTGGATTAATTAATAACTTTGTTTACATAAATAATGATTTAATCTCAAAATTAATTAAAAACAATTGTATTTTTGATACATAATTGATACATAAATAACGGCTAAAAAATGATCACTGAATTAAAAAAAGAAGTTGAATCTAAATTTGGGAAGAAAATCGAAAAACGTGGAGACTGTGAAATGATTTCGAATGCAATTTTGGAATTTCTTGATATTGAGATTAGCTATAACACGTTGCGGAGGCTATACGGATTAGCTCCTTATACCAAACCAAACACAAAAACACTGAACACATTAGCTCAATTTGTTGGGTACAATAACTATTATCATTTTTCAAAAAAATATATTTTTAAGGACATCACAAAAGTATTTCAAATTACATACAAATGCCTTTACGACAACAATGAAGCTGAACTTTTAGAGCTCGTAAAAAACACGAAACGAAGTAATGAGGATTTTGTTGATTTTATAATCTTAGTGATAAGAGAGTTGTTTTACAGAAAGAGGTATACATTAATCAATGCAATTTTTAATTTAAAAGAATTACATTATACTAAATTTAGTTATTCAGAACTACTATGTATAGGAAACTCTATCGGACTAATTCTTCGAGAAGAAAATCGAGTTGACAAAATTCTGACTAAAAACATAAATTTTATAAATTGTATATATTTGACTTTTGTCGATTATTCAAGTTTGAACTCCTATTATGGAAAATGGTCAATCTCTTTGAAAAAATCAAAAATATCTAAAGAAATTAGAGTGTTTAATAATGCAGTGTTGCAGTTTAAAAACTTCTTAAATAATAAGGAAATAAAAAAACTGGACGAGGATTTAATTTACAATCAAGATATACACCCTATTTTATGCAGTCGTTTACTAGCATTGAAGTTTTTATCTAAAAATAAGTTTGATGCTATAAAAATTCTATCTAAATACCAGAAAGTTCATTCGAAAATGAAAAATTCAACTGATTACTCCTATGAATTATATACCACAGTAATACTGACAAAAAACAAAAAAGCTATGAAGTTTTTAATTCAAGTATTAGATTCAAAAATTGATTTTTTATATCAAACGCACCACTTGAACTCATTTTACTTGATGAGTGCATTTTATTATAAATTAACTAACAACAAAGTTGAAGCAGTCAAAATATTTAAACAGTTTAGTTTGAGTGAATGTCGTTTTAGTTATGAGGAATTTATTAAACTTCTATACTTCATTTATAAGTACGATAACTCCAAATTACCTTCAGAAAAAAATCAAATAATAATGCGCTACAAAGAGTTAAGAGATAAATTAAACTATCCATATTTCTCAGAAGATTTATTACTTAAGTATTTCGATTAAATCCTCCCCAAAACAGTTCGACTTTACTCCCTTTGCCTCCACTTTTTATTCCCAAGAATAATTTTTTATCCTTGGGAATTATTTTTTCTAAAAATAGCCATAAGAATACATGATTATAGAGCTTTCAAAGTTATATTTTATGAGGCTTTATGTATTGATAGTTAATTTGTGTTGAGGGGATAATATTTGTTCCTTGAACAGGCTCTAAACTTTCAGCAAGAGGAATACCATTTAAATAGTTAGTAGTACCATATAAATTTGTTGAAAAGTACATTATTGTATTTTTAACAAATGTTTTTGGTGTATGCCTATGATTTTTTTTGTTTACTTCCTTTAAAATTTTAAAACATTTTGGAAACTCTTCATAAACTGTCATTAAATTATCATTTAACTCTACATACATTTTAAAGTATACACGAAAAAGATATAATAAATCATTTTTATCATTTTTAGAGAATTTAAAAGTATAATTACCTGTTTGGTAAATATTTGTAAAGTAGTTTTGATATATATCTAGTAATCTATCAGGCGACAAACTGTAGGCATCTTTTCTTTTGTTTCTATGAATTAATGCTTGTTTAGATTTCACTAAGTCTTCGAGTTCTTTTTGTATGTTTTCAAATATGTCCATGAGATAGTGTTCTAAATTTCGTTACTATTCAAGCTTATTTTTCTTATAGCACCATTTATCTTTTAAGTGTTGATGACCTTGATTTAATTGATAGTGTTTTATATCGTATTCAGTAATAGTTATTTTTCCAAATACCATTTCATGTTTTAATCTATCGGTTTAGATTTTGTATTGTCTTTTACCGTTTCGCTAATCAATATTCCTTTATTAAAGTTGAGTATTCTGTCTCTTGAATAAACAGAGGCGTATCCTGTATTGATTTTTTGAAGCAGATCTCCCTCGGGAATTCTAATATCACAAGAGAACCAATATGCAAAAACCTCTGTTTTATTTTGAAATAAATACTTGAGGTCTACTTGAACATTATTTTTAATAAAACCAAGAAAAGATACAAGATAAAGTTTTTTGTTTTTAATCATCCATGAACCAATATACCCTCTAACTAAAGCAGTAGATTTAAAAATAAAACTTACATCACTTCTAGTTTCCAAATAAGGTTTTAGTGGCTCTGTTGCAATGGTTGTTTTTTTACCATTATGTGAAAGTCTATCTCTTGCTTGAATGGTCATTATTTTAGGTGTGTGTTTGAATGTTTTTCGAATAGTTCAAAACCCTTTATTTTTTTATTTCCAGGATTTTTTCAAACTTTTAGCATACTCAACAGCTATAATTCTTGAGGGATTATTTGTGTTTTCAATAATATTTTGTTTTATTCTCTGATCTTTATTCCAGTCTCCGCCTGTGTATGTAAACCTATACGATTGTTTACCTTTCCATGACTGATCAATCACTTTAACTACAGAACATTCATCAATAAAAGTTTTATTAATATTTAAGATTAGATCATCAAAACATTTGTCTTTGACCGATGTTTTTAGTACCAGTTCACCTGAAAATATAATTTTTGACCCCTCTAAATCTACTTTAAATTTATCGGAATTTATGATGTTATCAACCCCCAAACGAATAGTCCAAAAATCACTACTAGAATGTTTAAAACCTAGTTGAAAAAAAAACAAGTTAAATGGATGATTTATTCCCTCCTTAAGAGTTTGTCTCCCATTAATTGTTTCATAACCAGATGTAGTTAAAACTTTTGAGTTTTCATTTAGTTCATTTAAACTTAGATCAACATCTTCAGATTTTGTATTATTTACATAACCATTAAAATAATATTCTTGTGGAACATTAAAATTTAATTTTAGAAAAACTCTCATAACTAATTTTTTAAACTTTTTATTTTGGTGTTTACTTTAGTGTTTTTAACTTCTTTTCAAATATAATAATTCTAGATGATTTATTTTCATTATTGACATAACCATTAAAAAAATATTCTTGTGGTTCTTCAAAGTTTAATTTTAAAAATACTTTCATTTTATTATTTACAGTTGTTAATTAAAGGTTTCTTGTCTAAAATTTTAGAATAATTTGTTTTTTAAAGTAAAATAATTATATGGAAATCTTACTTCATGTTTCATTAAAACTTGATCCAATTACCCATGTTTCATCTTCATCAACACATCCATAAAAAAGTTTCATATTATCTATTTTTTCTCCTGCTTGATAAATTTCACCAGTGCTCATATTAATTTTTACATCACATTCACGAGTAACTGACCCTACACCAAAAAAACAAGGAGAAAAATTAGAGACATCGTCTGTTTCGTTTGCTTCAAAATATCCTTCATTAAATTTTGTATTAATTTCTGAAACCTCTTCATAGGAAGAATAATCCTCTCTATCATACAAAGATAAAATAAGAACCTTAGCTATCTCACTAAATCGATAATCTAGATTTGAAAAACTATTGACTATAACGTCAATATTTTCAAATAAGGAACTTTCACTTTTTGATATAAATTTACCATTATGAAAAAGAAAAAAATGTTGTTTTTCTGACTCTCCTTCATACCCCTTAGCAATATGAATATTTAGTTTACCATTAATATTATCGATAAAATCACTCTCAGAATCATCTTCACAATATCCAAACCTTAGGTTATGATAACCTTCCATTAATATCATTTTACTCATATTTAAATTTTTAAAACTTATCTAATATAATAAAAATTTTATAAATTATAATATGTCCATAAAAGACATAAACTTGTTATAAAACCAATGATTAGTATTTTAAAGATTATCAAGAGGATGTTCATTTTTACCCTTATCAAAATCAGCCACTACTTCATCAAGATATACTTTTATATGATTTAACAAATTTCTACATCTTATAAAATCCCTCTTAAAGATCTTTTGATTTTTTCCTGAATACTTGAAGTCTGTACATACTCTATTTTTATTATCGCAAATTCATCGTATTATGTTTACAAATACAATTTATTGCAATTTAAAACTAATATAATAAATTCAAATCCTCCCCAAAATAGTTCGACTTCACTCCTCTTTGCTCCACGGCATTATTCCCTAAAATAAAATTTATTTTAGGGAATATTTTTTT
>Ga0209555_10002823_pt1 | contig 12009 bp, 15 predicted proteins | sample SaaInl85LU_5_DNA_FD_184643 | JGI IMG/M metagenome (GOLD analysis project Ga0209555, IMG submission 184643) | Marine microbial communities from expanding oxygen minimum zones in the Saanich Inlet - ESP_85LU_5_DNA (SPAdes) (version 2) | ecosystem: Environmental > Aquatic > Marine > Intertidal... | reverse complement strand
ATGCTAGTGGTACTCCTATCAGTTGGAAAAGTGGAACTCATAGTCAAATTACTACATATAACAGACCTGCTAATATAAATGAAGACCAATCTCAATCTTTGAATTTTGGGTCTGAGATAGATGAGTATAATAGGTCAGGGAATAGTGCTATAATAAACAACAATTCATTATTTGGGAACTTTTATCAGACTTACATAACACAGGTATTTGATAGGAGAGCAAGGATCTATAAATATAAAGCAAAGTTACCTAGTAAGATATTATTAAATTATAATCTAAATGATACATTTACTGTATTTGATCAGGATTATATAATAAACAATATAAATGTGAATCTTATAACAGGAGACACTAACCTAGAATTGATAAATAAATTATTCTAATGCTAGAAAGTATTTTTAACATATTAGGAAAAGTAAAAGGAGATACTGAGAATATTAGGATTGCTCAGGGAAAATACTATTTGCCTAGTAATATAAAAGGAGCATTTAATCAAATAAAAACAGAGATAAGATGGCGGAAACAAGGGTAGTTACATTACTTGTCGAAACAGAGAAAGCACAACAGAATGTAGAGGCTTTAAATAAAGATCTAGCAACAACAAGTGATAGGCTAGAAAATGTATCGGATGAATCAAAAAAGGTAGAGGATAATTTTGATGGTGTTACTGATGCTGCAGATAAACTAACAGGAGGTGCTATCTCAGGTTTTAAGGGAATGATTACATCAATTAAAGGTGCAGTCACAGGTCTTAAAACTATGAAAGGTGCATTAATTGCAACAGGTATTGGTGCTTTTGTTGTGGTGCTTGGATCTTTAGCAGCTGCTTTTACATCCTCAGAAGAGGGTCAAAACAAGTTTAATCGTATTATGAAACAAATCGGCGTTGTGGTCGGTAATGTTAAAGATGCGGTAGCTGAATTTGGAGAGGGTTTATTTGCTCTAGGAGGTGCTTTAAAGAAAGTATTATCGGGAGATATAAAAGGTGCTTTAGATCAAGCGGGAAGTGCTTTCGATGGATTCTCTGAAAAGGTTAAAAACTTTAAACAAGAGACTTTAGCTGAATTAGGAGTAGCAGATCAAATAAGCAACAAATTAGAAGCTGCTAATAAATTACAAAGAGAGTTAATTGTAGATAGAGCGCAAGCAGACCAAGATCGTGCAAGATTACTCGAACAAGCTATTAATAAGGAAGAGTTTTCAATAGAACAGAGAATTGGATTTTTACAACAAGCATCAAAGATAGAGGAGGGTATAACAAATAGAGAGGTTGAACTTGCTCAATTAAGATTAGATGCAAAGATTTTAGAAAATTCTCTATCTAAGTCTACAACAGAGGATCTAGAAGAGGAAGCAAGACTAAAATCTGAGGTAACAGTATTAGAGACTAATCGACTTAATAAACAAAGAGAGGTAACAAGTCAGATATTAGGATTATACAATGAAGAGATGGCTGCTCGTAAAGAGAGAGATGCAGAGGCTAATACGTTTGCTTTACAAATAGAAAAAGACGAAGCTGAAAGGAAAAAGGTACAAAAGGAAAATAAAATAAAAGAAGAGGAAGAGGAGAAAACAAGGGCAAACCAAAATATGAAAGATGGATTAGCTAGGTTACAATATGAGGCTAATCAAAAAGTAGCTATTGCTCAATTTGTAGCAGATGCAGAGGCTCAGATAAGAGCAGCTAATATAGATAATGCAGCATCAGGTTTTGCTTTATTAGGAAGTCTTGCAGGAAAAAACAGGGCATTACAGGCCGCAGCATTAATAGGCGAAAGTGCAGCAGGTGTCGCAAAAACAATCGTTAATACACAAACATCTAATGCGGCTACAATAGCACAAGGTGCAGCTTTAGCAATACCAACTGCAGGTGCATCAGTTGCAGCAGCATCGGCATTAGTTGCCTCAAATAATATAAGTGCGGGAATTGCAATCGCGTCTAACATAGCGGCTACTGCAAAAGGATTAAGTGCTTTAAAAGCAGGAGGATCTCCAAAAGGAGGAGCAGTAAATGGAGTTAGAGGAGGGGGAAGTTCTAATGCAGCTTTGCCTACATCACAAGCACCTCAATTTAATGTAGTAGGTACATCAGGGACTAATCAATTAGCAGAGACTATTCAAGGGAAAAGTAATGAGCCTATGAAAGCCTATGTAGTGGCTAGTGATGTTACTACTGCTCAAAGTCTAGAAAGGAATATTGTTTCAAGTGCTTCAATTTAAAATACAAAATTTAAAGTTTTATACGTTATATTAATATGAGCAATTTTAAGATTATAGAACTCATTTTGGATGAGGATCAGGAAATGACAGGAGTTGAGGCTATCTCAGTAGTGGAAAACCCTGCAATAGAGGAGGATTTTGTCGCTTTAAAGAGTGAAGAGATTAAACTCGCTGAGGTTAATAAAGAGAAACGTATTTTAATGGGTGCTTTATTAGTACCTAACAAGCCTATATATCGCAGATCAGGAGATGATGAGTATTATATATATTTCTCTAAAGAAACTGTCGCAAAAGCGTCTCAAATGTACCTAGTGAATGGGAATCAAAATAATTCTACTATGGAGCATCAATATGATCTGAAAGGATTATCACTTGTCGAGAGTTGGCTAGTAGAGGATGAAATACACGATAAGAGTAGAAAGTATGGAATGAATGTGCCATTAGGTACTTGGATGGGAGCAGTCAAAGTAAACAATGATGAGGTTTGGAATGATTATGTAAAAACAGGGAAGGTAAAAGGATTTTCTATCGAAGGATATTTTGCTGATAGAATGGAGAGACCTAAGGAATCGGTTGCAATGTCTCAGGAAGAGCAAGAGGCTAAATTAATTATAGAGCAGTTAAAAGATCTTTTTAAGGATGTAGAATTAGAATCTTACTCAGACTATCCGGATGGTGCTAAGAATAATGCAAAGAGAGCATTGGATTGGGTAGAAAAAAATGGATGGGGATCTTGCGGAGAGGCTACAGGAAAAGCTAGAGCAAATCAATTAGCAAAAGGAGAACCTATAAGCAGAGATACTATTGCAAGGATGGCAAGTTTTAAAAGACACCAACAACATAAAGATGTACCATACTCAGAAGGATGTGGAGGTTTAATGTGGGATGCTTGGGGAGGATCTGCAGGAGTTAATTGGGCAATAGGTAAACTAAAAGAGATAGACCTAGAATTAAAGGAGCCTTGTTGGGATGGTTACGAGCAGATTGGATGGAAAGAAAAAAATGGTAAAAGAGTACCTAATTGCGTACCACAGAAATAATGAGAAATACATCATACAAAGTACAAGCAGACGTAGATTCTGATCAGATTAGGAATCAATATAATATTGAGGAGGGAGCATTTGTGCATACTGAATCAGGAGTATGGACTGTTTACAATGGAGATTGGGTTAAATTATACCCTCAGTCAGGAGAAGGAACAGGATTAGGATGGGTAAGATACCAAGATTCTCAATATACGTCAGGTTCTCCACTATCTTTAAGTGATGAAATACCTGTAACACTAACTAACAATGGTAATATAAAAACAAAGAGCGACAGCACACAAGAGTATTACGATACTGCTACACAAAAACTTATACCAAGCACTTTAAATGACGTTTATATTATAACAATAGAATTTAAAAGTGCGACACCAAACGCTAACCAATGCCATTTAGATTTATGGTTTGAAAATGGAGGTGGTTTACTTGAGAACTTAAATGTCTCTTTAGGTTATTACAAGGGTAATGCTACAACACAAACATTCCACAATACATTCCAATATTATATAGACCAAGACTTTATAGATAATAGCGCTAATATAAAAATACAATCACACGGAGATAGTGCGACAGTTTGGGATATTCAATACTTTATACAAAAAACACAAAGCTATGCTTAAAGATGACAAGATACCAAGTTACACAAGTCCTAAGGGAAGTGCTAGAGCGTGTTACTGTAAAGAGACCAATACTTATTCACGAGATTGTTGCGATGGATCCCTATGGGCGCAAGGAATTGGTAGTATTTACAGAAAAAGTTAGTATGAAAATGCAAAATAATAATTATTAACCGTTATATAAATATGAAAAATCCATTAGAAATGCTAAAAGAAATCAAAAGCGTGCTAGGGATTGAGTTATCAGAGGATGTACAGGATAACGTACAGGAAATCAAATTAGCTCAAATGACCCTAGAGAATGGTACTATCATCGAAGCAGAAGAGTTTGCTCCTGAGTTTGAAGTGTTTATTGTAACAGAAGAGGATAGAATTGCCTTGCCTGTTGGAGATTATGCTTTAGAGGATGGAATGATCTTAGTTGTTGAAGCTGAGGGTATCATTAAAGAGATCAAAGAAATGGAGGCTCCTACAGAAGAGGAAGCACCAGAGATGGAAGTAGAAGTTGAAGCGGAAGCTGAGGTATCTCAACCTAAAAAAGTAATTGAATCAGTAAGTAAAGAAACATTCTTTAGTGAAATTGAAAAATTACAAAATGAGATTGCCGAGTTAAAAACTCAATTATCTACTCAGAAAGAAGTTGAAGAGCAAGTAAAAGAGGAATTATCCTCTCAGCCTGCTGCACAACCTTTAAAGCATAGTCCTGAGGCAGGAAGTGAAACCAAGAAAATGGTATTTGGTCTAAACAGACCACAGTCTACAAGAGACAGAGTATTCGCAAAAATTGCAAACATTAAAAAATAAAAAAAACATTTAAAAAATGGCTACAACTACTGACATTACAACCACATATGCTGGCGAATTTTCGAGAGAATATATCGCTGCAGCATTATTATCAGGTGCTACCCTTAACAATGGAGGTATCACTATTAAACCAAACGTAAAGTATAAAGAAGTAATTAAAAAAGTTGCTACTGATTCTAACGTAATTAAAGACGGATCTTGTGATTTCACAGATACTGCTACTGTTACTTTAACAGAGAGAATCTTACAACCTGAGGAGTTCCAAGTGAACCTTGAATTATGTAAAAAAGATTTCAGAAGCGATTGGGAAGCAGTACAAATGGGTATGTCTACATTTGATTCTTTACCACCTGCTTTTGCAGATTTCTTAGTTGCACACGTTGCAGGATTAGTTGCTGAAAGCACAGAAAATAACATTTGGAAAGGTGTTAATGCTAACGCAGGAGAGTTTGACGGATTCGTTACTAAAATGACTGCAGATGCTGCCGTAATTGATGTTACAGGAACTACTGTTACCGCTGCTAATGTTATCGACGAGTTAGGAAAAGTGGTAGACGCTATACCTTCAAGCTTATACGGAAAAGAGGATTTATACTTATATGTTTCTCAAAATGTAGCTAGAGCCTATGTAAGAGCATTAGGAGGATTCGCTGCTGCAGGATTAGGAGCAAATGGTGTAAATGCTGAGGGAACACAATGGTGGAACAATGGAGCATTATCTTTTGATGGTGTTAAAATCTTTGTTGCAAACGGATTAGCTGACAACTATATGGTAGCTGCTGAGAAATCAAATTTATTCTTTGGCACAGGATTACTTTCTGACCATAACGAGGTAAAAGTCTTAGATATGGGAGATCTTGACGGAAGCCAGAATGTGAGAGTAATAATGCGCTTTACAAGTGGTGTAGAATACGGAATCGGAAGCGATATCGTTCTTTACACACCTGCATAATTCTAAATAAACAATCTAAAGGGGTAGGTAAGTCCGTAAAAGACCTGCCTGCCCTTTTTTTATTAATCTAAAAAACTTAAACATATGGCTTGTTCAATAGCAAAAGGGAGAGTATTGCCTTGTAAGAGTGCGGTAGGTGGATTAAAAAACATCTATTTCTCAAATTACGATGCAGATATTGCTGCCTTAACACCGAGTTCAGGGGTTATTACTTTTGATGATACAGAGACATTCTACAAATATGAGATAAAAGGAAACTCTAGTTTAGAGACTGCTATTAACTCATCTAGAGAGAATGGAACTACTTTTTATGAATCTACTCTTAGTGCTACTTTTACTTTCTTAGATAGTGCTACTCAGGAGGAGATCAAATTATTAGCTGCAGGGAGACCTCAGGTAGTGATTGAGGATAATAATGGAAATTATTTCTTAGTAGGTAAAGACCACGGAGCAGAAGTTTCAGGAGGTACAATCGTTACAGGAGCAGCAATGGGAGATCTTTCAGGATTTACATTGACATTAACTGCTCAGGAGACTGCACCGCCTTTCTTTTGTGATGCTCCTACTACAGGTGGAACTGACATTGATCCTACTGCTTAATTAGGATAATATCGTTCTATAAAATAGACCCTGCCATAATCGGTGGGGTTTTTTTTTGTTTTAAGTACAAAAATGGGAATTTATTACGTTATATATATATGAAACACTTAACTACAAGTACAGATCCTCAAACAATATTAATGATACCTAGATCTTACGGATTAGAGGGTACGTTAGTTTTAAGAGATGACAGTACAAATACAGAGAATAGTAATGTAGTTACTTTAGGCAAAACAGGGGAGTATATGAGCCTAGAGCATAGTTTCTCTTTAGTAGAGGGGAGATATTATGATTTTAGAATAGAAATATCAGGAGAGATCGTATATAGAGACAAGATATTTTGCACAGATCAGGATATTAATCAAACAAATAATGACTATTACTCTGTTAATGAGGGCGAATATATTGCAGATAACAGTTTTGACAATGACTACATAATATTATGAAAAAGAAACCTATTATAAAAAACTCTAGTGATGTCAGGGTTGTTAATTTAAGTACTTATACATCTCCTAAGGTATCTGAGGTAAGAGGAAAGGATTATGTCTCTTACGGAGCAGATAATAACTATTACCAATATCTGATAGATAGATATAATGGAAGTCCGACAAACAATGCTATTGTGAATGGAATTTCAGAAATGATCTTTGGAAAAGGACTAGATGCTACGGATTCTAACAGAAAGCCTGATCAATATGCACAAATGATGACCTTATTTACTAAGGATTGTGTGAGAAAATTAGTATATGATCTTAAATTAATGGGCGGTTGTGCTATGCAAGTGATTTATTCTAAGGATAGATCTAAGATTGTACAGGTTGAGCACTTTCCGGTAGAGACTTTAAGAGCAGAGAAATGCAATGAGGATGGAGATATAGAGGGATATTACTATTTTAAAGATTGGAGTAAGATAAAAGGATCAGATGAGCCTAAGAGGATTCCTGCATTTGGATTTTCTAAAGAAGCTATTGAGATATTATTTGTAAAACCTTACAGAGCAGGATTCTATTACTATTCGCCTGTGGATTATCAGGGAGGTTTACAGTATGCTGAATTAGAGGAAGAGATTTCAAATTACCACCTAAACAACATAATGAATGGTCTAGCACCATCTATGTTAATTAACTTTAACAATGGGGTTCCTAACGAGGAGGAGAGACAGTTAATAGAAAACAAGATACATCAGAAGTTTGCAGGATCTAGTAATTCAGGGAAGTTTATACTTTCTTTTAATGATAATACAGAAACTGCTGCAAGTATTGAGCCTGTACAATTATCAGATGCACACCAACAATATCAATTTTTATCTGATGAGAGTAGTAAGAAAATAATGGTATCTCATAGGGTTGTATCTCCTATGCTTTTAGGTATTAAAGACCAAACAGGATTAGGGAACAATGCAGATGAGATAAAGACGGCTTCTACATTAATGGATAACACCGTTATAAGACCATTTCAGACACTTTTAATAGATTCCTTTGATAAAGTACTTGCTTACAATCAAATCGCTTTAAATCTATACTTTAAGACGTTACAACCGTTAGAGTTTACAGACTTAGATAATGTAATTGACAAAGAAACTAGAGAAGAGGAGACAGGAGTTAAAATGTCAAGCGATAAACCTAAAGTAAATGATGACTTCGCAGACTTTATGGTGGACTTTGGAGAGGATGAGAATTTAGATGAGTGGGAGTTAGTGGATGAGAGACCGGTAGATTATGATCAGGAGGAGGCTTTAGATAAAATGCTAGGATTAGCAAGTACAGGATCCGCTAGACCTAATTCAAAGAGTGAGCAAGATGGAGAGGCAGGAGATCTTAGATTTAAAGTAAGATACCAATATGCACCATTACAAACAACTACAAAGAATGGAGAGAACGTATCTAGAGATTTTTGCAGAAAGATGGTTGCAGCTAAAAAGATTTATCGAAAAGAGGATATACAACAGATGTCTCAAAAGGTAGTAAATGCAGGTTGGGGACCCAATGGTGCTGATACATACGATTTATGGCTTTATAAAGGAGGAGGTTCGTGCCATCATTTTTGGATGAGAAAGACTTATATGGCTAAAGATGTTAATCCTGATGCTACAAATCCGAGAGCAGAAGTAAGTGTGAACCAAGCAAGAAGAGAGGGATTTACTCCTGAAACAAATGATCCGTTAGTGGCTAAAAGACCTACTGATATGCCTAATGAAGGATTTTTAAAACCAAGAGGATAGATGGCAACAGCATTATTTATATCAAGAACAGACTTAGTCAAAAATAGCATCCTAGATGGAAATGTAGATACTGATAAATTTATACAGTTTATTAAGATCGCTCAGGAGATACATATTAAAAACTATCTAGGAACTGATTTATATAATAAGATCTCTGCAGATATTATCGCAGGGACTTTATCGGGGAATTATTTGTCACTAGTTAATAGTTACGTTCAGCCTATGTTAATTCATTTTGCTATGGTGGACTATTTGCCGTTTGCAGCGTATTCTATTAAGAACGGAGGAATATATAAGCATACGAGTGAGAACTCAGAAACTGCTACAAAGGAAGAGGTGGATTATTTAGTAGGAAGGGAGAGAGATATAGCTGAGTATTATACAAGGAGATTTATTGATTTTATGGCTTTTAACCAATCGGATTATCCTGAGTACACGAGTAATACGAATGACGATATTCACCCAGATCACGATGCAACATTTCAAGGATGGGTACTGTAAAGTATAAAACAAAAGAGGTAAACCTCAAAAAATTAAAAAAATACCTAGAAAAGGAAAAAGATGGCAAACAACATAAATTGGGCAAATATATATTGCGTTAGTTGGTTTGGAGATGAGGATAATGAGCAAACAATACATATTGATTCACAACCTAATTGCTTTGTATAATGGAATGGTTCGCAAATTTAATTAATTGGGGTAAAAGTTATGAGGTGTCTTGGTGGGGCAATACAAATGAATCAAATGGATGGGGAATAGTTTACCCTTTTGATGCATATGGAAGTTTACTAAGAGTAGATACCACATTAGAAACATCAGATAATACATATATAACCGCAGATAAAACGAAATATTAAAAAATGGCACAACAAACAATTAACATAGGAACGGTTGCTAATGATGGTACAGGAGACCCATTAAGAACCGCATTTGACAAAGTAAACGACAACTTTACAGAACTCTATGCTGATGATGCAGGGGATGTAAATTCAGTTAATGCAGGAACAGGGATTTCAGTAGACCAAACAACAGGAGCAGTAACAGTAACCAACTCCGCACCAGACCAAACAGTATCTTTAGCAGACGGAGGAAACATTGGAATAAGTGGAACTTATCCAAGTTTTACTTTAACAAACTCTGCACCTAACGCAACCCACACAGGAGATGTAACAGGAGCAACTGCATTGACTATTGCAGACGATGTAATTAGTTATGCTAAATTAGGAGCAGAATTTACAACAACCGATGCACAAGGAAACGTAAGCGCAACAGCAACTTTAGACTTCGCTTCTAAACAAATATTTACCGCTACAATGACTGCTAATACTACTTTTTCTTTTAGCAATGCTAATATCGGTATGACTAAGGACTTGATTTTAACAGGTGCTTTTGACCCTACTTTTCCCGTAGGAACAAAGCAAATAGCAGGAACTTATAACGGAGCAGTTTCAAACTTTATTCAAATCGTAGCAGTAGCCAACGGAGACTATTGGTTATCAGTTTCACAAGCACAATAAAAAAGTAGATATGAAAGCAATAGAAATCAACGGAAATATTAAGACATTTAGAAGGCTTCCTAATGTATGGGAAGACGAAAGTGGTTTACACTTAAACTTTAGAAAAGTAGACGACCCAAGAGAGTTTGGCTTTTACGATGTTGTAACGCCACAATACGATAAGATTAGCGAAAGGCTTTCTGCTATGTATTTTGATGGAGATAAGTTTACTTACGATGTAGTTGCTATTGACTTGGAAGGTACACACGATGTATTAGATGAAGATGGTAATGTAATTGAAACAAAGCCTAACTATGATATTGAAGAGTTAAAGCAAGGTAAGATACAAGCTATTAAAACAGAGGCAGGTAAATTATTAAGCCCTACTGATTGGTATGTAACAAGACTTGCTGAAAGAGCAGTTGAGATACCAACAGAGATTGCAGAGGAGAGACTTGACATAGTAACAAAGTCAGATACATTTGAAACAGAGATTAACGCATTAACAACAGTAGAAGAAGTACTAAGATACACGCACGCATTTTACCCTGCCCCTGCATTAGATGAAGAAGTTGAACCTATAAGCGAGTAGTATGAATAACAGATTAATCAAATCAAATGATGCTGGAGGAGGTGCTTGCACTAATACAGTAGATTTATACAACCCATTTCCAGATGGTGGTGGTGTAGCTTTATATCAATTAAATGGAGATGCTACTGATGTTAGTGGAAACTATGACGGTACTTGGGTAGGAACAGAGGCTTATACAACAGGTGTATTTGGTCAAGCAGGGTCTTTTGGTGTTAGCAGTAGAATAGAAACTTCTTTGCATTTTGACGGAACAACTGCACAAGGTGCTTCATTATCTGCTTGGTTTAAAGGAAGTCCTGACAATCCTTTTTTCATAGTACAAGCAAAAACATTAAATCCTTCTGGTACATTTCTTGGATATATAGTTATTGGAAATTCAACAGGAGATTATACAGACGAAAGCGTTATGGTCGTATCAAGAGGGTCTTCTACGCTGGGTGTTGCAGTTAGAGAAGGTCACAATGCTTACCTTGATAATCAATGGCATCACATTGTTGTTACCTCTACTTCAACTTCCAAAAATATTTATATAGATGGTCAAAATAAAGCAGTAGTATTAACAGATGGTTCTGCCTCTACAAATCTTGAATATAAAGATTTAATGATACATTCAGATACTGCTTTTGGTGGCTCAAGCGAAATAGACCAAGTAAGAATATTCAACAGAGCATTAAGACCATACGAAGTAGAAGCATTATATACAGAAGAATATTGTACACCTACTATTGTGCCAAGTGAGCATTTTAATACTGTTTTGTATACGGGTACAGGGGCAACAAATCCAGTTACAGGAGTTGGATTTCAGCCTGATTTTGTTTGGTTAAAGAAACGAAGCGGAGTAGATGACCATTTTGCATTTGATTCAGTTAGAGGGGCTAAGTCAATATATCCAAACCTAACTAATTCAGAAGATTCTTTTACTTTTTCATTTAATACAGATGGATTTACTGTACCTGTAAGTGGAGGAACTAACGGTAATGGAGACACTTTTGTTGCTTGGAACTTTAAAGCAGGAGGCGATGCAGTAGAAAACACAGATGGAACAATAACAAGTCAAGTGTCTGCTAATACAGAGGCAGGGTTTAGTGTTGTTACATTTACAGGTAATGGCTCAACCACAAGTGTAGGTCACGGTTTAGATAAAAAGCCAAGCATTATAATAACAAAATCAAGAAATGCAGTAGATGGTTGGTTTGTTCAACAATATATGTATGTACCTTCAGGTAACGCTGCTTATGGATTCTTAAATACAACTGCAGCTTTTACAGGATTTACAGACTCAATAACTAATGATTCTGTTATGCAACAAGGCGGTTCTAATGGAGTTAATTATGTTTCCTACTGTTTCGCAGAAGTAGAAGGTTTCTCTAACTTTGGTTCGTATGTTGCAACATCTGATGTTCCTACGAATGTTATTACAGGATTTGAGCCTGCGTTTGTTATGATTAAAGCTGCGAGTGATTT
>Ga0209555_10002815_pt1 | contig 12032 bp, 16 predicted proteins | sample SaaInl85LU_5_DNA_FD_184643 | JGI IMG/M metagenome (GOLD analysis project Ga0209555, IMG submission 184643) | Marine microbial communities from expanding oxygen minimum zones in the Saanich Inlet - ESP_85LU_5_DNA (SPAdes) (version 2) | ecosystem: Environmental > Aquatic > Marine > Intertidal... | reverse complement strand
ACTGAAATCAAACAAGCACCGAAAGCAATTCAACCTGAAGTGCAAATTCGCGAGTTTAAGAATTTCCTCTCGTTAATCAAATCTAAACTATAAGGAGTCACTATGACTGATTTAAACAAAGTCGAAAGTGAAATCCGCGATACAGATGTTAACGAAATCGTGGAGGAAACTCTCGAAGAAGCGCAAGCGCCAAAAGCTAAGAGCGGTTCTGTAGATGGACAACAAGTTTCTGAGCCAGAAGCTATTGCCTCTGTAGATAAAGCTGCACATGCTACTAAGCAAGCTCCAGCGCGTCCAGGTGATAAGAAAAACTCTGAAAAGTCTAACTTGCCTAAAACTAAAGCTGGCATGTTGAATGCTATGTATCAAGCTGCTTCTAAAATGAAGAAGAATGATCTGCAATCAGCATACGAGAAAGTTTGTGAAGCATTAGACATCGATTATGAGTTTGTTGCTGAAAGCGCTGATACTAATGCTGAACTACGAGCAATCGTAGAAGGCGAAGCTACTCTCTCTGAAGAGTTCAAAGAGAAAACTGCTGTCATCTTCGAAGCTGCTGTTAAAAGCAAGCTAGGTGAAGAAGTAGAACGTCTCGAAGAGTCTTACAAAGAGGAACTAGCCGAAGAAGTCACAGCTATTAAGCAGGACTTGGTTGGTAAAGTTGATTCATACCTAAACTACGTGGTTGAATCTTGGATGGAAGAAAATAAAGTTGCTATTCAGAACGGTCTCCGTACTGAAATCGCTGAAAACTTTATGGACAAGATGAAAGATCTATTCGTAGAATCTTACGTCGAAGTTCCAGATTCTAAGATGGACCTAGTTGACGATCTAGCTGAGCAGGTACAAGAGTTGGAAGAAAGACTTAACTCTACTACTGGCGATGCAATCGCACTTGCTGAAGAACTTGAAACTTACAAGCGTAAATCAATTATCGCTGAAGCTTCACGTGACTTAGCTCAAACTCAAGCCGAGAAACTGGCTGAACTGGTAGAGAATGTTGACTTTGATGAAAACTTTGCATCGAAGGTAGCTACTATCAAAGAAAACTATTTCTCAAAAGAAATCCCTGTAGCGGAAGACACACTCTCCGAAGAAGCTGAAGAAGAAATCGAAGTATCTTCAGTTATGGAGTCATACCTCGCTGCAATCAAGAAAACATCCAAATAAGGAATACTATCATGCAATTCGATAAATTAGTTGAAAAATGGTCACCAGTTCTTAATGAAAGTTCTGCTGGCGAGATCAAAGATCATCACCGTAAAGCTGTTACTGCAGCTATCCTAGAAAACCAAGAAAAGGCTCTTATGGAAGAGCGTTCTCAGAATGCTGGCTTCTTGACTGAAACTGCTGGAAACAACACTGGTAGCCAGTCTACTTGGGATCCAGTATTGATCAGCCTAGTACGTCGTGCTATGCCTAACTTGATGGCATATGACGTTGCTGGTGTTCAGCCTATGTCAGGTCCTACTGGCTTGATCTTCGCTATGAAGTCTCGCTACGAAGGCGGTTCAACTGCAAATGACGAAGCATTGTTTAACGAAGCAAACTCTGCATTCTCTGGCGTTGCTGACTCTGATACTGTTGGCGCTGGTATGTCTACAGCTGCTGCTGAAGCATTAGGTAACACTGGTGCAGCTTTCCAAGAAATGGGTTTCACCATTGAGAAAGCAACTGTAACTGCTAAGAGCCGTGCGCTTAAAGCTGAATACAGCTTAGAACTTGCTCAAGACTTGAAAGCAATCCACGGTCTTGACGCGGAAACTGAATTGGCAAACATCTTGTCTACTGAGATCCTTGCTGAAATCAACCGCGAAGTTATCCACACAATCAACAGCCAAGCTAAGTTAGGTGCACAGTCTTCTAACATCGCTGTCCCAGGCGTATTTGACTTGTCATCTGACGCTGATGGCCGTTGGTCTGCAGAAAAATTCAAAGGTCTTGTTATCCAACTAGATCGCGAAGCAAACGTAATTGCTAAAGAAACTCGTCGTGGTAAAGGTAACGTTGTAATCTGTTCTTCAGACGTTGCAACTGCTCTTGCTGCTTCTGGTATGCTTGATTACACTCCAGCAATGTCTACTGGCTTGCAAGTAGATGACACTGGTAACACTTTTGCTGGTACTTTGAATGGCCGTACTAAAGTATACATCGACCCATATGCAACTTCTGACTACATCACTGTAGGCTACAAAGGTTCTAACGCATATGACGCTGGTATCTTCTACTGCCCATACGTACCACTACAGATGGTTAAAGCAGTTGGCGAGAATGACTTCCAGCCACGTATCGGGTTCAAGACTCGTTATGGCATGGCGTCTAACCCATTCGTTGGAGCTGCTCCAGCTGATGGCCTTGCAGTTGCTGGTACTAACCAGTACTACCGCAAGTTTGCTGTTGCGAACATCTTAGCATAAAATAAAAATAATAGCTAAGCCTATTGGGGATCTTCGGATCCCCTTTTTTATCTCTGGTATAAATAGATTCCACACAGAGGATATATTATGTTAACAGCTAACCCCAACTTTCTGCAAGCTACAGGATTTAAATTGATCATCAGTGATCAATACCGTAATCTTGAATTCTTTGCCCAATCCGTTCAACATCCTGGATGTAGCGTTAACGCTGCTGAAATAGGAATTCCTAAACTTGCCTCTCTTCCATTGATGGGAGACAAGATCACTCATAGCGAACTATCGTTCAATCTAATCTTAGATGAAGACATGATGTCATACAAAGAGATGCAATCATGGCTCGAAGCTACTATTAGTCAGAACTCCGGACTAGAGTCTGATATTTCGCTAATCATACTGACCAGCCACAACAACAAAAACATTCAAATAAAATACCGAGACTGCATTCCGACAACGATTGGATCAGTAGAATTCAACTCAACATCAGGTGACACTACGCTGTTGACCTTTGATGCTACCTTTAGGTTTACTACATTCGAGATTAGTTAATGTTCTTGACACATATTGACATCAAGAATCCTAGGGTGCTTGATCTTTTAAATTATTCGTTGAACTTACATCGCAACAAATGGAACGTAGAACAAAACAATAATCTGCTTGGTGAATTGGGTACCGATGCTAACGAGTATGTTGGTGATCGGTACATGCAGAAAATTATCGATATGGGCACTAGACATACAGGTAGCCCTCATAGTGCATGTTCATACGCACTTAAACCCGATCACTACCTAGGGAAAGATCCCCAGTATAAAAAAGACTTCCAACTATTCAGTGATGAGCTGATGATAGAGTTAGGGGTTAATGTTAACGCTTTAAGTCAGTTTTATCCGCCTGAGGGATACATCGGATGGCACAATAATGCCGATGCTCCAGGGTACAACTTGATATTTACTTGGAGCGAAACAGGAGATGGCTGGTTTAAATATGTAGATGAATGTGGTATAATACACACTATATATGACACTAAAGGCTGGTCACTTAAAGCTGGTTACTTTGGAACATATGATGAAGATGATGTTTGCTACCATGCTGCCTACACTAAGTGTTGGCGTATGACGCACTCATTTGTTGTTGAGCGCAGAGATAAGGATTTCTGGCTTGACTGTATTGAACATATAGAGAATGGTGAATAATGATTAATCTTGAAAGTATACTTGAAGAGTGGAAGACTGATGCTCAGATTCCACAACATCAGCTGGATGAGGTGTCGCGACTCACTCCAACATTACACGCAAAATATCTCCAGTACCTAGCCGTCGCTAAACTGCAGCTTAAACGCGCAGAATCGCAGCAGTACACGCTTTTAAAGGAAAAATGGTTATACTACCAGGGTAAGATGGATCAGGGTAGACTGCGCGAATTAGGGTGGGATCCAGACCCATTCAATGGACTGAAAATTCTCAAAGGTGACATGGATTACTACTACAACTCTGATCCGGAGATCCAAGCGTCAGAAGAGAAGATTGCATACAATAAAACATTGATAAGTACCTTAACTGATATAGTTGATAATTTGAAATGGCGCCACCAGACAATCAAGAATATGATTTCCTGGAGGCAATTCGAAAGTGGAGCATAATGACAACCGTCATACAAGATAAGATTCGCATACGCATGATAAACCACAGCTACTTTGCTGTGGAATGTCATCCTGCGCAAGAAGCAGAACTGCGCGAATACTTTGCCTTCTTTGTTCCTGGATATAAATTTATGCCTGCGTTTAAGCGCAAGGTTTGGGATGGGAGAGTAAAGCTATACAACGCTGTAACAAAACAAATGAACGTAGGACTGTATACACACCTACGTCGCTTCTGTGCGGATCGTTTTTATCAATTGGAAATACTGGAGCATGAGTTATACGGAGTCCCGAGTCAGAAAGATGATGTCGACCATCCTACTTTGGTCAAATTTCTCTCTAGTCTTAACTGTCCTTTTGAGTCACGTGATTATCAGTATAAAGCCATCGCTCATGGAATTGAACACCTTCGCTGTATACTACTCAGTCCTACTGGTAGTGGCAAATCTTTCATTATCTATAATCTTCTACGTTACTGTTATGAAGTCACTGAAAAAAAGATTCTCATTGTCGTCCCAACGACGTCGCTAGTAGAGCAAATGTATAAGGACTTCGAGGACTACGGATATGACGTAGAAAACGAGTGCCACAAAATATACAGCGGTAAAGAAAAGATTACTGATAAGCGTATCATTATATCAACATGGCAGTCAATATACAAGTTTCCTAAGGAATGGTACGAGCAGTTTGAAACGGTGTTCGGCGATGAGGTTCACTTATTTAAAGCTAAGTCTCTCAGCACTATGATGGATAAGGCCGTTAACGCAAAATATAGGTTTGGTCTGACAGGTACGTTGGACGGTACGGAAACGAACAAGTTGGTTCTAGAAGGACTCTTTGGACCAACTTACACTGTTACTAGAACGGTGACATTACAGAAGCAAGGAACGCTAGCTGATCTCGACATATCAGTTGTATTGTTAAAATACCATCAGGATGAATGCACCAAGGCTGAAGCATGGAAGTATCAAGATGAGCTTGACTTCATTGTTAGGTATCCGCCGCGCAACAAGTTTATCAGTAACCTAGCTGTCAGTCAGAAAGGTAACACGCTAGTGATGTTTCAATTCGTTGAGAAGCACGGAAAGGTGTTATACGATATGATCAAAGGACTGGTTGGTGATGACCGTAAAGTGTTCTACGTATCTGGTGAGGTGGATGCTACCGATCGCGAACAAATACGTGGAATCGTAGAAAGACAGACTAATGCTATTATCGTAGCTAGTCTAGGAACCTTCAGTACTGGCATCAATATTAGAAACCTACATAATATTGTGTTTGCTACTCCCTCGAAGTCGCAGGTTAAAGTTCTGCAATCGATTGGACGTGGTCTTCGGCAGAGCGATGATGGCTCTACCACTAAGCTATATGATATAGCGGACGACTTACATACCAAGAAGCATAAGAACTTTACTCTCCAGCATTCTGCGGAGCGCATTAAGATGTATACTAAAGAAGGGTTCAGGTACAAGATCTATCCTATAGATTTGAAGCCGCCAAAAGATGAGGTAAACGATGGATTATTCAGTTAAACAATTCAAGCTAGTGACTGGCGAAGAACTTATTTGTGAAGTGTTGGACGAGGCACCGGACTCTATAGCAGTACGTAACGCGTTTGTATTGAGCGAAAAGGAAACTACCGATGGGTATAAGTACTTTGCGTTTAGAACGTTTATGACCTATCAGGATACGCCGTTAAGTGTCATGATGCTTATGACTGACAAGGTAGTGGGCATCGCTATACCATCAGTTGATATGATGCAACAATTTAATACAGCTTTGGATGAGTTAGCAGATCATTTAGCTCAATGGGCTGAAGAAGATGTAGACACTCCACCAGCTAAACCAAAGCCCAAGGTGCGTAATAATAACGTAATGTCTATTGAAGATTGGTTACGAGAAGATGTTGATAACCCTAGTCTATTAGATAGTGACACAACAGGACTGATCCCAAATTAGCTTATATTCCCCTTTGGCCACAAATATATTATACATCATGAAACGTAATCTGTCAACTTATTTTTTTCCTTTACTTCTCATGATAACTGTAGTATAATGGACTGATTGATTAACTATAGGTACTTTATTTTATGAGAGTAGGCTTTACATGCAGTACGTTCGATCTACTTCACTCAGGTCACGTCGAGATGTTGAGAGAGGCTAAGGAGCAGTGCGACTACTTAATTTGTGGTCTGCAGGTAGATCCTTCTGTCGATCGTCCAGAGAAAAACTCCCCGATACAAACGCTCGTTGAGCGCCACGTTCAGTTGTCTGCAATAAAGTATGTCGATGAAATTATTCCGTACCAAACAGAAGATGACCTGGTTGATATCCTGAATATGATTAACATAGACATACGTATTATTGGTGTTGAGTATAAAGATACAACATTTACTGGTCGAGCCACTTGTGCTAAACGTGGAATTGAGATATACTATAACAAAAGAGATCATCGATTCTCAACTAGTAATTTGCGTAAACGAATTGCAGATCAGGAAGGTGTGTCTTTAGTTACAAAATATGAAATACAGGAACCAGATTATGTTTAATCCCAATATAGTAATATTCAACAGCTTTGGTGTTCCACAAAGATTTGCTGCGTATTCTTGGGGACCTATTATATGGGTGTCTCCGGCATACAAAAACGATCTTCCGTTGATACATCATGAACAAGTACACAGTCGTCAGTTTTGGAGAACGTTCGGATTGCATGGTATATTCTATACGTTTTCGAAAGAGTATAGATTCAAGGCTGAGGTAGAGGCATATGGTGAGCAGGTAAAGAAGTCGTTGGAATTAGGGATACGTCCTAACGAACGACATTTTGCTAAGCTGATTACCACTCACTATAACTTAGACGTTACACAACAGCAAGCGCTCGATGCGATACATCATTATATTAATACAGGTGAATTATGAAGGCTAAGGAAAAACCACATTACGTAAACAACAAAGAATTCTCTACAGCTGTTGTAGAGTATTGTATGGATGTTAAGGAGTGGGAGAAAGAAGGCGCTGTTGGGCGACCTATGGTACCAGATTACATTGCGCAGTGCTTCCTACGCATAGCTGAAGGTCTTTCTCACAAAGCTAACTTCGTACGATATACCTATCGCGAAGAAATGGTAATGGACGCGGTGGAAAACTGCTTGAAAGCTATTGAGAATTATAATATCGAAGCAGCTACTCGTTCTGGTTTACCTAATGCATTTGCTTACTTTACACAGATTTCATGGTACGCGTTCTTACGTCGTATCCAGAAAGAGAAGAAGCAGCAAGATATTAAGATGAAGTTCATATCAGAAGCTGATCTGTCAGAGTTTATGTACGAGAATGATGGTGATGGTTCTATTCAAGATAACTCACCATTCTTAGATTCGTTGCGTCAGCGCATAGATGTCATCAAAGAGGCTGATGCTCAATTCAAAGAATATGCAAAGGAAGAGAAGAAGCGGAAGCGCAGAGCAGTTATTGTTGATTCAGACTTGTCAGACTACTTAGATTAATAGTTGACATTGCTCGTAAAGAGTAGTATAATGTAGGTTATATTGTTTGAGGAGACTATATGAAGCTCGCTATACTTAACGATACACATTGTGGTGTTCGTAATTCATCTGATATCTTTATGGAGTATCAGGAGCGCTTCTATCGAGACGTGTTCTTTCCGTATCTTATTGAGAACAACATCGATCAGATACTGCACCTAGGTGATTATTACGACAATCGTAAGACTATTAATATCAAGGCTCTCCATCATAATAGGAGAGTGTTTTTATCTAAGCTGCGTGAGTACGGTATTACTATGGATATCATTCCAGGTAATCACGACACATTCTATAAAAATACCAACGCCCTTAACTCTCTCAAGGAGTTGATGGGTCACTACATTAATGAAGTCGACATTATCATGGATCCGGTTATACGCGAGTATGGTGATGTCAAGTTCGGTCTAGTCCCATGGATCTGTCCTGAGAATTACGATCGTACCATGAAGTTTTTAGATTCATGCGGAGCTGATGTAATAGCAGGTCACTTCGAGCTCGGTGGGTTTGAGATGGATGCTGGTCATGTATGCCGTGATGGTATGGATGCTAAACCATTGACACCGTTTGAGCTTGTTCTGTCTGGACACTTCCATACCAAGTCTAGTCAAGGTAACATACACTACCTAGGGTCACAGATGGAGTTCATGTGGAGTGATGCACATGACGCAAAATACTTCCACATATACGATACTGATACCAGAGAGCTTACTCCTGTACAGAATACAGAGACTATCTTCCATAAGGTTTATTACGATGAGACGCGAATTAATCAATTCGAAGATCTCAGCTATCTTGACAATAAGTTTGTCAAGGTGATAGTAACCAACCGATCAGATATGAAGAAGTTTGAGAGGTATATTGATCGTATTCAGCAACAGAAGATATACGAACTCAAGATTGCGGAAGACTTTAATGAATTCCGTGGTGAAAATGTACGTGATGAAGATTTAAAGGTTGACGATACCGAGACTTTGATATACAATTACATACAAGAAGTAGATACCGACTTGGACAAAAATCGTATTAAGTCGGTGGTTTCGGAGTTAATGATTGAAGCACAGAGCGTAGAGATTGCATGATTAAATTTTCATCACTCCGTTGGAAGAATTTTCTTTCGACGGGCAACTATTATAGTAATGTCGACTTCACTAAAGCCAGCACTAATCTGATTGTAGGTGAGAACGGCGCGGGCAAGTCGACTATGCTTGACGCACTGTCGTTTGCTCTTTTTGGTAGGTCTCATAGAAACATTACTAAGAAGCAGCTGATAAACTCTATCAATAACAAGGACTGTGTTGTTGAAGTTGAGTTTAGTGTAGGCGCTCGCGACTATCGTGTCCGACGCGGCATCAAGCCGAACATATTTGAGATCTGGAAAGATGACGTTATGATCAACCAGAGCTCACATGCAAAGGAGTACCAAGAAATATTGGAAAAGAATGTGCTACAGATGTCGCACAAGTCTTTCCACCAAATTGTTGTTCTCGGCTCATCTTCGTTCGTTCCATTCATGCAACTTAACTCCTCCTCGCGCAGGGATGTGATTGAAGATCTTCTCGATATTAATATATTCAGTAAAATGAATACTATACTGAAGGAGAAGTCGACTCAACTTAAAACCGAAGTCGAGAGCAACACCCATTCAATTGAAGTTGTTAAAACGAAGATTGCTGCGCAGAAGAAGTATATTCGTGACTTAACAGCTATCAATACTCAGCATCGTAAGGAGAAGGAGACCGAGATATCTGAGCTACAGCAAGAGATATCAAGTCTCAACGACGATAATACCGTATTATCCGAGAGCGTCAATAAGCTGCTTCCGGTCGTTACTGCCGAACTAAGTGGTATGCGTGAAAGCAAGCAGAAGCTAGAACAATACAACGCTCAGTTCAACAGTAAGGTTAAGTCCGTTGTCAAGGAAGCTAAATTCTTTGAGACTAACGAAAGCTGTCCTACTTGCGAGCAGGATATCAGTGACGATCTACGAGAAAGTAAGAGAGAGATCGCTACCGAAAAAGCTAAGAAGCTCAAAGAAGCTATGGATAAGGCTGAGTCTCAACTCGAGATATTTAATACCAGCATCGGTTCACTCGAAGTTCAGATGCAGCAGGTACTCGACGATCAGAATAAGCTGAATAATAATCAGCAGACAATTGAGCGACTCAATCGCAACGTGGATAAGATTAGAGCTGACCTGGATGCTATGACTAATAGCGACGGTGATATGCCGAAAGCTAACACCGATTTGCAGGCGTTGGAAGATGAACAGCTGCAACTTAACGACATCAAGTATGTATTGAATGAGAAGGCGTCATACAACCGTATAGCCGGCGAGTTACTGCGCGATACTGGGATCAAGACTAAGATCATCAAACAGTACATTCCTGTTATCAATGAGCTCACCAATAAGCACCTGCAAATACTAGACTTCTTCGTACACTTCGAGTTGGACGAGAGCTTCAATGAGACTATACGCTCTCGCTTCAGAGATGCGTTCTCATACGATTCATTCTCAGAAGGTGAGAAGCAGCGAATAGACTTGTCTTTATTGTTCACATGGCGTACAATCGCTAAGATGAAGAACTCCGTATCAACCAATCTGCTGATACTAGACGAGACTTTCGACTCCTCATTGGATGATGATGGAGTAGACAACTTGATGAAGATCATCGAGAGCCTCAAAGAGGATACCAACGTGTTTGTTATCTCTCACAAGAGCGAACTCGAGGATGCTCATTTCGAGCGTAAGATCGAGTTCTTCAAGGATAAGAATTTTAGTAAAATGAAAGAAATAACTTGATTAATACCACCAACCTGTGTATAATACTTACTACATTATGAATGAGGACACATATTAATGCAACTATCAACACGAACTATTGACATTCTTCGTAACTTCTCTTCTATCAATGCCAATCTGGTCGTTGATAACGGTAACACTATTAAGACAATGTCAGCTGCGCGGAACTTGGTTTCATGCGCAACGATTGAAGAGACCTTTCCACAGTCGTTTGGCATATACGACCTAGCTGAATTCCTATCAGTTATTGGATTGGTAAATAGCCCCCAGATTACATTCTCGGATAACTACTGTACTGTATCAGACTCATCCGGTTTGTCGTCCGTTAAGTACTTCTATTCTGATAGAGAGATGCTGTCATATCCGAAGAAGGATATTGAGATGCCTCCGTGTGAAGTGAAGTTTATACTTAACGTTAATGTATTGCAACAAATTAAAAGAGCATCAGCTGCTTTGGGCCATAAGGAGATCTCAGTAACTCCATCAGGTGGTTCTGTTCAGCTAAGCGTAGTAGATCCTAAGGACAGTACGTCGAACTCGTTCTCAGTAACAGTCGATGGTCAGTATCCTGAGGACGCTAACTTTAACCTGATATTCTCTGTCGATAATCTTAAACTTATCAATGAAGACTATGAGGTTCAAGCGAGCTCAAGAATGATTTCTAAGTTTAAATCACTTGACTCAAATATTGAATATTTTATTGCGCTAGAAAAAGCGTCAACTTACGGAGCATAATATAATGTCTAAAGCAAAAGTTACACCTGAACAACAACAATTGAATGATTTGGCGAACCGTATTGCTCGTTCTACTGTCGCAATCATTGATACAATGGTAACGCGTGGAGCGTTTAAGGGCGAAGAGCTCACCACTATCGGTCAATTACGTGATCAGGCGGTACAAGCGGTATCATTGTACGAGACTGTTTCGCAGCAGTCGGCACAACCCGAGTAGTATGAAATACGCTCGTAGCTCAGCTGGATAGAGCATCTGCCTTCTAAGCAGATGGCCGCAGGTTCGAATCCTGCCGGGCGTGCCAAATATAAATACGTGATGTAATAACAAGCATAGGAGATAGTTGTGGAGTTAATCATCGTAGTAGTGGTAGTGCTAGGAATCTTGTTTCTAGTTAAGAAGGGTAAAGACAACAAACCTTCGGGTGGGTCTTCTTCAGGTGGCGGTGGTCCTTCGGGGTCCGATCCTAAAGATGTGAAAAGGAAGTAACTAATAGGGGACTAAGTCCCCTTTTTCGTCATGTTTAAATTAAATCCAGAAATAGCTAAAGAGACAGCAGTTCACGTATTGATGGGCACGCTAATCAATTATCCGTTGAATATGTTGTTCTTATGGATTATAATAGATAACTGGCATATAACAGATCCGTTTTGGATCTCTAACATTGTAACGGTTTGGTTTTCGGTGGTAGCTTTCATGCGTATATATACTGTGCGCACAATAACCGAAAAGCGTAAAACTAAAAAGCAAAATGCGCCGCTATAGCTCAGCAGGTAGAGCAACTGATTTGTAATCAGTAGGTCCCGAGTTCGATTCTTGGTGGCGGCACCAAATTACTCCGCGATAGCTCAGTTGGTAGAGCAATGGACTGTTAATCCATCGGTCCCTGGTTCGAGCCCAGGTC
>Ga0209555_10002814_pt1 | contig 12033 bp, 9 predicted proteins | sample SaaInl85LU_5_DNA_FD_184643 | JGI IMG/M metagenome (GOLD analysis project Ga0209555, IMG submission 184643) | Marine microbial communities from expanding oxygen minimum zones in the Saanich Inlet - ESP_85LU_5_DNA (SPAdes) (version 2) | ecosystem: Environmental > Aquatic > Marine > Intertidal zone... | reverse complement strand
CATAGACACTAACAGCTATGCAGGCTTGGCATTAGCCGTAGCCCGGTCAGCTATTAACGAAGGTATGTCATTGTTCTCAGCGTTTGTTATGCTGTTAAACTATACACGCTTTGGTAAGATGCGAGGCATGGGTGAGATTGTTCAGTGGTCTATTCGTGATGAAAGCTTACACTGTGAAGGGATGACCAAGCTGTTTCGTGAGTTCTGTAATGAACATCCACGTATTGTTAACGATGACTTCAAAGCACAGATATACGGCATGGTACGTGAGGCAGTAGCGTTAGAAGACAAGGTTATTGACTTAGCGTATGAGATGGGAGATATAGAAGGTTTGACTTCTCAGGAAGTTAAGCAGTATATACGCTACGTTGCAGACCGTAGGCTTATTCAGCTAGGGTTAAGAGGTAACTACAACATCAAAGAAAACCCACTAGAATGGCTGACACCGTTAATAGCTACAACATCACATGACAATTTCTTTGAAACGCAAGTTACAGAGTACAATTCAAATGGGCTAGCAGGTGACTGGGGTTGGGGCTAATGAATAACTATTATATTTACAAGCATGTAGAAGGGGACGAAATAGTTTACATAGGCTTGGGGCAGAATGAAAGAGCTTGGTCTAACCACAACAGAGGAAGGGAACATAAAGAGTGGTTAAAAAGTACAGACCCTTTCGAGACTGTACAGGCTATAGAGCGTGGACTTACAGCTGAACAGGCAGTTATAAAAGAAAGGGAATTGATTTTAAAACATCAACCTAAGTATAATGTAGCATTAAAGACAGGCTCTAAAAGCAACCATGCTAAGTTAGATTATGATGAAGTATTAGCTATTAAAACTCTACTATATCCTTCAGGGCTTACTCAGAAGAAGATAGCTGAAATGTTTAATACAAGTCAAGGTTACATATCTAACATAATAACGGGAAGGATATGGTCACATGTCTAAGGGGGAAATATGGCAATAGCAATTAGTTTATTCAATGGGTTTAACATGGGAGTAGAACGTACAAAGAACAAACCTATATGGGGATTGAACAGTGACGGAGAATGGGACATCCTAACCTTCACAGGCTTCATAGTCCATATAGCTTTCTTTCGCTTTAGCTTTGGTAGTTTCTACGAGCTAATAGAATTAGAAGACTTAGAATAAAACAAAGCCTACATAGACTTAATAGGTCTATGTAGGCTTTTTAGTTTTAGTCTATTCTCCAAGGAGATACACTACCTGTCGCCAGTAGCTTATCTAGCGCCTGTGTTCTTCTAGTTACAGTAGCCGCAGCATTAGGACTAGCAAACCTAGAGACACCCCTCAATGTAGCACCTCCAATGTAAGCAGGTACTTTAACAGCCATTGCAGGAGATAAATTACCTGTTATGCGCAAACCTTCGCCCATAGAATACAAACCCGCCCTAAGACCTTTAACATCGCCAAACTTTTCTATATTAGCTAAAGTATCTAAGAAGTTAAGCTGACTATTTATATTATAACTAACAGACACACCCTGACTACTGAGCACATTGTTAATCTCGTCAACCTTACCTATAAACTCTTTAGAGCCTCTTCCAACTTCCTCGCCTTTTCTATTCGCATTCTTAAACTCAGCCCCTAATTCCCTTATAGTGGACATACGCTTGTTCGACTTCAGATTTTCTATATCTTTCTTAAAGTAATTACGTGATTCCAATATAGGACGCAACTGTGCATTTACCTTACCGTAAGTGTCCGGAAATAATCCATCCAACATATCGTCCATATTTTTACGGAGCTCGAACAAGGCATAATTTAGAGATTTGTTGTTACCTCTACTACCTGCATTACCTAATTCTCTGTAATCAATGAGTTCATCTAGTTGTTGTTTAAGATTATGAACCTCCCTAGCGCTTACCTTACGACCGCCAGCAGTTCTCTCTATAAGGTTAACAGCATCGTTCATTACCACTTTAATATCATCAGAAATATTAACCAAGTTAGAGCCTGAGAAGTCTATTTCTTTTTTAGCTGTAGGCTTAGAAATCTCTATTTTACCATTAGCTAATGTTTTAGTCTCTATCACATTCTTCACTTCAAACCCTGCCTTAGATAAGGTGTTTCTGAAGTTCTGGATTAGTGGAGATACATCAAGCATGGTATCCTTAAATGGTTTGCTTTTTACCAAACCTTCTAAGTTATTGCCCAGTTTCTTACGTTGTCTATCTAGTTTTATTAAAGTATCACTAAATGCCCTACCAACCACATCATAAGTAGACTTTGTACGCTCCGCTGTTTTAAACATAGCCTGCTTCGCTTTTATTGCTAACGCTTCTCTCATAAGCGCTTTATCAGCAGGCGCTGCATTCTTAATAGACGCAACATCCTTAGGAGGAACTCCCTCTCTCAAAACAGCTATTGCTTCTTTATCTTTAACAACCTTACCAGTTCTGTTATCTAACTTAACAGGCGCTAAATCAGCTGCTTGTTTTTTATTAGGGTCTAACAATCGTTGTTTAGTTATGGGGTCTGACATAAAAGTTTCTTTAGTGTGGTTTAGCTTGTTTGACATACCTTTAACACCAAGAATACTCCCAACTATTTCAGGGAAAGCATACACAGCTGTTGATATTGTGTCATTACCTGTTAAGTCATACGCTTTATCGCCTGTGTAGTCTTTGAAGTCTTTAACAAAAGAGAAAAATTCACCAATACTTGAAAGAACCTTCTCACCTTCTTCAGAGGAAGTCGGCATCTGCATATCTTTCATCGCTTCATCCATAACACGCTTACCAGACTCATAAGAACCTGTAGGAGTAGCCGCTTCATACAGACCCATACCAACAGCTATAGGCGCTGTCACCCCACCTGCAGCAAACGTGGAGATTACGTCCGAAACAGCTTTAGTAGCCCTATCTAGTGGTGAAGCATTAAGAAGCTGTACATCCTCAGGAGCTATCCCTAAGGAATCTACAAGGAAACTACCAGTAGGTTCTACTTCTTCAACTATACCTAGAGACTGCCTCTTTTGCTGTAATTGTTTAGATAAAGCAGCAGCCTTATCAGCGTCCAACGTATTAGGAGTGATAAGATTATCACCCCCTACTTTCTTCTGCTTCTCTTCTTGTAACAACCTAAGCCGCTCAATCTGTGCATTGTCCATTACAAACTCCTTATTTATTACCTAGGCTCGCTACAGGAGTCCATTGTTGAGGGTCGTTAGGATTATCCCTAGTGTAGTACAATTGTCCTGTTTCTTCATCTAATAGATAGTCAGGTGACTTGCCTATGTAACTACGGGCTGTTTCTTCATTACCACTGTATAGTAACATTATGGTTTCATAATGCTGCTTAACCTTACGTAAGTTACCTTCAAAACTATCAGATGTAGGGTCTAACGCTCTAAGTGAGTTCTGGAGCAGTCCAATCTCATGGTTTGACACGTTACCTAATGCACCACCTGTTTTACTTTCCTCACGCATTCTCTGTAGCCTATCAAACGATATTTTAGCAAATAGTGTTTTCAAGTTGGCTTTTATATCCTTAGCCTGAGCACCTGGTATCTCTTGTAGAATCAAATACTCCCACTCGCCTACATCTTCAGCATTTTCTAGGATAGTATCAATCGTGTTTAATGTATGTACCATATCGGTATTCATCATTTTTCTTGCTTTGTCTGCTTGCTCAACATTCTCTAAATCTAGTCTATCAACTAACTTACCAGACAGGTGAGTAGCAACCGACTGGAATGTAGCGTTTGGGTTATTCTCCCTGTACGTTGAAATCTCTTTCTGCAAGAAACCTCTTGTCTCAGGAGTTAATGACTTATCAGTCGTCATGTTGGTTATACGTGTACGTGCGTAGTCCTCTAGTTTATTAGCTTCCTGTTTGGAATTTTTACTACCACCGCCTGTAGCGTTATTAGCGTCTTCTCCTTTAAGAGTCTGTACAACTTCACCACTTGTCAGGTCAATAATAGAAGCTGAGTCGCCATGCCGAACAGTACCAAATGTTTTAGCATTCTGCTCGGGAATGTCCGGCAAGCCGTATTTGTTTAATACAGCCTGTGCATATTTACCGGTAGGGTCTTTATCTACCGCTTTCAGTAAATTAGACACCACATTGCCGCCTAATGACTCGTTAGCATATAAAGAATCTTTAGCTTGTTGTTTTAATATCGTAAGCTGCTCTGCCGCTTTAGCCTTTTCAGCTTGCTGAGCCTGTTGAGCCTGTACAGCCATCTGCTCATTCCTACCCATAGCAGGTTGATTACCCATTACGTTGTTAGCCAACTCTCGACCACCCTCTGTAGCCGAGCGAGCAGCGCCTGAGTAGGCTGATAAAAACCTACCCATAGCGTCATTCCCGTAGTTAGCACCTTGCATACGAGCCTGTTGAGCCTTCTGTCGGGCTTCTTCGTCTAACAGTCTGCCTAGCTGTGGATTTGCTTGAGCTAACAAGCCTTTAATATCTGCGTTCATTATTGTGAACCTCCGCCTACGAATATATTACTAATAGCACGTAACAACTCTGCATCCAATGTAGCGCCACCAAGTCCTAACTCTTTCAGCATACCTAATTCGGCAGTACCTAATTGACTTAACGCACTTGTACCTGCTAACTGACCTGCTTGTTGTAACTGAGCTTGCTGTAGTGCAGGCTGTAACATAGATAGCTGTTGCTGTAACGGAATACCCGATGCATTCAGAGCTTGTGTTATGTTAGCTAATCGCTGACTATCTAGCTGTGTAGGTAGTGCAGCAGCTTGCTGACCCATCTCGAACATACCTTGTGCTCGTGCTAAGTCTTGCATTCCTAACTGACCGCCTAACTCTTGAGCTTGCATACCTAAACCAAGCATACCTTGACCAAGCTGTTGTTGCTGTGCGCTAATACCTGCACCGGTCTGTGCAATCTGTGCAGCCAACTGTGCAGACGACTGTTGACGTGACAAACCTTCAGACTGTAGCTGTGAAGCAATCTGTTCAGCAGACATACCAAGCTGTGCAAGCTGTGAAGCACGTGCCTGTGACTCTGTGTCAAGCGCTGATTGAGCCTGTTGAGCACCAATGTTAGCTTGTCCTAATTGCATCTCACGACTAAACCCTTCACTCTCTAACTGAGCCTGTATCTGTTCAGCACTTAAACCAAGTTGAGCTAATTGCGCTTGTCTGTTTTGCATCTCAGACTGTAACGCTGATTGAGCTTGTTGAGCTTGTAAGTTAGCACCTGCAAGAGCCATGTCCTGACTAAAGCCTTCTGATAACAACTGGTTCTGTACTTGTTCAGCACTCATACCCATTTGTCTTAATTCATTAGCTCTGCTTTGTGCTTGTGTTTGTAACTGACTCTGTAGCTGTGCAGTCTGTAAATCCGCTTGTCCAAGCTGCATAGCCTGTCCAAACCCTTCAGAAGCTAATTGATTCTGTATTTGGTCTGCTGATAAGCCTAACTGAGCAAGCTGTGCTTGACGTTGCTGAACACTCGACTGTAAAGCCTCTTGAGTTTGTGCTTCAGACAGTTTAGCTTGACCAAGTTGCATTTGTTGACCAAAACCTTCGCTGTCAAGTTGTGCTTGAATCTGTTCACCAGATAAGCCCATCTGACCAAGCTCTGTAGCTCTTGCTTGTTGTGATGTAGCCAACTGGTCAGCCATGCCGATAGCTTGTAGTGAAGCAGCATTACGAGCTTCTGCTTGTGCTTTCTCCATAGCGAGCTGTTCAGGTGTACCACCATAAGCTGCTGTACTAACACCTAAACGACCTTGAGCGGCTAAACGATTCTCTAATGCAATACGTTGACGTTCTTCTTCAGGTGTCTGTGTAGCTCGAATCTGTTCAAATAAACCTTCTGCTGTTGGAGTATCACCTTGTAAAGCCTGTTGCGCTTGTGATAACAACCCTTGGCTAAATTCACCTGCACCTGTGCGTGTTGACGGAGCATCAATACCTGCAAATGCACCTTGTACGTTCTGAGCTTGTGCACCTAAATCAGCTTGACCAAGTGCTTGACTTGCTAACTGTCCAGATAATCCACTAAACTGTGATGGAGCAACACCTGCAAAAGCACCACTAACATCGGCATATTGACCTGCTTCGTTAACACCACCCATTGCTTGATTCTGTACAGCCTGTGCAGCACCTGTTTGGAAAGGACTACCACTAACACCACTAAACATCCCTGCAACATTAGGCGCTTGTGCACCAAAGTTCATGTTCTGTGTAGCTTGTGCGCCTATACCGCCTGCAACGTCAGAAACACCCGGTACTTGTATACCGCTAAATGCGCCTGTAACGTCTGCTCCGCTGCCTGCGAAGTTTGCTTGACCTGTCAGACCTTGTAAGCCTAATAAGCCTGCAGAAGGCTGTCCAGAAGCTGTTAAGCCCTGTTGTGTCATTGCTGTTTGTAAGCGTTGTAACTCTGCAGGTGATTGTGCATCCGCTATTTGTTGCTGTCCTGCTGAAGTGTACAGGCTACCGAGGCGTTGAGTACCCATACCGCTACGAGCATTCATAGCCTGTTGAGCCTGTTGGAATGCGTTAGCACTTGTATTACCTAAGCCATAAACGCCTTGACCTACACCACCCATCATATCTGCAGCTCGTTGCTGTAGAGCTAGTTGGTTAGGGTCTTGTGAGATTGTTAGCCCTTCGTCACCAAACGTACCCGTCCCTGCACCAGAAGTAACAGTGAATGGTTTAAATGTTGTACCACCTGCAATCTGTTCAGCTAATGATGTATCACCTGCTGTCACGCCTGAACGTGCCATTAAATCTTTCTGTATAGCCTCTAAGTCGCCTTTACCTTGATTGATAGCGGCATTCGTAGCTGCCAAGCCTGTTGCGCCTGCTGCTATAGTACCTACATTACCTGTAATGCTATCCCATAAATCGCCAAGTAAACTCATTAGTATGAACCCCCGTCAATAGTACCTGCTTCTAATGTACCAGAGACAGTTACCGAAACGGCTGTCGTTGTACCTGTTAATACAGCGTTGTTTGTGTTAGCTTTGCTGTTAACTGCTGTTGATAAGTTGTTAAACTCTACGTCAAACTCAGCACCCTTAATCACCTTAGCAGGGTCGCCAGAGGTTAGTGCATCTTTTGCTGTGAAGTTTGTTGTTTTAGTGTAATTAGCCATTATACTACCCTTCCTAATACGGATTGTGCTGTTATTCGTTGAACAGAAATTGGACTACCTTCAATGTTAACTTCGACACCTAGCTGTACAACTGCACCGGCTGATGAAGCGTTAACACTTGGTCTGTTAACCAGTATCCCTTGATTGTATTCACCCACTCCAAACTCTGCAATTCCAAATTCAGCGATGTTCTGTTCCGGTAATACAAACGCTCGTTTCTTGTAAGCGAAGTCATAATCGTAGCCGTAGTTTAATGTAACGCCTGTGTCACTACCGCCAATAAATGTTATCTTTAAGTTTTTAAGCATCTTCAAGTTAGAAGGTGCTCCAAAGTCTAAATAGTTTGTAAAGTAGGACATTTGATAGCCACTACCACCTGAACCATCTATTTCTACACCGTCTAAATGCCCTGTGTATTTTGTAACGCCTGTTTCTTTACCAATCAGTACGTCATTCTCTACAGTCCTGTATAGCAAGCATAACGGGTTAATAGCATTCCAACGTGTTACACGACTTGAACCGTCTTCTAAGTTGCCACGCATATCGAATACATAAACAACACCTGCACCACGAATGTTTAATAAGTAGAAAGCTTCATCAGGTGAATAGACTGAACCGTAGCTATAGCCTGCTGTCAAGTAACTGCCCAACTCATTCCGTACATTCTTAGACATATCACCAATAGGCGCTGACTTTTCTTGTATTGTACGGTTGATTGAGCGAACACCTGTTTCTGATAGGAATATTAAATCACTACCTGTGTTTTGTATTGTTCTATGTTCTAAACAGCCTATACCAACTATTGTATCTGCTAGTTCCATTGTTGCAGGGTCTGAAGCACCGCTGTATACAATTATCTGACGCTTACCGAAGATGAACAAGAAGTTGTTGTGTGTAGCTAAGCCAGTAATAACATCACTACCGCCTGTCCACACCTTGCTAACATCTATGCTACCTGATGAGCCTGTATTCCAAGCTGCACCGATTAACAAGTCTGAGAAATATACAACTGTACCATCTGCTACCCATAGTCTACCAAAGGCTGATAGTGGTATGTTACCTTGTGGCACAGTACCTGCGTAGTTAGGATGATTGCTAACTAAATCACACGTTGTACCGTCATAATACAAAGGGTCTGTACCTTGACGGAAGATGTATGTAATGTTGTTTAGTGTAGCATAGTTGTACTGTCCATCACTAACTATATAGCCCGTAGGCGTTATGTCAGTGAGTGTTTCTTCACCTTTATAGATTGCTGAGGCTGTTGCGCTAATAAGCTCTGAAGAGCTATCAGCATTGATATGCTCGTGCATACTAACAACAGCATCACTTGTTGTGTTTAAGAACTGATAGCCCTTTCTAGCACCTATTCGACCAAATCTATCAATAACACAATTCTCAGCCGTTAGAGCAAACTGTTCAGTAAGACCTGTTGGGCTGTCCTGTGTATTTAAGCCGTAAAAGCCCGGTGCTTGTATAACTATACTTTGTAGTGGCTTTGCCATTTGTATCTCCTAAAGTACGTCAAATACAAGCTCACCGCCATTATTACCTGCATCTAAAGCAATAGCATTGGCTAAGTCTTGATTGGCTATAACGGTCTGTTCCATTGCATTCTGACCACCTGTTTCGCCACGTTCACGTAAAGCGTAAGCAAACGCTAGTTGAACAATCGGCTGTGTCGGTAGCTTTGTAGTGTCTGAATCGCCTGTTAAGTCTGTATCACGTAACACAACATTAGCTTCTAACACATACGTATCATTAGGTGTAGGATAGAATGTAACTTGTGTATCGTTGTTAACGTCTGTTCCGTCGAATGCAAAGTAACGTGGTTTACCTGTAGTGTTATCAGGGTCTTTGTAATGCTTATCTTTAATGTAAGCTTTTGTACGTTGTCGTAACTCTTGTTTTTCTGTAACGTTGTACAAAGACATTAATTCACCACGTATACCGAAGTCAGTTAATGAATATGTCTTAGTGTTGTTAACAGTTGTTATGTCAATGTCTGTACGTAATGAAGACCAATCCCAAGAGGCTTCAACGAACTTTACAGCGTCATTAACAAAATCACCAACAAGTTTACTATAATCGTTTTCGTTAACGGTTGTTACTTCATCTTCTCTTAACTTACGAAGTACACTGTTAACCAACTGTAAATATGTCATCTGTTTATTCCTTACTATATAGTAATATTATAGCATGTTTTTGTTTAAATGTCAAGATAAAAATTCATTATTTAACAAAGGATTGTTTCTCAAGTCTTCAAACTCATACTGCTCACCGAATTGTGTACGCATTTTAACCAATGGACTCTTGTCAGCACTTGGACGACCTACACGTTCCTGTGTAGCTGCCAAGCCTTCACCAACACCTGTAATCGCATCCCATAGACCGCTTAACATATCACCCATGCCGCCTAAGTCTGTACTCATACCTTCTATTAATTTTTCTAAATCATTCTTAATAGGCTGTAGAGTATTCTTATCAAATTCAGCTAATTCTTCTCTTGTATATTTATTAGCGTCTGATAGTGCTTGGTCTACATCTTTAATGACCTTCTCTATGTCTTTCTTAATAGGCTGTAGCTTTTCATCGTCAAAAGCAGCTAACTCTTCTTTAATAGGGTTAACTAGAGGCTGTAAGACATTTTCATCAAACTCACGTAACTCTTGCTTAACGTAGTCTTCAGCATCGTCATAGACCTCTTCAGCCTCTCTACCAGTTTCACGTACAGTTTTAACAACTTTATCAACTGTAGGTTCTACTTCTTTAATAATAGCGTCTACAGTGTCTAGTACAGGCTGTACAACTTCAGCTTTAACATAGTCAACACCTGCTCCTACTGTCTCCTCTACAACTTCTCTAAGCGGTTCTATATCCTGCCAGAACTGCTCTAAAGGTTCTTCAATATGTTCATGGTAAGCGTCTTCAATAAAATCTAAACCATCAAAAGACGAATCACCACTACCTATATCTTTAACAAAATCTTTTATAGTTTCCTTGACTATAGGCTTTACAGTCTCTATAGCTATATCTTCTTTATTACCACCATCAAGCGCTTCAGTACCACCCTTGACAATACCCTTAACAATACTGTCCATGTTATCGGCTATGAAGCCTTCGCTGTCTGTATTCTCAGTTAAGAATTTAGTGACGTTTTCAGTAGTTAGGACGTTTTCTTTAATAACAGTGTTAGCGGCATTTGTAACAACACCTTTAGCGTCTTCCCCTTTAATAATTGCTTCGCCTGCTCCTATAATACTAGAAGCTATTACATCAGAATTATTAATTACAAAATCACTATTAACATTACCAACAACACTATCTTTAACAAGTGTACTCAAGCTTTCATTATCTGTTAACAACAAAGCAGATTCTATAGCCTTCAAAGGGTCTTTTTCGTCTACTGCTTGAACTAAATCAATACCATTAACAACATAGTTCATGATTTCTGCTTGAGCACCTAGCGTGGTAGCTGTCTTAATAGCTTCTTGTGAAGCGCCTATAACAGTAGCAGCATCTCTAGCAGTAGCTGTCATTTCGTTCAACCCTTCAGCACCCCCTTGGATAGCACCTATGGTTGTTTGCAGAAGAATATCTTTAGTGTCTCCACCCTGTACAGCAGAAGTAATACCGTTAGCCACACCTTGACCAATAGCATTAGCAACAGCCGCATTACCTGCAGATAAAGAAGCCACAGCACTTGAGCCTGAAATAGCTGTTCCTAACCCTGCTGAGGCTATTGTAGAACCTATCATTAAAGCTACATCAGCATTAGTAGCAGATTTTAACTGCTTTGTATAACTCATAGTTTCAGGGTTAAGTACCCAATGATAGTTTTCGTCTATGTTAAAACTTGTAGGTATGTTATACTTATCAACTAAATCCTGTCCTAAATTAGCTGCTTCTATTTCTTCTCGCTCATTGTCTTCCTCGCCCTGTGCAGCAGGACGTAAATCTTGCAACCCTGCACGAGCTTGTTCCTGACCTATAAAGTAGTCAAGAATATCACTGTTTATTTGTGGACGACCTGTTTCATCTTTAGACGCACTAGGATTGATAGCACTAAACTCTAACTCCGGAGCAGAACTGCTTAGAATACTTTGGTAGTAATCCTTCTCTTCGTCTTCGTTAAGCATAGCCGCTTCGATAGGGTCATAAGTAACATTATTTTCTTGAGGCTTTTCAGGTGTAGTCTCAGGCTGACTTAAATCTAAACCAGAGAAATCCATAGCTCCACCAAGACTAGGCATCGCAAGAGGCTTAACAGTCTGTATAGCCTGTTCAATTGGGTCAGGTGCTAAAGCTTTTACACCATCGCTTATCACATTACCTATTTCTTCTTTAATTGGTACTACTGTAGGAGCTACAGGTGTTTTTGGTGGTTGTTTAACTACAGGTGTAGGCGCTACAGGTGTGGGAATTACAGGCTGTGTAGCCACCGGAGTAGGTGCTACAGGCGCTGAAGTTAATGGATTAACATTAAAGTCATTAGATAGGTCTTTACCTTTCAGAGCCTCTATAGCCTGTGTAATAGGGTCAGGCTTAGTTACAGCCACAGTTCCTGCGCCTTCTAAGATTTCTACGTCAGGTGTAGGTGACTTATCGCTAACGACGTCTACAGGGTCTACAACAGCCTCTTTCTTTGCTTCAGGGGCTTTATAGGCGTCAAAGTTAAACTTGGACGTATCCAAAGCAAAACCACCTCCACCGAATAACCCTGAGAAATCTAAATTAAACATTTAATCACCATTTACTTTTGTTAGCCCAATATGCCGCTGACATCTTACCTTTAGCTATATTCTTAGCATGACGTGCTTTAAACGACTTCTTACGGGCTTTCTCTGCCGCTGTCGTAGGGTTCTTACCTGCACCTTTGACACCCTGTTGACCATAACGAATGGTCTTAATCTTGTCACC
>Ga0209555_10002806_pt1 | contig 12054 bp, 8 predicted proteins | sample SaaInl85LU_5_DNA_FD_184643 | JGI IMG/M metagenome (GOLD analysis project Ga0209555, IMG submission 184643) | Marine microbial communities from expanding oxygen minimum zones in the Saanich Inlet - ESP_85LU_5_DNA (SPAdes) (version 2) | ecosystem: Environmental > Aquatic > Marine > Intertidal zone... | reverse complement strand
CGAGGATATCTGCTTGAGATAAAAAGCCAGGAACGCCAAACATGGTCGAGCCACTTTGGTTGCCTGGCATGCCACGCTCGTGTTCGGGATACTGTGTATTTGATGGCGCTGTTGATGCGGTTACTTCGGCATTACCCTGATAAAACTCATCATTTATGAAAGAGCCAGATGAAGAAGTGGATACTTTGTCAATCGACGCCTGTAAGGCACCTTTGAGTCCAAGATAATCTTGATCTGCGCTAGTAGCATCAGGAATCAATCTTCTATTGACAAAATCAGCCATTGAGAGGAACGGGCCTCGCAACTTGACTTCTTCAACAATTGCTTCAGCTAATTCGTTTATTTCATCCTCAGAGAGAGAACGTAGTGCGGACCATGTCTGTGGTGCTGCTGTATCAATGGCCGAGTTTTCAGGTAGTATAGGGAAAGCACGACTTGTGATGGGTGCATTGTCAGAGGGGTTACTATCTGCATTACTTGCTGTTTGAACAGACTCGCCCAAGTGCGAAGCCAGAAACATTCTCCAAGCATCAACTGAAGTTGAATTCACGTTGAATGCGCCATTGACCATCACATTCGCGGCAACTTCTTCAAATGCAGTATTTGTGTTACGCAAGTTTGCATCGCTTGGAAATGTGCCATCAGGGTTGGGCACCAATTTATTTCGTCCATTAGGGAGGATCGTGTCTGAATCTAGGTTTCCACCAGTTTGAGGTATACTTGAAACGAAGAAGCGATCCCAGAGTGACTCGTTGAGTAAATATGACAAATCAAAGTAGGTAGTTCCACTGTGATTCTCTTGAATTTGATCGCGTGCGACATGTGTATGAGCTTCGGAACTACCAAATGCAAAAGAAGGCTGCCAATAAAATTGGCTAAATTTTACGTTTTTAAGAAAACCTAGAGAAAGTAGTCCTGTTTCAGCACGTGGATAGTCATACAGTGGGTAGACAGTGTTGCCAGGGGTGACGTCTGCAAAAGTAGTCGCATGCAAGCCATAACCACCAGGCGTGTCATAGCCATCTGCTCCAGTATTATCATACTCTCCATCTAAATCAGGGACTCCAGAAGGAAATCCAACACCTGGATCAAACTCATCTCTGGTGTGCTTTGTTTCAGAGAAGAGTGCACTCGTTTCTGGAGTAGACACAAGGGGGTCTTTTAAACTAATCGTTTGCGCTGTTATATTGTTACGTGCAAACAAGCGTTTGCTGCTGTAGTTGACTGATAGATCTGCTGTTTCGATAGGGTCAACATCAGTCGGTGTTATGTAAAATCCGTGTCCTCGAATGTAGTCCGGTGTTCCAGTTCCGGTTATGATGCTTTCAAGGCTTTGGAATTCATAGGGAGCAGTTCTTACATTATTTGCGCTGCCTTCTCTACTCCGGTGCTCCCAGTCGATTGCATGCTGATCATCAATTCCAGCTTCATCATGAAAGTCTAAAAATTGAAGCAACTCAATGTTTCCGGTGTCGCTGACTGCATACAATTTTGTGGAAATGCTGAGATCAGGAGCACTGAGGTTGCGGGCACTTCCTCGGTCTAATTCAATGTTGACACCAGCACGGAGAATATCATCGACCGAAGTGGTCCTAGGTGTTACTGGCGCTGGTGTAGTCACTTCGGGTAAGTTTGCTCTTCCACTGGTTGATGTAATATGGAAATAGCCCAAGACGCCTTCTTCTTCGTTAATCAATAAGTTGTGATCTTCAAAATCAGCGTCACTGAAGTTCGATTCGATGTATGTGATATCTTCATTGACATATTCGTTTTTTGAGAAGTCATTTTCATCTGCTTTGTCGGCGGCTGTATAATAGAGGCTTTCTCCAGGAGCAAATCCATCGTTATTAATGACAAATGTTAGGTATGTGTATTCATCGTCGCCATTTATTTGATAGTTTGAGTCAGTATTTCTTTCTAGTAAACTGCGTGTCCATTGGAATTTGCTGTAACTGCCTATACTACGATTTGGGTGTCTGAAGTGGCCTTCGTAATAAAAGTCTTTTGACTCATTGTAAGCTGCATAAAGCCTACCATTTGCTGCAATGTCCGTGATTAATGTGTTTACATCGCAACGCACTTGTACCACATATTTAGAAGGTGCGATGGGCACATTGTGTGGATTCCAGAGGACAAATTTTGGGTAGAGCAAGAACGCGGGTCTGAAACCTGTGCCAGCTACTCTAAATGCTAGGCCAACGTTCACGGATCCTCGTAACAATACGGGATGCAGACCATGTTCTTCATCCGTGTGCGGACGAGGTGCCTCGGGTGTGCCTCCAGCGAAACCTGAGATGTTACTGCCAGTTTGATACCAGCTTTTGATTAGACCAAATTTTGGTAAATTGTCGGCGTCGTAATCGAGCACAGTCGAGAGACTTGAAAGGCGACCTTCGTAGTGGTTTGCTTGGTCAGTGTTAGAACCACGGATGATATTGTCGTCATCGCTAAGACCGCTGTTGTTGCTGTTTAAATAAACGGAAAGATCTTCTTTTAAACGACCTTGTGTGACGTCTACTGGTATACTTTGAGAGGCAAAAGTGAAATCGTTGCCATTCTCTTTAGCCCATTTTTCCCATGTAGTATCGATGAGTGGTAATGAACTTGCGGAGACAGAGCGTTCAAGTTTGTCGCGTTGAGTGGTGTCGTCCACATCGAATGAATTCAGGTCCGAAATAATCGATGGATTGGATTGTTGGGGTGCCATCAGCGACCATTCTGGTTCAAAACTTTGACCATTTAAAACGGTATCTTCTTTGACTGCGTTAATCTTAAATTTTGCACTCTCATCTGCCACCCACCAAGCGAAACGCCCAGCAGCTGTAGTCGCGGTATCTAGGATGTCTACTTTACCAACACGAACTTCGGTTTCGATGTCTTCGTTGTTGTTGTAGGTCGCTAGTGTGACGACGTTATTTGCACCACCATTCAATGTGTTAACATCGGTTGTCACTGGATTAACGCTGCCGTCCAATGGCGTGCGCGAGGACACTAACCAGTCGACACGATCTGTAGCACTCGTATCAGTTGCCCATGTCCTAAGTTGTTCTAGGGGCTGCCTGACATCAGTACTATCAACAGTTTTATAAGCTGCCAGCCAGAATGGGTTCTGAACTCCGTCGTCTGCGAGCGTCGCTGGAGTCGAATCATAGATGTCAGCACGAGCGGTGACACTTTGATCGGGTCCTGTCGCAGACTGTAGTTCTCCGAGCGCAACATTGAGTGCGAGAAGTGCATTTTGCCTAGCAGAAAGCATGGATTTCTGAGTATCTGCTGAGCTCGATTCAACTTTGACCAAAGTGGAAATCGAAACAAGAAGCAACAGCACAAACGCCATGAGCGAGAGGGCGATGACCAAGGCAAATCCTTGGGTAGTAGACGGTTTGGTAGTGTAATGTTTCATGATAAATATATTTTGTGTTGTCGACGAAGTGCCACGCGAATCTAGGTATTTTGCGCGCAAGTGAGAGCGCGAACTGATGGTTCTGTAGTGTCCCTGCCGTGAGCCTTTACGCCTAAAATGCCCAAACTGTTAATTGTAACAGATTTCTTAAAATCTGTGATACCTGGATCTTTTCTTAGATTAGATAAATCGCGACTCAATTCTAAGCTGGAAAATAGGGGACGTATATTAAACGAAGGCGTAGCAGCAACTGTAAACGTCAGTAGTTTGCTAGAGGGGTAGAGGCTAGTTGTGTGCATTACTTATTGCGTAGTGGCTGGGGTAGGTAGAAATTTCAAGAAGCGAACTCCACTACCTTGGAAATTTAGCTTTAGTTGTAGCTTTTGTCCACTGATTTTAACGATTTCTCCACTGCGGACTTGTGCCATTTCTCCCATTTTTTGGTATTTTTTGAGATTCTTTTTTGCAATGGCAGAGGCTGCGATACGATTCTTATCTTCGGGTGCTGCGCTCTCTTTGGTGCCGTGAAAAAATACATCGGTGTCGACATCTTTAATCTGACCATAGCGCCTTTCTAGGTTTCTTTGTATGTCGAAGTTAAAGCCTGTATCAGTCCGTTCTATGCCTTCGGCTTCGATGTCTTTGTAAAGTTGGTGGATGTAGACACCATTATTTTGATCGAGCAATTTTTCATCGATAGACCATGTCTGCGAGGCGGCGATGCGCTCACCATCAAGAGTGAGTGTGATATCGTTTTCGAATGGTTGATTGGCATTGTCGTGGTGTGAGTAAGCGAGAACGTATAAAGCCCCGTCTTTCCACGCGGATATCGCTCCATACTTTATCTCCTTTTGCGCGCCTTTTTTGACCTGTACGCGCTCACCATCTTTTATTTCTTCAAGGCAATCCATTACCTTTGTCCACGGCTGGAAGAGGCCCGGCGTGATTTGTTCCCATGTGTAAACCATTCCTAGGTGGTGGTCCCAATTGTAAACGCGGCGCACATCGTATTGATAGGCGATGTCGACAGTATGTGCGTAGAGGCCAACAAAGAACTCGGTATTACTGAGTGCATCGCCTTTGCTCAAACACTCCATTAACTCGCCATATTCATGAACTTCTAGTAGTACATGTTCAAGTTGTGGGTACTTCGCGAGTTCTTGGCGACTTTTCTTCATGCCTTTCTCAAAGTTGAAGGGCTTCGGGTTCCAAGCATACACAGAGTGAGCAAAGAACTCGATACGTGTGCCGGTCTCACCTGTGTAGTAATTGGTGCCCTCTGCGCAGTGGCGCAGAATTTCAAAACCCCAGCGGCCCTTTTTAGATTTCTGAGCGCCACTCCACATCAGCGTATTGCCTGGGCCAATGCGAGGCTCTGCGATAACACTTTCAACGGCGGCGACGGTGTAGTCGTAATGCTTGAAATATTCTTCTTTCGTTCCTGCCCAGTGCTTGGGGTAGAGATCAGGCTCGGTGCCTACGCGAAAGCGCCAAGTCGACACCTCTTCGAGTCCAAACTCGTCGACGAGTGCTTGGACAAAATCGCGAACGTATTTGAACCAAAGGTCAAAATCCTCCGGAGGGTGGCACTGCCCATAGAAATGTCGCTCTTGTGACTTCGCCATACCCCAAGGCACATTATCAAGTATGATCCACGGAGTGAAGCCGACGCGTTTTTGAGCTTTCATGTATTCTATGAAAGGGGCGAAGTCAGTAATTGGCTCACCATCTTCGTCCACGCCTTTAAACCACTCGCATGCCCCACTGTGAGTGCCACCGAGAGAGCGAACATTTACGATATAATTGGCATGCTTTGAGGTTGCCTGCATCATTTCGGCAAAGCCGGGTTCACCCCAAAGTTCGGGCACGTTAATTACGCGAACATCCCATAGGTTGTAAATTTCACCAACGACTTTGTCAGTGTCGATCGTGATCGTATGCTGCTCTCGTATCGGTTTCTTGGTGATGCTGGGCGCTGCGTTAAGTGTTAAGCTTAGTGTCAAGCCGCAGATAAGTAATTTTGTTAACATAAAATATTTCGAGTCGGGTTCTCAAAGAAGTAGCGATTCATAATTTCTAGTTCGTCATACCTTGATACGATGTAGGATTTTAACGAATTGTAGAACTTGCTCTTAATCTAGAAATTGCGCCGAATCTCGGTGTGTTTTTCGGATAAAGTCTCGGTCTTCTCTACTGAGTGGTCGGCCGCTAAAGATCTTAGGTTGTCCGCCTTTTTCTTGTATTGTCAGCCAAGCACCGAATAGGCCGCCAGGGTTTTCCACAAGTAATACTTCCATATCGACAGGTTGTCCTTGCTTTAGATTAAACCAATCACCGTATATTCCTTTAAACCGTTCGTTAAAGTCAAAATATGCTTTCCCTAAATCGTCTTCTTTGGGCGGAGGCTTGCTTGTGTATCGTCGCCCAGTTTGAATTGTAGCATCCAATACGATTCGTTTGTTGAGTCTGACGATCAGTGTATCATCGCCCAGTCCATAAAAGCGAAAGCGGCCATCTGCAGGTGGAGTATAGGTTCCTTTGTAGAGCACGGCAATTTGCCTAGGCTTTACCTTATTGTGTGCATTAAAGGCTTTAGGTGCGCCCTCCGCACGTTGAGCCGGTATTATGAAATAGGATGCATAGAGTGGTTTATCGACTCTGTAGTATTCGCGATCCCATTTGTTGGTTGACCAAGATGAGCTGGTAAATTCCCGGATGACACTAGCTACCTCGTTGCGGGACTTCATGTCTGCTAATCCATCTTTGCCAGTCTTTATCGACTTCATTAGGTCAGAGGGCTTTCCTTTGGGATTTTGCTTTAGATCGTATAGATACCCTTCTAAAGTGCCTTCGAGAGCTTGGTCGAAGCCGAAACTCGTAAGGCGTAATGAATCTAAGGCACCACCACCAATTTCGCCAAGACCACCACCAAATCCGCGGCCAGCACCAAGGCTGAGGTCGGACTCTTGCATGTCGATTGACGGAACGCTCATGTTCTTCGGGTTTTGCACCGCTAATGGTTGTGGTCGTGGTAGACTCCGCTGCGATCGCTTTGTTGTTGGTGGCGGCGGAGGAGGTGGGGGAGGTGGTTTGATTGCCTCGACTGGTGGGGCTTCAAATTCTGGTGGCTCAGAAATCGTTTCGACGATCTTAATCACCCCAAAAATCCCGAGGCCTAAGACATGCACCACGACACTTGCTACGATAACGATAAAGACCGCACCACGCTTCTTTTTATTTCGAAGCGGTTGGCCTAATTGATTTTCATTGTGTGGAATTGTCATATACTAAAAACAAGAATTTAATAAACGATACGTTTTTGAATCTCACTTTTGGACAGCTTTCCACCATGGATAAGGTTCACCATGAGATTGAGTGCTTGTTGGTTTTTGACTGTATTCTTTTGCCTGCCGACTATGAAATAGACAGTCGTCTCGTCTGGTTTTTTTCTGCCTTTCTTTTTGAAAAGTGCATAGTCACTATTTACCTTGGCGACTTCAGCAAAAGCAATATTGGGTTCGACCATAAAATAGATAGTGTCTGGAGCGGGCTTCATGGAGAACGCGGCATTAATGGCTCCCCAGAAATTAGTGCCTGTAACAAAGAAGGCATTTTTGCTTTTACGCATAGCATCTGCGCTGCGCACTTCCACGCCAGGAGCTGAAGCATCTATTGGAATTAGTTCTGCTTTAATTTTTTCAGCTTCACTACTTTCAGCGGCCAACCATTTTGGGCGCGAACCTAATCCTTTGGGCATCCAATAGTCATTTTTAACCTTGTTTTCTGGGTTATTTCTATCGGTATAACCGCCAAAATAGATCACTGCAAAGCGCGACTCTCGGTTATTCTTCATCATATCTATGGTGCTAAGTAACTCCGTCCGCGTTTTATCAAAGATATTTCTACCGGAGCCAGTGCGGTCGAATAAGATGACAATATTATCACCTGTGGACTCGATCCCGAAAAAGCTAATGTCGACTCTATCGAGCATGCCGCCACCGACTTCACCAAGACCGCCGCCAAATCCGCGTCCAGCGCCTAGGCTGAGGTCGGACTCTTGCATGTTAATTGAAGGCACACTCATATTTTGAGGGTTCTGAACTGCTAACGGCTGTGGTCGTGGGAGGCTGCGTTGTGACCGCTTTGTCGTTGGCGGAGGGGGCGGCGGTGGAGGTGGTGGCTTGATTGCTTCCACTGGTGGGGCTTCGAACTCTGGTGGGTCAGAAATCGTTTCAACGATCTTAATCACCCCAAAAATGCCGAGACCTAAAACATGCACTGCGACACTCGCTGCGATCACTACAAATACAGCACCTCGCTTCTTCTTGCTGCGAAGCGGTTTTCCTAGCTCATTTTCATTATGTGGAGTTGACATTGTATTAAGTCGTAGGCCCTACATTTGACTGAAGGACACGAACTTTAAGTTTGCCTTAGAGCAGGCATTCAACACGTCAATTGAGCGGAAATGAGGAGAGAATTTGTCGGCTTGTATCGTTACGATGGTGTGTCGCTTTAGACGGTCGGCAGATGCTTTTAAGCCTGCTAGCATAGTCGTCAGTCCACTTAATTCACCATAAATATCGTCACCTGTGTTTCCTCCGTTTAGTAGAACTGTGCCATCAGGCAAAATATCAATCGTATGCTTAGAGGGGAGTTCTGGTGTTGCAATGGGCGGGGCTTGTGAGGGCAATTGTATCCCGAGGTCAGCTTCCTGTTTAATTAACTCCGTGGTGACCATGAAGAAGACCAACATTAGGAAAACCACGTCAATCATTGGGGTCAAATCAGGTTTGCCCGCACTTTCAAATATATCAGATGCTTTCATTTGTGGCTTGGTTATAGGTCACTCTGGTACGTTGCGAAGATGATGTCATTGATACCGTGTCGTGCACAGATCTGGAGCATCTTGTTGACATGTTGGTGTTCTGCCATGCGATCCGCTCGAAGTACAATTTTCACATTTCGGCTGGTCGTAGCAACTCGTGCGATAAGCTCTTCTAGGCGCTCCGCTGAGACTTCTTGTGGACCTGCGAAAAAACGCCCATCATTGAGCACCGAAAATGTGTACCGATCCTTAATTTCTTTTGGGATCGCAGATTCTTCGGCAACTGCGAGATTTAAGTCGATTTTATCGGCTGTTAACATACTTGCCACCGTCATGAAGAAGACGATGAGCAAGAAGACGACATCGATCATAGGAGTTAGATCGAAGCCTTCGCCCTCTTGGGGCACTTTGTAGCCTTGTATGCTCATAAAGGATTGTCGGTGCGTTTAATGTGGCACTAGCCCCTAGACGTTTGTGCTATCGGACGAACCTTTGACACGCATGCCGTGCACAAGATCGCCGTACATGTCGTCAAGATACATAGTCATATCCGCGACTAATTTACCGTATTGATTCTTAAAGAAGAAAAAGAAGAACATTGTTGGGATACCCACAAGCATACCGGATGCAGTGGTGATCAGAGCTTCGGAAATGTTACCTGCGAGGAGGTCGGGCTGTCCCATACCAACCGTTGCAATCGAACTGAAGGCCTTGACCATACCAGAAACGGTTCCAAGGAGACCCAGCATCGGTGCGATGGATGCGATGATAGAGAGGTAGTTGATGATAACAAAGGGTTGCGCCAATTCTTTACCGGAGCCAGCTTCGAGACGTTGATGGAAGAGGGCAGTGTCGACTTGTCCACCACGCACGGAGTCGAGCCCATGTTTTACGATCCGTGTTAAAGGTGAGCGATGCTCTTCGCACAAAGATTTGGCACCTTCAATATCGACTTCGCTGAGCTTTTCGCCCAATTGGGTCGCCACTTCTTCATTAAAGAAATCTTTGGGACGTAATGCCATAAAGTTGTAGATTGTGAGTGCGAATGCGGACATCGAAAGAAAGCCTAGGGGATACATCGCCCAGCCGCCTGCCGCGATCATTGAGAGGAAGCTCTTTTCAGAGGCTTCGACGACAGCTTCTACATTATCGTCAGTAGCTGCAGTTTCTGTTTGCGCATAGGCAAGGGTCGAGACGCCCGCAAATAGCAGGGCGCAGCATGCGATACGTAACTTGGAGGATTTGATATATTTAATCATAGGGAATAATGGTCTGGTTTTAGGAATTAGAGTGTTTCAGTTTGAGTGGTTAATTTGGCTGTAAATGCGCCATCTGGAAAAAAGAGTTTCATTTCGTCGAGGATTGACGTTGAGATCTCTTCATTCTCTAGATTTTCATAGCTTAAGAAATTATAGTGGAGCCCAATTTGTCTGATATGACTGGTCGGTTTCACCAAAGCTAAGCCATGTCCTAAATGCTTGAGCGCGAGTGCTGAATCGCCTTGTTGGAATGCTTGAACGCCTAGCACGATTTCTGATGTGCCCAATGTCGCATTGGACTCATCTGGGATTGCTTGCGCTTTTTTTAGGTACTGTGCGGATTCACCATTGCCGAGTTCCATGCTCAAGTATGCGCAAATATATAAGGCTTCTTTTGCTTGTGTTTCGTCACCACTGGATGCAATTGCACGATACAAACTGTATGACGGTTCGAACAATCGAAGACTAAGTAAACTTTGTGCAACAATTAAGGACTCTTTGCCAGATTCACTGGCAGGTCGTGCGGCAACGAGTTGGTCTAAAAGATTTAACGCTTTTTTATGCTCACCAGCCACGAAGAGGTTTACCGCGATGGAGTAGAAGTTCTGGATGATTGTCACCGGAGTTCGATCCAATGCCATTTTTTGAGAAATCTCGTAGCCTTCTAGCCAGTCTTCAACATCTACTACAGCTTCAATATAGGCCTCGATGAGGTTATGAATATTCGTGGTGCCTTCCTCTAGACTCGACATCGGTAGCACAGGGTCGAGTTCGAGTTTAAGTAATCGCTTTCGCTCGCTGGCGAGTGGATGTGCAAGTGCATCTTCCATGCGCTTGGTCATGGGCATGTATATTTGGAATTGATCCATATGCCCCCATTGAAGGATGACGCGACCACCGCCTTGTATCATTTCGATTTCAACGCCTTCGTTGGTTGCGTAAACTAAGTATTGTCCCGTGCGACCACCTTGTTGCCGCACCTCAAGTTTTACTGGTTTTGTCTTAGTGAAATCGGGTGCAATGTAGGGCTTCGAGTCTGCAGCGGCTAATTGACTGCAAACACTGCTGGCCAGTAGAGCGCTGATACTTGATAGGGTGATTAGTGACTGTATTTTCGCTAACATTATTCAAATTCCTTTCTGATCAGTTTCGCCGCATCTGTATCCTCTAATCCAGGTGTCAACTTAAAGGCCTCATATACCGTCTGAACGCTCGCAGTATCTCCCATTTTTTTGAGTACTTGGATATCTTCATAATATCCTTGCGCGAGTAATTCGGGGAACCCTGGGTAGCCCAACATGATCCGTTCAAAAAATCCATGTGCTTCAGGGTATTTTTCTTCGGCTACATACGCACGGCCGATCCAGAGTAGGGCATCGCCATGCATTTGCCCACGCCAGTCGTTTCGATGGAGAATGGTCTCTAGTTGATCGCGTGCAGCTTGATAGTTTCCTAACTCGATTTGCATGCGTCCAATGGCGATCATGGCCTCGCCAGATTCATTTGCTTGTGCAAAACGCTTAATCAACACTTGGTATGCTTCGATCGCAGATTCTGGCTGCTCGGCTTGCTTGTAAGCTTTCGCTCGTAAAAGGTGTCGCTCTAACTCGAAGTCAGTGTTCATGTAGTCAACACGTGAGATTTCTAATTCTTCAATCACTCTCGCTGGATCAAGCTCTGCAACCTTACGGAGTATCCATAATTTTGGGGCTAAGCCCAGTTCTGACCATTGCTCTGGGTCATCAAATAGTTGAACCATTCTGTGATTTGGTGCACTTTCGGGATCTTCGGCTTTAGCCAAAGCAGTTTGAATGCGTAGTTCGAGTGGAATATTATTAGCCGCCCGTGCTTCGGCTAATTGTGACTTTAGCCAATCGTCTGCCGTCTGCTTTGGCATGCTGGCATTTAGCTCGGCGACCTGTTTTCTAAGGTCGATTAAGACTGCGAGTTCGCCGACGGGGTGCATCGGTTCAAGCAGTTTTGGCTGTGTTGGAGGTTGGCTGTTTGCGGCCTCTTCTTTAGCCGTTTCGTTTGCAGCCTGGATTTGATCAACCTCTTTGAAATAAGCTTTAACTGCATTCCTGAAGTCTTCGTTCTCGAGGAAATAATCTCTTACTAGACCATCCACACTGCTGTGCTCTTTAAAATAGCGGTATTGCTTTGCCCGGTCGATGACTAGGTCTCGGAACAAGTCTGGTGAATCAGTAATCTCTTGGAAGAATGCTTCCGTGGCGACTTCCATTTCGCGTACGGCTCGATCTTTTGTGATATAATTAAGCAGTAGAGTGTCTAGTTTGTCGATTTCGGTTAACGTAAAAAAGCGAATGATCGGTTCTTTAATCGTTTCAAGGGCAACGCGTGGCTTCTCTAAATCCTTATAGATATCAGCTAAAGCAGCGACTATAGGTATTGTCGCCGCATCTTCAACATGTGTGTCAATGAAGGAGCGGAGGCGGCCTATTGCAGTGTCGATTTCATTTTGATCTACCAAGATTCGTGAAATTTTCAGTTCTGCAGAGGCATTCAATTCAAGATCGTCGGAGTATTGTTCGACGAGATAATAGTGC
>Ga0209555_10002805_pt1 | contig 12054 bp, 7 predicted proteins | sample SaaInl85LU_5_DNA_FD_184643 | JGI IMG/M metagenome (GOLD analysis project Ga0209555, IMG submission 184643) | Marine microbial communities from expanding oxygen minimum zones in the Saanich Inlet - ESP_85LU_5_DNA (SPAdes) (version 2) | ecosystem: Environmental > Aquatic > Marine > Intertidal zone... | reverse complement strand
TGATTTGTGGTTCACTACTCCACGAATGAGTGCGGTAAAAAAGTGTCATTGGTTTTGGTTTATTGTTAATAGTTATAAGATTACGCGTTTTTTGGTTTTTTTAAGTTAATATACACACTGCGTTAAATAGGTGTATTTTCAAATATGTAGTAGTTTTTTATATATCTACATTCTCCCATTTAAGTGTGGACTCGTTCCAGGTATATAAATTTTCTGGAGTTTCATCGTCTGGAATAGGGGTTGGAGGCTCCCATAAAAAACTTTCTTTATTTAAAGTCCAACTTTTATATATTTTTGGAGGTATAAAAGCGTCATTTTCTTTGTCATAAGAATATCCTACGCCTGCATAATTTTTTCTTAAAGCTTTGCTTTGTTCTTCGCTTGGTTTTTTAGTGCTAGGATCGTAATGAATACCTCCTCTTGTATTATAAGATGTTTGAAGCCACAAATCACCTTCTTTAGATATTGAATCAATAAAATCCTGATCAGCTACTATTACTTGAGTAACTATGCCATCTTCTACTTTTGCATAATGTGCCATATTTCTAAGCTGTGTATGTTCCTGATTGAGTATAAATTATAAGTGTAACACTTCCATTGGTTTGTACTGTTGGATTTCCTGTATGTATTCCAGAATATAGAGATGTATCCACTCTTAAAATAACAATACCTGATCCACCGTTTCCGCCTGTTGGATTATATGACCAACAAGAAGCTCCACCTCCACCTCCAGTGTTGGTTTGTCCGGGCTGAGGTGCTACTGTAGGCCCTGCGTACTCTGCTCCTGCATTACCACCACCACCAGCTCCACCTTGACCAACATTATATTTATTAGTGGCTACCATTGCTCCTGCACCACCACCTGCATATGTTTGATTATTAATCCAAGTAATCTGACCATCTCCTCCTTTTCCTGCTAAACTTCCTGAAGCATTATTTGAATATCCTTCTTGAGATGACCCACCACCACCGGTTCCGGCTTTAAAGTAGTTTTCTGTGCCTGGCTCATCTACAGTAGGGAATTGTCCACCCCTTCTACCTTGACCAGGAAAACCTTCTCCCGGTACAAATATATTTGTGTTGAATCCTGTACCTCCACCTGATCCACCATCTTTACCATCATCTCCATTTATCCATCCATCATCAGAGTTACCTCCTCCACCTCCTCCTAAAGATGTTATGGTACTTATTCCTGTACCTGACAAAGATGAGACACCTCCATTACTTCCGGGGTTTCCACTTGTTCCTCCATTTCCACCGGCTCCTACTACTATAGTGTAAACTTGACCAGATGTAAAAGGATCATCAGGTTCTGCATTAACTGATCCACCTCCTCCTGTGTTTGGTCCATAATTTGAGCGGAAACCTCCACCTCCACCACCACCGGCATAGTATCTTCCTCCACCGCCGCCGCCGCCGGCAACAACAAGCCAATGATTAATAACAGGATAACTATTAGAATAACCATAAAACTCAGACATAGCGTCAGGAGCGGAAAATCCCGCTGTATTAGACATAGACCTTAGAGACACATTGCTCTGAGATACTTCTAATTCTGTACCTATTGTCGCGTATAATGATAATGGTCCACTAGTTGGTATTGCCATATTATTGTATTTTAGCTTCTAATGTTTTTATTTTTGCAGATAATTCTTTTACTGACTCAATGAGTACACCTACGAGTTTCTCATAGTCTACTGTCTTGTATGCAGTCTCGTTATTTTCAAACTCTCCTGTAGATTTTACTTTTTCTCTCACTAAGAATGGGAATACCTCCTCTACCTCTTGAGCAATAACACCTATCTCGTGCTGTCCTTTTCTACTGCCTTTATTCCAATCATACTCTACACCTCTTAGCTTCTCTACTTTATCTAAGGCATTATCAATGGTTTTTATATTGTCTTTTAGCCTAATATCAGAAACACTTGTGGAGTATGCAATAACATCTCCTTCAACGTGTAAATCACCATTATTATAAAGCCTCATATCAGTTGCGGTATCAAGAACAAAATTGATAACAGTAGTCCCAACCTCTATATAGTCACCTGTATTTGGCCCAATAAGCCAAGCAGCTCCTCTTAAATCTGTAGCAAGTTGTGCTCCAAGGTTAAAACCTGGAGGAGGAGTAGCTAAAGGAACTAGACCGTCACCTGCATAAAAAAGTGGTTGGAAATTATCTACATAAGATTTATTTGCTGCATCTGTAGAAGCTGAAACTGTGTCAATACCTTGTATTCTACCTGTTCCACTTAAAACAATATCTCCACCCGTTACAGTTAAATCTCCTGTTACAGTTACTCCACTTGAGGTAGTATTTAATTTTTCAGATGCGTTATGATAAAGCCTACATTCACCATTTTCATCAAATTGCATACCCCAATCTGAATTTTCATCATCATAAACACCAAATAGGCTGCCATCAGTCATAAGAGACCATCTACCTTCATTAGAGCTGTTTCTAAGTTGAATACCCGCCCACCCTGATGTTACTGATGTTATTTCTAATAAATCAGCTCTATCAGCAGACTCTTTAAGTTGTATTTCATTTCCAATGTCTACTCTTGTGACATCTATGGTTGAGGCAAGGTTTAAAGTTACTGTGCCACTTGTACCTCCACCTGTCAAGTTCGTGCCTGCTGTAACACCTGTAATATCACCTACATTTGATGTATACCCATTAGGATTGGAGTTAGGGTAGTAAACTCCATCTGTTATCTGAGACCTAAAATGAGCAGGAGTGGCTTTTCTTATGTATCCATCATTTGTGTTTACATAAATATCTGTTACAGGATTTGTAGTATTTCCTGACACTGTGTTAATCCATCCAAAATCCGCATATCCACTTGCATTAGTCCTTACAATTTGATTAGCTGAATTATTAACTCCTGTGCCTACCGCTAATCCGCCCGCTAAAGTTGAATTTGCTGCTAGCGTTGCTGTGGCAGCATTTCCACTAATATTAGTTATGGTAGATGATACTAATCCTGTAACGTGACCATACGTATCTAGTGTTACATCTTGAATAACTGTGTTCCCTGAGTTGTTTACAGACCCTTGTGCAGATGTATCAGCGTGATTAATTGTAACAGTACCGCTTGTTCCGCCTCCTGATATTCCATTACCCGCAGTAACACCGGTAATATCTCCTATGTTGGTAGTATATCCTGCACCGTTTGTGAGTTGGTTATTGTTTGTAATATAGTTAGCGTTAGTAGCTCCAGTGTAGCCTAAATCACCTAGTGTAATTGTCTTTGAAGCCAAACCAGTGACATGACCATAGGTGTCTAACGTGACATCTTGTATTACTGTTGCTCCGCTGTTATCTACAGAGGCTTGAGCAGAAGTATCAGCGTGAGATAAAGTTATTGTTCCTGTAGAAGTAACAGTGCCACTACCGGATAAACCAGAACCAGAATTAACCGTAACACTTGTAACTGTACCAGTGTTATCTGTTTTGTCGTTAAAATTATTCCAATCAGTAGAACTTAAAGCTCCAGTTGTACTCGTGCTAGCTAATCCTAGTGATATTTGTTGTCCAGATAATCCAAGACCATTAGCAGTGCCTATTGTAACAGCGCTATGCCTAGCAGCGGTATTTGCAGCTACAGCAGTGTTTGCATTTACTCTAGCATCTGTATAATACAAATTGGTGCCTTCATTTATATTTGAAGTTGTTAAACTTACAGCTCCAGTCTGACCATTTACAGAAACAACAGCGTCTGTGTTATCAACTTTTTGCCAAGCAGCATCGTGAAATATAATCCAGTCACCTACACTCCAGTTACTTATTCCATCAATATTAGTAGTACCAGCTACATTTACAATATAATAACTACCATCAGTACCTGAACCACTTGTTATAGTAGGTGTATTTGTCGAAGCATCCCATACTCCTTCGTATTTTGTACTACCTATTAAACCGTTTATTTGGTTTTGTAGTTTTCCAAATGCAGTTAATATAGTATCTGTTGCTGCAATTGTACCACCCGTGATATTTACGCCTGATATTGTCTTGCCTATTACAGCTGAATTTGTTAATGTCACAGCAGCAGAACCAGGGCCAGAAGCCGTTGCTTCACCGGTTAAAGAAGTAATATAATTACCAGCTAGAGCGTAAGAGTTTGAATCTAAAGAGCCATCAGCTTTTAAGAAATCAGAAGAAGTACCACCATTTGCTATAAACGAATTTGCTGTTGTTGATCCTCCGACAGTTAAATTACCAGTAAGTTCAGTTGAGGTATCAGAGTTGAATTTAGCAACATAACTACCACCGTTAGTTTCAACATAAACACTACCTCCAGTATTATAATTAGCTAGTGTTACTCTATCTTCAACGTTGTCATAATATATAACACCATTACTAGTAGAAGCATCGTTTAAGAATAACGACTCAATAGTTATAGAATTTGTTGTTGTATTTCCAATATCTGTAACTTGTTGTAAGTCTAAAGAAACTACGGGTGCAGCCCAAGTATTATCACCTCTTAAAAATGTTGTAGAATCAGGGGTTCCATTAGCAGATAATGTAGCCGTAACATCCGGAACATTTGAAGTACCTACATTAGATAAATTAATAAAAGAACTATTACCTACTGTTAAACCAGTTACGGCTGTACTCCATGCGTTATCACCGCGTAGGAAAGCTGTTGCGCTAGGGGTGCCTGTAGCGTTTAAAGAAGAAGTTATAGTAAAATCTCCAGCGTTAACGTTAACAGAAGTATTTATAAAATTGCTATTACTGCTACTTACAGTAGCCTGGATAGAATTAACAATTGGGTTTAAAGGATCTGTACTATCTACTGTTACATTTTCACCAGCGACAACTGATTTAACTCCAGTAGAATCAACATAATCTTTTACAGAAGCAGAAGTAGGAACTGTAATATCGTTATCGTTATTTACTATACCTTCAGCTTCAGTAACTACCAATTCGTCATTTAACTTTTCTATAGTTATCGCTTTGTCTTTTATAAGCCCTTTAGATACCTTAGTTGTAGCCATTTATCTTTTATTAGTTATATATTATTATTATTTAGTTTCAAGAGTTTTTATTCTTTCCTCTAACTCTTGTATAGATTTAACCAAAACAGCTATTAAATTGCTTTCATTATATCTTAACTTGTCTTCGTTTTCGTTATCTATTATAACTGGATTTTCTCCTTCTAAAGCTAATATATCCTGAGCTTTAAAACCATATTTCATATTACCAACTGCGTTTTCAGAATCTCTAGATTCTCTTAATTGATAAGAAACTGGTTTTAACTTAGAAACAAAATCAAGTCCATGAGGAACTTCTGAAAAATTAGTTTTATCTCTTTCATCAGATACTATTGTCCAACCAACATTTACGTATGCATTAGTTATTTGAGTAGATCCTATAGAAATTCTATTGCTCTCGTTTGTTATATTAAAAGCAGGTATTGATCCAGCGCTTGTGTATCCTCCAATTATAACATTTCCAGATCCATAAGACACATTAGCTCCAGCGTTACTACCTATAACAGTATTATATGCTCCCTCAATATTTGAATTTAATGAATTGTAACCAACAGCAACATTATCTCTTCCAGTAGTATTCATCATCGAATTTGAGCCAACAGATGTATTGTATAAGCTACCATAACTATTAAGCATTGAACTTGCTCCAATAGCAGTGTTACCTTGGCTAGTACCTCTTAATGCGTTTGCAGCTTTAGATCCTACCGCTGTGTTACTGTTTCCTTGATCTAACGATTCCAAAGCTTCTGTACCAATAGCAACATTATTACCACCAGAACTATTTGATTTTAAGGATTCATAACCTACAGATGTATTTCTACTACCTACAGTTAAACTCTGTGAAGAATGATTTCCTAAAGATACATTATAGCCAGCACTAGCTGAGTTAGCAGCGTTACCAGCAAATTGACCAATATATAAATTACTTCCATTTAATCCTTGCGCTGTCCATATCTCACCAGTGGCCATTACATACATTCTACTTTGAAAACCGGTATATGTTTCGCCATCTTGTATGTGCGAGTTAGTTATGCTATTATATCCATCTATACGCGGCACAAGACCAGGGGTTAACGCTTCCGAAGCAGTTACACCAGCAGTTCCACCTCCTGAAGCTGATATTGTATAACTAGGATAAGAACCTGTAACAGTAACGTTAGCGCCAGCATTTATATTTACAATTTGATCAGGAGCGGTGTTGTTTACTATAGGGTTTGTCGGATCTGTATTATCTATTGATATTCCTGTTCCACCAACTATAGAACTTATGAGACTATCCGTTGGTGAATCTATAGTGAAGTTTGGATAAGTACCTGTTACTGTTGTACCTCCTGTTCCAGTTATAACAACTGTCTGATCTGGAGCTGAGTTTGTTATAGTAAAATCAGGATACGTGCCGCTGGTTGTTATTCCAGTACCATCAGTTAAAGTAACTAATTGATCTGGAGCAGTGTTTGTAAATTCATTTCCAGATAAATTTAATCCAGTTCCAGCAGTATACGTTGTGTCAACAGAAGATATATTAAATGATGGGTACGTTCCTGTAATAGTCGTTGAACCCTGACCGGTTAAAGAAACAACTTGATCAGGTAAACTATTTGTTACTGTTATACCACCAGTAGCTCCACTTAGTGATATTCCATCTCCAGCTGCTAATGATGTAACGCCTGATCCACCGCCACCACCAGCTCCAGAACCTAAATTAAATGTAACTATTTCTATAGTATCATCGATGTCCGGTGCTGTAGATAAACTTACAACATTACCAGATAATGTATAAGTAGAATCTTCTTGATAAACACCACTTATAAAAACCTCTATATATTCAGATGAAATTGGTGTTTGAGATAAGGTATATTGAGTAGAACCAGAACTAACAAAACTATTTTTCGTTATAACGCCGGCTTCTGAAGAAGGTACATCTATGCTAAAAGATGGGTATGAACCAGTAACATTTACAGCACCAGTACCTGTTATTGAAACTATTTGATCTGGAGCTGTGTTTGTTATAATTTGATTTGTTATATCTATATCACTTCCAGCAGTATAAACAGTATCCGCGGCGGTGATTGTTACATCACCTAAACCATCTAATGGATTTAACGTTATATTATCACCAGCTATTATAGAAGTAACGCCACCTTGTGATATTGAATTTATAGTTACAGTACCAGTTCCATCTACTGGTGTTATCTCTATATCATTACCAGCAACTATTTTAGTTACACCGGTGTTATTTATTATTGGATTATCAGGATCAGTATTATCAACACTAATACCAACACCTGAATTAACCGACGTAACAGTACCACCACCTGAAGGAACAGCCCATACATTGTCTCCTCTAAGGAAGTTTGAAGCACTGGGCGTTCCAGAAGCTGATAAATTAGCTGTTATTATAACTGATCCGGTAGATGTTGATGGTGGACCTACATTAATAAAAGTTGAATTAGAACCAGTTATCTTTGTTACTGGAATAGACCACGTATTATCACCTCTTAAATAACTAGATGATGTAGCGTTTCCACTAGCTGATAAAGCTGAAGATATAGTTAATACACCAGAAGTAACTGAAGCACTTGTATCTACGTAATTTGTATCAACAGGATTTACACTAACAACACCTGAGTTGGTAATAGTTATCGCGTTGGAGCCATTACTAGATAGAGTTATACCGTTACCCTTTACTAGATTGACCACACTTAAACTACCTAAATCATTAGTTAGTCTAATTGTTGCATTAGTTCCACTTTGAGTAGTAGATAGCTCATATGAAGCGGCTAAATCAACTATGCTTTGTACGCTAAAAGTCCTTGTGGGATTGCCTTCTGTAGGATAGGTTTCAGTTCCATCATAGGTAATAGTACCTATTAATAGATCCGAAGCTTTTGGCTTAACCTGTGGATAACTATATATTATTGCCATTTTATATTTTTAGTTAGTTTTTTATTTTTTATTAAAATCCTTCGCATTCTCCAGTTCCTTCAACTGTGCCATCTATGTTTGAAATGATTCTAAACCATCCATAGTAACTTCCATCATTTGTTGCCATACCATAATAACCAGCTGGAAGAGGTTGTGTTGCTGCTGCGTCAGAGTAAACTCTATCGTATAGACCTGGTAATTCACCACTACCACTGTGATAATAGTTTTGGTTTACAAATAAAGCACAAGCTCCATTAAATGTTCCTGATGATGTACTCCCTAGGAATTGACCTAATGATGATATTACATTACCTCTAAGTTCTTGAGTGACATTTATTGTTCCTGCTTGGATAGTTCCAGATATTGTAGCATTAGGTATCCAGTTCTCTGTTTCAATTTCAAAACCTTCATTCGCTGTAACGCTTTGCGTCCAAGAATATGGATCACCTACATTACCGCTAAATGACGCTTGTGGAGGAGATAAAGTTGTTGTTACATATGGAACACCGCTACCATCAGCGCCACCATTAAATTGAATGTTATTGTCAAACAATAGATTAACAGTACCAGTTTGTTGTACCTCTATAACAGTAGCTGTAACCGTTACAGGTATTATTTTGTTTGTAGCATCAAAAGTTCCAGTTAATTCACCAACAGTGCTAGGAGGTACAGAGTAACCGTATCCACTAGGTATTGTTATACTAGGTGTTTGATCAGCAAAACTATAAGAAGAGTTTGGTAAACCTGATTTACTAGCACCATCTAGATAACCTGTTGGAGACCAAACATTATAAGGATCTGTTATGTTATATGTTATACTAAGAGTAGCTGTTGTATTAGAAATAGATTCTACTACTTGAGCTCCATATATTTCTGTAATTACTGATTGTTCGCCTAGAGTGCTTGTTACTCCAGTAGCGTTTTGAATAGTAGGTGCTTGACCTGAAACCCACTCATAACCTTCATTTAAAGTAACATTTGTATTAAACGCGTAGCTAAATGGTACTGGACCTATTTTTTGATCTCCAGTTTGATCACCTGTTACTGTGTAACCGGCAGATGGACCACTTATAGTGTTTTGTACAAATAGATTTACTATAGCTTCATTTTGCAATTGCTCTACTTGACCTGAAACATTGATAACAGCGTTTCTAGTAGAAGTCGATGTTCCGGATATGTCACCAGTAATAGTAGGTGGATTTACAAAATAGAATCCACTATTTGTAAACGCATTAACATCAAAGTTGTATGAAACTTCATTGTTTCCAGAGAAAGATCCAGGAGACACTGTAACGTATGCTTGAGCAGCAGCACCACCTGTAAAGTTTTCATTTACTTGCGCTGTAACAGTGACTGTATTTTGAGCAGCTTGCTCTATAACACCCGATATTGTAGTAACAACTGTTTGAGAACCGTTTATCGTACCAGTAGCATTATTTATAACAGGCGGTGATGTAAATACATATCCAGGATTTGCCGTTATTGTAGTATTAAACAATCCTGTTATGTCTAAAGGAGCTGGTCCAGATACAGAATAGCCTGTTTGATTTCCTCCAAGCGTAAACTGTGTTCCTTGAACACCAGCTGTTGATACCGCAAGGGTTGCTGTAATATCTGGTTCCACTATAGCGGACACCGTACCTGATAGTATAGTGTAAACTGTTTCATCTGAATCAAATAGTCCAGCGGCATTTGTAATAGATGCAGGTGTTGAAAAATAAAACCCATCATTTGCTTTAACAGTAGAATTGTAAGCATATGATGCTCCAGCGACACCTGTTTTTACATCTCCAGCTTGATTTCCTTCAATTGTAAATTCCGTACCATTTATATTATTTGTGAATGCCAACGTTGTGGTGTATTCTACAGCAGGTGTAACTACCACGTAAAGCGTATTTGCATTTTTATTAGCAAGGGCTGTATATTCAGCGTTACTTAAACTAACTACTTTTTCTACATTAGCAACGTCTGTATATGTATCAGTGTCATTTCTAATATCCCCAACATCTCCCGCATCAATATAGTCTTTAACTAACGATAATGCAGAAGGTGTAATAGCTCCAAGAGTTGTGGTTTTTACATTAGTAGAAGAAGATTGATTAAAAGCTATGAAGTCATCACTTATAGCCGTTGTTTGATTTTTACCGATGTTAATGTAATTGTTTAACCCGGTTAAATCAACAGCTAGCACTGGATCCACCGTAGCAGATCCGCTAACTATATATAACCCACCATCAGCAGTAACACTTGTCACTGTACCTTCAGGTAGTCCTGTAACCCCAATTGTAATATTACTAGATCCATTATTTGTCAGCGCAATGTTTGGTCCGGCAATTAAAGATATAATAGACTGAGTGGAATCACTTCCATTTAATCTAATGTTACTGTTAGCACCTACTTGTGCGGCGTCTACAGTATAAGTTGTATTCAAACCAGTTTCAGGTGTAGCCCATACATTATCACCACGAAGGAATGTTGTAGTAGATGGAACACCGGTAGCAGAGAGTGAAGCAGTAAGCGTACCTGATGTAGTAATAGGTCCGCCTGACATAGTTATATAGTTAGTAGAATTAGTTGCAATACTAGTAACAGTACCGCCACCTGGCACACCTGACTCAACTAATGCAATAATACTTGCAATAGAAAATGATTTAGTGGGCTTTCCAGCCGCACTAACATCTGTACCTAGTAATAAATCTGAAAACTGTGGATCAGTTTCTTGTTCGTAGCTATATATTATTGCCATGTTTTATGTTCTTCTTGATTGTTGTCTCTCATTTTTTGTTCCGTCTGGCTTATCACTTGACTGAGTACCTCCTCTATTGTAGCTAAGCGGTACAAATTTTCCTGTATTGTGATCATAATCTAATCCATCAAGGTTTCTACCAGCTTTTTCTGCTGCTCTACGCCTTCTTTGACTATCTGCACGTAATTCTCTTCTAAAAGGTGAGTTTGCTGCTGCTAAATCGCGTCTTCTTTTTGCTTTTAGCGCCTCTGCTGATAGTTTTTGCTTTGCCATACGTTATATAACCTGTTCTTCACCTAAATATATAGCCGTAACAACTTCTTCTCCTAAATATAAGGTCGTAACTTCTTCAGTTCCTAAGTTAATTGCCATTTTTTCGATGTATTTTTTGTATACTTTATATATTCACACAAAAGCATTGTATTTTACAGTGTGACAATAGCCTATTACCCACTAATATAACAGCCTAATGTCATAGTTTTTTATTTTATAAAAAAAATTGTAACAAATATAGGGGTATGCCAAAAAAAGTTGTAAGAAATATAGAAGTAGGGTATTACCCCCTCTTTTCTACAACAGCAACTAAAAACCTTTTGCGTTTCAAAATGACCGGGGTCCCCGTGTTTTATAAGATTTGCGTTTTATGTTTTGCCTTTTACGTTGAAATACCCCCAGCTTTTAGCTTTTTTCCTGGAGATATACTAATTGACAAGACACCTCACGTCTATTACTGTGCGTTTTGATTCCAGTATGCGCGTTACAAAATAAATACGCTTGCGAATAGATAATATATATGTAAGCAGCGAAGCAACCTCACGAGTATTATCGAGCATTTTGACTGCGAACAAAAAAAATACGCTTGTATATAGATAATATATATATAATAAATAATTAATAATTAATATAAATTTAAATCAAACAATTATGTCAAATTCAACTCAAAAAACAATGGAAAGCAAAAGATTCTTAATCAGAAAATCTCTAATTGGCACAAACACGATCATCAAGGTCACATTCAAATCAGGTAAGCAATATGAATACAATCATGATAAAGCTTATGAGCTTATGAAGGACAAGCTTGATACAATGCCATGCTTCATCAAGTACAAATCATACACATCAAGTACTTCAATACCAACAGTGCTAAGGGACAAATCAGTCTCTTAGTACTTAACACCTCACGACTATTATTGAGCAAATGAAGTGCAATTACAAAAAAAATACTGAACTCTTCAGATAATATATATAAATTAAATAATAACTCTTATGGAAATCAAATTACTAATTAGTGAAGATCATGACATTGACATTATCACTATCAACAACAGAGAATACACAATAGATGACTATGATGAATTACCATGGTTACAAAAAATGTGGGATGA
>Ga0209555_10002794_pt1 | contig 12089 bp, 11 predicted proteins | sample SaaInl85LU_5_DNA_FD_184643 | JGI IMG/M metagenome (GOLD analysis project Ga0209555, IMG submission 184643) | Marine microbial communities from expanding oxygen minimum zones in the Saanich Inlet - ESP_85LU_5_DNA (SPAdes) (version 2) | ecosystem: Environmental > Aquatic > Marine > Intertidal... | reverse complement strand
AGCCGGTGTCATATTCTTAGTAAGTAATATTTGTGATCTGAATATTTCAAAAAAAAATATTTCAAAGATATGTGAAATATCGGAAGTAACAATCAATAAATGCTACAAAAAACTAATAAAGTATAAAGACCATATATTTCCAATGGAAATATTGGAAAAGCTCAAGAACAGTGGCTAATCTTGACTACTAAATCATCAACCATTAACCCATTAAAAATCATCATCGTCGTCAATGTTACTGAATGTGAGTGTTTCTTTTTTGTTTTGAATAGAAGCTTTTGAATAATCGGAAACACGGTTATCGAAGAAATTAGTCTTGTTATCGAGAGAAATACGTTCCATGAAATCTAATGGGCACTTGCTAATGTTCCAAATTTTAGAGTAACCCAACTGTGTGAGTAATCTATCTGCTACAAATTGAATATATTGTGACATGAGATCCGAATTTAATCCAAGTAGATTACAAGGAATAGCTTGTGTAATGAATTCAATTTCAATATCTACTGCTTCTTTGAACATATCATGAACTTCTGATTCCTTTGGTTTATTCTCAATGTATGAGAATATAAGAACCGCAAATTCTGTATGCAAACTTTCATCTCTAGAAATTAATTCATTACTAAAAGTCAAGGCATCTAGAATACCCATCTCTTTCACAAAGTAAATACTTGCAAATGCACCTGAGAAGAAAATACCTTCTACAATAGCGAATGCGAGTAATCTAAAGGGAAACGAAATGTCTTTATTTTCAATCCATTTAAGAGCCCAGTCTGCTTTCTTAGCAATGGTTTCAATTTCATTGATTGCATTGAAAAGAAAGCTTTTTTTATCACTATCTTTGATATAAGTGTCAATGAGAAGACTATATGTTTCACTATGAACACCTTCAATTGCTAATTGGAAAGCATAGAAATTTTTAGCCTCTGGAATCGCAATCTCTCTGCAAAATCTCGAAGCGAGATTCTCCATTACAATACCATCACTACCTGCGAAAAATGCTAACTGTCTTTCCAAGAAGAACTTAACTTTATCATCAAGTGCTTCCCATTGATCAATATCTTTTTGAGTAAAAGAGATCTCTTCTGCAGTCCAATAGGACGCTTGTGCTTTTTTGTACATTTTCCATATCAATGGATATTTGACTGGAAAAAGAACAAATCTAGTATTATCTTCTTGAAGAATGGGCTCGTTGGATTGGGTTGGGGAGGACATCATATAATATAATACGTCAGATATTTTTAATTAATATTTATAGTCTGTTATCAACTTTATCTGCTTTACAGACGTTGCTTAGAAGTTGTTTCGAGAGTTCTAATTTAGACTTGGAAATAAATTCATCAATTTTTAGACACTGATGTTTCTCTGGTTTTTGACAAGATATGCAAAATGAAAGCTTACAATGTTTGCATTCAAGTGCATTTAAACCAGTTTTTTTCCTACAACAGTGGCACCTCATTATAATGTAGTTTGAGACAATATTCAGAATGTATAATAATAATTTTATATTGTGTATTATGATCTATTTCATTTTTTTCATCATATAATATTAAAATGGGATTGTCCCAAAGTAAAACGAACTTTAAAGAAACATTTAATAATGAAATGTCAATACTTAATACTTATTTGAATAACATTATATCAATTAATGGTTTAGAACCAAATGCAGAATATAGAGTATCGTATGAAAATTTATGTGAGAAATTCACTTATGTTGTTGAAAAAAGATTACATAGACATCAGAAAGTGTATATAGAAGAGTTACATGATAATGTTATAATCATACCTAGGAATAATACAAACAAAAATGTCAATAAATCAGAAATATGTAGTGCAATTGCGAATCACTATAATAGAGTCCTGAAATTGGTCCATGCTATGAGATGGATTCTTGATATTGAAAACGATTCTAAATACAGTATATCGGGAATAGGTTTGCAAAACATTAACCAAATAGAAAGTGGGTTAGTAGAAGTACAATATTGTGATAGTAAGCAATATCATAATCATGTATTTAAGAAGAATGGATTAAAATCACGCAAATTAGATTTGTCACAATTAATGGGCTTTAAGATTTTGATGAATGATATATTATCGAAAGAAGAATCCCAAATATTTTCTAAGCTAATGTCTAGTTTATTGAGAAGCAAGCGATTAAAACTAAACCAAGCTGATAAACTCTTAATGAAGGAATTTGGTAGTTTTAATGATGAAATAATTACTATGGATAAAGAGTTACAAAAAGGTGGCAATCTCTTACAATTTGATGTATCGGATAAAAATATGGTCTTTTCAAATGAAACATGTTATGTTCAAAAGAAATATATCGTTCAAAAATCAAAATCATTAGAAACAAAACTAAACAAACAAGAGAATGATGTTATTGTCATGGTTAAAGAAATGTATAAAGTTCTAGGGGAGCTAACAATAAATACAGATGATGGTGTAGAATTTAAAGTCTTAACACATGCAGAGCTGAATAAAATTGAATTGAAACTTAAAAGACTGTTCATGATTTTCTATTTACAATCTATCGTAAACTATAACATCATATTAGACGCTGTAGAAAAAATGCCGAATTTAAATTCGACTAACTAAGTAACTAACTAACTACCTAAAATGGATGAAATACTCCATTTAATAATATCAAGAAATGTTATTGAACTATGTTATAAGGTATGTGAAAGTTACATTGATAGTAAAAAGAAAACGATTAATATGTTCGTAGAGATTTATGCTAAATATTATTCACATTCGAATAATCAGATTCTTTTGAACAATATAACAAATAGATTAACAAAACTCACAACTGAAACATATGATGGATCACGAATAATAGTGGAACTATTTTTACTATTGTATAATAGTCATGTGCATTATTTCCCTGTGTATGAACCTAAATCAACAAAACATACATTGTCTGATTTAGGTTTATTGTTAATGGATGAAAAAAATGTAGATGATTGCAAAGATATATGTGCATCATATTGTAAAAATGGTACTCAGACTAAGATATCTTTCAATGATATGGATGATAAATATAAGAATGAATGTATATGGTTGGTATGGTATGAACTATTCAAAGTGGGAAAAAATATAAATGAAGGATTATATTCATATATTAAGGAGCAGTTTAATATTTTCACATGTAGTTATAACAAAGTCGAATCCAAAAAAAGGATGAATATCATCTATAACATACTAAAAAAAATATCACAACACGCGTTAGACAAAAATAAGGAAGTATGGTCAAAAGAATATGTTATAAAACGTTCTTTTTTAGAGATTATGTTTAAAATCAATATCATATACGAAGAACTTGGTTATAAAGAGCGAGTAAATAAAAAGCACTATATACATACATGTTGCATGGTGATGTATCCAAACAGTCGAGATGTTAAACCAAAGATAGAATTAAATTATATCCCTGAAAGTAAAAAAGTGAAACTCCAAGGACAAAATAAAATTTGTTATGATAATGTAATAAAAGTAAGAAATGACAGTTATTACTATAATGGGTAAAGAAAAGAAGATCAACGACAGTATTTTGAAGAAAACAGTTACAAAACTTAAATCAAAAGGATATTTATTACATAATGGAAAACTTAGTGAGACAATCACGAGAAAGACAGATATTGTATTATACTTGATATATCTATGGAAAATGAATAAAGGAAAGGTGAATGTAGTATCAAATGTTAGATTGTCTAAGACAAAAGTAATGAAATTGATGAAAAAGTTTGATACAAAAAAAATCAAAGATATTGTGGAGGAAGTAAATTCAATAATTTATGATGAAAATTTAGTGTTCGATGATGAATTTTCTGAGAAAGATTATGAAGATATGATAGCATATTTAGAAGATGAATTGGATAAATGTCAAAAAGCAATAGATAATGTTGTGATTGAACCAAAGGTTAAGTTCGTTACAAATGGAATATCTATTCCTAAGAACAGTGTGTCAATCAAGTTTTCATCAGATAATTGAATTAAATTGAGACCATATGGAATACATCATTTAAGAAATAAACATTGAGACTTTCTTCACATTGCATCATATATAGATAAGGAACAGCTATCATGTTGTAGGGTTTTAAGATGATTTGAATTGTGTTTTCACTTTCTTGGAATTCATTACCAATGAATGTATAGAAGAGATTAAGATGATTTTTTTTCACATTCTTTTTCGATAGTGTTAATGTAAGATCTTCTTCACTGGGATTATGAATTAATGCATATCTAGAATTAGATTGATATATATGATTAGCTGTTAATGTCTTATGTATTTTGAATGTATAAAGATATTTGAAAGTTGATTGGATGATTTCCATTGGATTGACTATTTTATCATATATGATAAGTGGTTGTTTCTCTAGAAGGAATTCTGTTTTTAGGGTCGCAAGTTCCGATTGAAGTATTTCCATATGTTTTTTAGGTTTTGTATAGATAGATATGTAAGAAACTATACATATTATTATGAACAAAGTTAAAAGATTCATTATTATTACATTGATAACATATAAATAATTCACACTTGCCCACACTTTATTTCACCTAATATATGATGACTATGTGTTGAATGCATATATGTAAATTATTTAAAGTTTATCATCTATGTATATACATTAAAAAACTATTATGTCTGAAGAATCCTCCCCAGAAGTAATTACCGAAGTCTCTACTGATAGAGAATTTGGTTCTTTCATTGGCTGTTGCAAATGGTTTAACAAAAAACTAGGATACGGCTTTATTACAGTATATACTGGTGAACATAAAGGAAATAACATTTTTGTTCATCACAGTGGAATTCACCCTCTTAACAGCAACTTTAAAACTCTTAAACGTGGTGAGTATGTGAGTCTAAATGTCATCGAAGGACAAAATGGAACTCAAGCTGTTGATGTTAAAGGTGTATGTGGTGGACCCCTCATGTGTGATAATGTTGATAACCTCATGAAGACGAGGTATTCTTCAAGTAATGTCCCGATGCCAAAACAATAAAAGTTACAAATATGAGTAAAATTATCAAAGATTCGAAACTTTGGGATATTTTAACAGTATCATTTTTACCCACATATTCTAGTTTGTGACAGAAAGGTTCTCTTTTGTCATTTCTACAATATATGTCATAGCACAATTGACTGGCTACTGATTTATCATTTGTGCTTTTCGAACAATATGTTTTCAATATTGTGTCTTTACTTTTCATTGTTTGCGAACATACCTTATTGTTTGTTTTAATTTCCTCAACATAATCATCAATCATTCTCGCTTTCCCGAGAGAATTTTTCTTCAAGAACTCTTGAGTATTTGAATTGAAAGAGGGGTTATATAATTTACCTTTTGTTTCTTTACCATCCATTAAACGATACAAGTTGGCTTGAGGACAAACTTCTAATTCATATGGACTGTTTTTCTGACAGAATAATCCACTTACGTTGTTTGCTGTATATCCTGCTTCACATGTATTGAAAGCAAATATATACTTTTTGTTCTTATTGCCTTTATGCCATCCAGGGGTCATATACCATGCATCTGGAGGATTTTCACATGCTTCAAAATATTTATACATGAAAGTAGATATAGCTCCACCAGTTGCCTTATCAATATTATTGAGAATGAGATACTCTACGAAAATTCTCCGTACTGCCCAAAATGCCATATGTATTAACATGATAGATTTATAAATTAATCCAATTACGAGATAGATACACAACTCCATAACTTTATAATTATCACCTATTTCGAAATTATGATATGCGAAACCTAACAAACATGTTACAAATGTTATGAAAAGTTTAATCAATAGAATCAACAACTTGAAAGGGCGTGTGATATAGTACCCTATTTTTGTAAATATTTCTATAATTATCATGAAAAATTTAACTATAAATTCCAGTAAATCTGCTACTATCGTTATCAAATTTAGAAAGAACGCTAATACACCAAATATAACATCCACTATCTTTTCAAGAAACCCTACAAGTTTAAAGAAACCAACAGCATTAAGTACTGTTCTAAGTGGTATAATTACCATTGGTTTTAAAACACCATTTATCATTTTATTGATTGTTTTCTTTACCCAGCTTTTAATACCCATGTCATTAATATAACAAATTTTTTATTATGTATTTTTATGTATTTTTATTGTATTTTAGAGAAACTATTGTTATCATCAATATGAAAATCACAAGTAATAGTAGTTGAGAGAATGGATTTTTTTCAACATTATCTTTATTCACTACTTTATGATCATTATATATATGGCAGAATGGTTGCTGTTCATTTACACAATATCTTCGTTTACATAATGTTTTGAGGTCGTTTGATTTTTCTACATTTGAAATATCCTTACAGATAGATTTTATTAGAGTATCTTTACTTTTATGAACCTTTTTGCATGTATCAACGTGTTCTTTTACGTTATTGGTATAGTCTTCAATATCTATCATCTTATCAAATGACTTTTTCTTCAAATAGCTCTGGCTGTTTTGATTGAATTCTTTAGGAAATAACAATCCAGAATTGAACCCTTGTTCCTCATTGCTATGATGTTTATAAATGTGTGCTTCTTCACAATAATCTGGATTGTAAGTTGGTTTCTTTTCACAGAAAATTCCATTGGGTACGAACCCAGTGGGGCATTCTTTATATGCGAAAAATAGTATCTTGGTATTCTTATTTAGATGATGATAATTAGCAGTCTCATACCAGCTGTCTGGTGGATTTTCACATGCTAATAAATACTTATAATAAAAGGTTGATATTGCACCTTTTGTTATTTTATCTAGCCCACCTAACACAAAATATTCTATGACAACCTTATACACAAAATAATGTACCATTGTTACACACAAAAATACAATAGTGAATATGCCTCCACAAATCCAATACATAAAAAAGTCCCCAAGTTTGTATTTGTTTGCAATGGGTATATGATATAATATGGATATCATCATCAATGGAATGAATATTAACAGTTGAATGAGTAAACTGAAAATTTTAGTGGGATTTTGTAAATAATAGAAGATACTCTGTAGTATGATACCAATGTTCTGAATACCTTTTATCAATAATGGAATGAAGTTAGTGACAAAATATACAAATGTATTTATTAGTGTTAAAAAAAGCTTTGGAATTGTGCTAAAAAAATCACCAAAGAATTTAACAAGCACTATCACAGGTTTAAATAACATATCAAATACGGCTTTGAAAACCATTATTGCTAACTAATTAATTATTAATGATATAAAAAAAAGATTTTTGTGAAATCATGAGAAGATCTAAGTATTTCATTCAATTGCATTCAATTGAATTATTTAAGCAGGAACACATGTTGGTTTAGTTCTTCCACTGTTGGTTTAGTTCTTCCACGACCTACACGAACAATTTTTTCTTTCTGTCCAGGTGGGCAAGGGTTATTTACACATATATATTTCTTTATACGGGCTCTATATGAAGGTCTTTGATTAGGACCACATGTCTTCGCAGTTTCTTTCATTTTTCTCTCACGTTCTATCGACGCTTGTGATCTAGGAACACATTCATATACTTTTGACATTCTACTTTTTTTTTATTGTCTCATTTGGACCACATACGGGGTTTTTTGGCTCTGGTTTTGGCTCTGGTTTTGGGGCATTAGGATCGTCTCCATGATTAATCTTGGCTTATGTGCCTACTTTTGCAGAAGCTGCTCCTGCAGCACCTTCTGCTTGTGCTTTGGCATTTGTACTTGTAGCCGCTGCTTGCATATTACCAGGGTCTTGTTTTGTTAAAGTAACCACATCTTCCATTTTATCTGCTCCAACTTCTGGGTCACTAAATCTATCAATCATTCCATCAATGACTCTTGTATAAGGATCATATTTAAATGAGAAATCCCAGTTTATTTGTTTATTAGATGACGGAGGTGCTCGTCCCTTCAATTGTGCTAAGAAATTATCCAATACTGTATTAGGGTCAGGGAACATGAATCTAATTCCAGCAATTATACTTTGGAAAAATGGGATTTTGGGATGTCTTTGTGAACGTATTGCCCTTAAATACTCCATATAAAGTTCCCATGGTGTATTTTTCTTGAGCACTTGATCCAAGTCATCTACAACGTTTCCGTCAGCATTGAATAGTTTATTTCTTTCACCTGATTTATTCTTTCGTGAACGATTAGTTCGTGTCGCAACATAGTCGACATCCGGAGCATCTCTAGGTCTATTGAATTTTTTGGTTCCAGGCATAGAAATTCCAAAAGAATTGACTCTCTTTTCCCAAAAGTCTCTTATATCATTTTTGTCAGGGAAACTCTTGTCATTGTATTCCATGATTATAACAAAGTAATCCTGAATCAGATATTTCAATCTAGCAATACTTACATGAGCCTCAGTTATAATATCAAATTTATCTTGCGGTTTGGCTTCTGGTTTGTCTTTTACTGTGAATTTATCTGTACTATGTTTTGTATTAAATTCTTTAGCATACTTAATGTTTTCTCCGTATAAAAGGATCATGTGCACATTGAAATATTGTAGAATATGATTATATAAATCATTCTGACTTAAATCATTAATGTCCTTATCTTCTAAGAACATGAATTCACCAACTCCATCATAAGTGTATTTGGTGTATATAAATTCATTGAAAACTTCAAAACATGCATTGTATAAGATAGAGGCTTTTTCTTCTCTTGTAATATTTCCATTTCTATTTTTATTTTTTATTGTTTTAAAGACTTCTAGAATGTGAGGGTGTATGTTATTGATACCTCTTAGTGTGCTTTGGGATACATTATAGTTTGATTTGTTTAGAGCATTGAGAACGTTAATGAAACTTGTAGACTCTATAATATTTTTCAATTTACCTTGACCTATACTCTTTTCATTGAATTCATTCAAGAATTTAGTTTTAGCATCATCATCCAATAAGGAACATGAATCATTTAATTGCTGAGAAATGCTCTCATAATTAATAGTCGTATCGCTAAAAAATAATGAATTAACATCATTCACTAAACTTGACTTTACCTTTTCTAGGTCTGTTATCTTTTGTTGATAATCTTTAATAGCTTCTTGTGTTTTGTCTGTATTTTTATCATTTAATTTGGCTTTTAATTTGCTAATTTCTTCATTCCATTCACGAATCATGTTGTCAAGAATTTTATTTGTGGCCTTCTGTGCTACTAAACTCTTAATACCATTCATATAGTCTGTCATTTTTTTCATAGCTGATGCAAACTCATTCTTAGAAATATCTACACTTAAACCTTCAATGGTATTAGTGAGTTCAGTAGTTGTTATACCGTATATTTTAAGTTTTAAAAGATTTGTGTCTAAGCTATCACTCGAGTTTTTATAAGCAAAATTCCAAATAGACATATAATTGAACCAATCTGAAAATTTTTTGTGGAAATCTTCGGCATATAATGCTTCAAATATGGCTTTCAATTTTGCAGACTCAGCGTCTGTTATATCTTTTCTGAAAGTCGGATTGGGGTGGAAGAAATCACCTACTTTTTTATTAAACGTGCGTTGAGAATCTATGTTCTGCATGAAATCATGAATAGCTTCTAAAACTTTTCCAACATCATTATCTATGAAATACACTTTCTCCTTGTAGCCAGCATACAAACTGTCATCATATGAGTCATAATAGTTTTTGATATTTACAAAGTCACGATATAACTGTATATTAAACTTATTTATATAATCGGTTACAGTAATGAGTTTGGAGAATATATTCAGACTAATACCTCTGAATCTATTTTTACTAAAGAATTCTACTAATACATATAATACCGCACACATTATTATAATTGCAATTACAGCACCTAATAATGTTTGTGGTGATTGAAGTAGAAAACTAAACATTTGTAATTTTGCTTGTGTTTCTTGTGCAGAAGCCATTCTATTGTAATAACTTGATATTACGTCCGTGTTCGACATATTGATAATATCTATTAATTTTATGCAAGTTAATTATTTTGAATATTTAGTATTTGTATTTAAATATCAATATTATTAAAAATGAGTTTAACTGGACATTTTACTTTATCTAACTTACAAGCATCAAATATCGTTGTTGATACTATTGGTCAAACAATTCTTCCTTTACATACAAATGTGAATTTAGGTTCTCTTGAGAAACCTTTCAAAGAGATTTTTGTTTCTGCCAATACATTACACTTAGGCAATGATGTATCACTTGGCGCTGAGACAGTAGGTAATCAAACATTTTTTGCACCAAATACTGCGATGAAATTGAAATCAAGTGCCGATGGCGAAACCGATATTATTATTGATCCTAAAGTCGGTTTTACAATGGGTAATACACAAATTAAAACTACTGGTCTTGAGTTTGTGAGTGAAGAAGGAGAAGAACCTGTTCGTATAGATAGGAATATTTTTACAACTGTAGATGAACGTGTAAGTAAAATAGCAAAAGATATTGGAATTAGTACAAGTACTAAATCTGATTTTGGATACTTAATTGATTATAAATTAAGAATAGATGAAACAACTAAAAACGTTACATCAATTGAAAATGGCAATTTTGAATTAGGTAGAGTTTTCGATAAAACTGATTCTTTAGGTTTGAATACACTTGTTATTAAAGATTTCACAAATAAATTACCCATATTTGATATCGAAGGTAATGTAACACTTTATGATGAAGCTCATAAAAAAAATGTAAGAAATTCAAGACTCAACGAAAATGCTATAAAAGTTACTTTTAACAACGACATTATTGATAACAGATATATAGTTCCTATCGAAACACACACAAATTTAAGAGATATTTTCCCTGTTGATATTTTTGATATGAACAAATTTGAAGGTAGAGTGAAATTCAAAGCTGATTTTGATAATGTAGGTTCGTTATATTACTCGGATGATGGAATAAAATTCTCAGGATTACAAGCTCTTAAAAATTATGTTCAAGTTTCTTCACCATCTTTTTATGGTCAAAACATAAATGGTAGTAGTACAACTTACCCTCTAGCTCCTTATGAAAACGTTGTTGAATTTATAAGTTACTATCAATTACCCTTACTCTTCGAGAATCAGAAGACTTTTACAGACAGTCATACAAATTATGAATATTACTCATCATCTCTTGTCTCAAATAGAATTGACAACAAAGTATTTAAAAGAGTAGTTGCTGCTATAAATCAACCTGAAGAAGAAATTTACGGTGATAGAAAAAAAATAACATCCACAAAATTAACATTAAGAGCCGATTTAAACAAAAATTTCTATCCAGCTATTAGAGTAATTAGATGGAAAAACACTTACAATCCTACATTTACTCGTATTACTTCCACCGATATGGAAATAAATGAGTTTAAAACTGCTTTGGGTTGGACAAATCTTATAGATCTTAAATACATATACAACAAGTATACTCCCACAAATACAGGAGAAAATTGGATTAGCAAGCTTGTCGAAATAACATATGCGTATCTTAAGTACGGTCAACCATTAAAATTACTAGGAACTTTGGATATGACAAATGTTAATGCCATTATATCTGCAATTGCTGGAAACACATCACTTTTAGAATATGATACAACAGATGTTGCTATTAGAATCAAAAAAAATGCATTCGAATCATACATGTAATTTGATTGTATCCTAAAGTTATTCATTAATTTTTTAAATTTTTTAATTCAAAATAAAAGATTTTATAAATTAAAACTATGTCCAAATTACTTGAACTCAATTTTGCTTATGATGGTAATATAAGTGGGACTTCAGGCGGAACTACGTATACTGTTATTAATTCTAGTGGTGGTGGGGTTTCTACTACAGGTAATAATTTGGAGTTCGGTCCCACTGTTGATGATGTAAGTAAATATAAATATGGTTATGTTGATTTAAACTCTTTCCATGATACAAATAGAGCTTTCACTATTGAATTTACATTATCTGACAACTCTCTCGAGTCATCGAGACCTTACAATTATGTGGCGATTGGCAAAAAAACATATTCAACGATGCATGATGTCATTACAATAGGTAGAGATGCGGAGGGAAATATTGTATTGGGTGTAATGTCTCATAAAGAGTCTTTTAAAACAGTCCCACTCTCACTTCCCGATG
>Ga0209555_10002793_pt1 | contig 12090 bp, 14 predicted proteins | sample SaaInl85LU_5_DNA_FD_184643 | JGI IMG/M metagenome (GOLD analysis project Ga0209555, IMG submission 184643) | Marine microbial communities from expanding oxygen minimum zones in the Saanich Inlet - ESP_85LU_5_DNA (SPAdes) (version 2) | ecosystem: Environmental > Aquatic > Marine > Intertidal... | reverse complement strand
ATCTTAAACATGTTACTCTTTTATTAAAAACTCTGCTTTTTCAGGTGATACTGCAATTATTTCTACCAAATTATTACTTTGTTCGACATATACTTTTAGTCGATTCACTTGATCATTTACCTCTTTATAATCAACGTAGGCTTTAAAATTTTTCTCGGTTACCACATCATATAACTGCAGAGAAACAAGAAACTTAATAGTAACCAAAGAGGGTAATGTTCTTAGATTTACTTCTTCAGGTAAGTTATTAATATTAATGGGAAGAACCAACGAAGTTTCTGTAAACTGCTCTACCTCTACCGCTAAATCTACAAACGTTGGCTTAATGGTTAATAATTTAGACTTGGATGGAGTTAATAAGTCGATGTTTCTTAAAATCACATCACCTTCAATTTTATCAGTCAAATTAGTAGTGTGTATTTCATCAATAGAATCCACACTAGTTTTAGGACCACTTACCAATACTTTTGGTGGGTTGGCCACTAAAACTGACTTTAATCTGATTTGAGGAAAAAAACTAAACTCTTCATCAACAACCACAGGTACTAGTTTAGAATACTTTCTTTCCGCATGTACCTTAATTATTTCAGGATAGACGCTCTCTACACTTATATTCGAACCCAATTGGTCACTGATATCATCCAACAAACTAGCTGTAGATAATTCCGTTACCTTGTTATTTAAATCCAATAAGGAAACATAAATTGGATTGCGTTTTAAAAATAGAGCTTGTCCAAGTAGGTTAAATCCAGAACCTCGGACAAATATTTTTAAATACTCAGGTGGATTATTGGTTACCACAAATTCGTCATTGTGGTTTTCGTAAACACAAGGATATTGAATATCCATGGTTAAATCTTTCGACAATGCATTTAATAACCAAAAGACCGTAGAGAGAATTAAACAAAAAAGGAAAATACTTATCTTCCGATTTAACCGTTTTTTCCCGGCAGTCGTCGTTTCGATAAATATTTTCCTAATTGTAATTTTCAAAATTCCTTATTTTCTTTCCTAAGAATGAAGATAGGAATTATTTAGCACCCATTGCTGCTCCTGAGAAATCAGGAGAAACTGCTGCTTTTTCTATCGTTAATTTTATTCCGTTTCCTGCATCTACCACGATAGAAGTATCCTTAATTTCAGCCACTTTTCCGTGAATTCCACCAATGGTTACTACATCTTGACCTTTTGCAAGATTCTCTCTAAAATTACGCTGCTCTTTTTGCTTTTTCATTTGTGGTCTAATCATAAAGAAATAGAACACGACGATGATAAGAATTAACGGTAAAAAAGACATTATAGGGTTTTCACCTTCACCCGCAGGTGCCATTAAAATTATGTTTAATAAATTCATCATTATTTAGTTTCTGGAGTTAATACATTTCCTTTAAGTGCTAATACCGTGGTATTTGGCTTTGTGTTGGCAATAAGTGTAACCGTTTTATTCTGCTGACCCATTTTACCATTACTATCAAACACTACTTCGATTTCGGCTTCTTCACCCGGTGCTATTGGATTTCTTGGATATACCGGCACTGTACAACCACAACTACCCTTTGCATCAGATATAATCAAATCAACTTCACCAGAGTTTGTAAACTTAAATGTTGTTTGTACTTTCTCCCCTTGAGTTATCTCTCCAAACTCATATACAATGTTTTCAAACTCAAAAGCAGCTAAAGGTTTATTATCATCTGCCTCAGAAGGAACATTGATAATATCTGTAGATATTGGCACATCTTCAACTGGAGCTTTTGCTTCACTTCCACAAGATGAAAAACCGATGAGTGCTGCTACACTCGCTAAATAAATTACTCTTTTCATATTACTATTTTTAACTATTATGGGCTTATTCCATTAAGCCTCTTCCTATTTTTCTAATCTTTTTTGCCTCTTTAAAATCAGCTACTAATTTATCCAAGATACCATTTATAAACACCTTACTCTTTGGCGAACTAAACAGTTTAGACATTTCAATATATTCATTCAAAGTAACTTTAATTGGAATACTTGAAAATTGAGTCAGTTCCGTTATGGCCATCTTCATGCACAAAACGTCCATTACAGCAATACGATCTACATCCCAGTTCTTCGTCTTTTCTTCGATTAAAGCTGTATTTTCATTGTTATCCACTATTGTTTTTCTAAACAACGTTTTGATGAAGTCCTTGTCGTCTAGCTCATCTTTAAACATAGCCATTATAGTGCCTTCAGCATTTTCGTCCTTTAGTTTTTTGATGTGCTTTTTTGCCATCGAAATAGCAAAATCGATATCATCATAGTCCCAATAAATACTTCTTTCATTAAAGATCTGATAAAGCATTTCAGAATCGATAACCATCTTTTTGTAGAAATCTAAAATAAACTGACGGTCTGTAAGAAATGTTTTCTCAGGTTCATTGATGTAGTTTACAAAAAATGAAGCTGATCGTAAATCCTTCAATAATCGTTTCAGATCATCCCTATCAGCTGCCCATGAAATTTTTCTATTTTTTAAAGTGGATTGAAAAACCTCATTTGCTTTTAAATTTTCAATGACTTTATTCTCAACAAAAGTTCTATTCGGATTTAAATCCTCATGGGTTGGCAAAGCTTTATTTTTGGCCTCCATTTGCTGTACATCAGCTAATTCAGCAAGCTCTACCGGTAGCTGCAAGAAAAACAAGTATAGGTCATATAATCGCTCAATGCTTAAAAAAAGTTCATTTTCAGCTTTTGATAATTCTGTATTATTGGATTGGAAGAAGGCGTATAAGGCCTGCATCACTTTTACTCGTAAAATTCGTCTATTCAACATTTAAAGAACTCCCTTTGTGAAATTTGTCTTGAAAAAATTATAATTATCTAACTTGCTTAATTTTCCCTATTGCTTTGATTCTTTCTTCTGCTAATCTATTAGCTGCTGCATAGGTAGGAATATTCTCTTGTGCTGCATATTTAAAGATGTCTAAAGTAGTGTTGTAAATATTTTGGGTCAATTCCATCGCTCTATCTTCTCCATAGTTTGCGACCTCTCTATTTACATTAATCAACCCACCTGCATTTATTAAAAAGTCAGGAGCATAAATTATTCCTTTATTTACTAATTCAGCACCGTGAATTACTTCATTTTCTAGTTGATTGTTAGCAGCTCCGGCTATAATCGCACATTTTAGACGAGGAATGGTATTTGAATTTACCGTAGCACCTAAAGCACATGGAGAATAAATATCCATATCTAAATCGTACACTGCGTCACCTAAAATAACTTCTGCACCGTACTTCTTTGCTACGTCTGCTAATCTATTTTCATTAATATCAGTAATATATACTTTAGCACCTTCTTCTGTCAAATACTTTACAAGTACTTCACCTACGTGACCAATACCTTGAACCAATACTTTCTTTCCCTTCAATGAATCGCTTCCGTACTGCTCTTTAGCTCCTGCTTTCATCCCCATATATACACCATAAGCAGTAACAGGAGAAGGATCTCCACTTCCACCTAATGATACAGGAACTCCTGCAACATGATCAGTTTCCATCTTTACCCATTCCATATCACTTGGACTAATACCTACATCTTCTGCTGTAATGTACTTACCGCTTAAGCTGTTTACAAATTTTCCAAATCTTCTGAAAAGTGCTTCCGATTTCTGTGTGTAAGAATCACCTATAATTACTGCCTTACCACCACCTAAATTAAGACCGGTGATTGCAGCCTTGTATGTCATACCCCTTGAAAGACGTAAAACATCGTTAAGTGCTTCTACTTCATTAGAGTAATTCCACATTCTAGTTCCTCCTAAAGCAGGACCCAAAGTCGTGTTGTGAATAGCTATTATGGCTTTTAATCCTGTAGCGTTATCTTGGCAAAAAACCACTTGTTCGTGATCATAGGTTACCATATTGCTAATCACAGGATTCTCTGCGTGCTTAGTTTCTTTTATATCAATTACTTCATTCATACTACTAAAGTTAACATTGTCAATTGCTAATAAACCTAAAGATAATAGGTACTTTTGCAGGCGTTGCCACCCTCAAAATTCGATTGCAAAAATAGCATTAAAATTTTGTATTAAAAGGCCGTATTATGCACAATTTATGAATTCTTTAAAGTATCTAAATAAGTACCTTTTCAAGTATAAATGGCGATTGGGATTAGGAATTATCTTCGTAGCTATTTCCAACATCTTTGCCATTTATCCGCCGCAAATTATTCGTGTTGCCTTTGATGTAGTAGCTAAGTTCATATCTAAAGATGCTGTGCCTGTTAGTAAAAGTAATATCAGCTGGATCTCAGAATTTTCACAAGATATGACACTAACGAAAAGTCTTGCTTTTTTTGCGGTATTAGTGATGGTAATGGCTCTTTTAAAAGGACTCTTTACCTTTTTTACTCGTCAGACCATCATTATTATGAGTCGATTAATAGAATACGACCTAAAGAATGAAATTTACACCCACTACCAAGAATTAAGCATGCCTTTTTATAAGCGAAACAATACAGGGGATATAATGAACCGTATTAGTGAGGATGTAAGCAGAACAAGGAATTACCTTGGGCCAGGAATTATGTACAGCATCAACTTAGTCACCTTGTTTATTTTTGTGATTTCGGTGATGCTACAAATCAATGTAGAACTCACACTTTATGCCCTTGCTCCTCTTCCGGTGCTTTCTTTACTTATTTATTATGTGAGTAATGTTATAAATAAAAAGAGCGAAGCGGTACAAGCTCAACTTTCAAATTTATCAACACTTGCACAAGAGACTTTTTCAGGTATTCGGATTCTAAAGTCTTTTGTTAAAGAAGAATATGCCAACAAAACGCTTGATAGAGAAGCTACAACCTACAAAGAGAAGAACTTAGATTTGGTGAAAACAGAAGCTCTCTTTATGCCTATCATGACATTATTGATTGGCTTAAGTACTATTTTTACGATCTATATCGGTTCAAAAATTTACTTAGATGCAAAAGCAGCAGGAGTCACACCTCCAATTACACCTGGAAATATTGCTGAATTTGTGATATATGTGAATATGCTTACGTGGCCAGTTACAGCTTTAGGATGGGTGACTTCATTGGTTCAAAGAGCTGCTGCTTCACAAAGAAGGATTAATGAGTTTTTAGAAACTGAACCAGAGATTGTTTCCACTAACGACGAGCCAATAGAAATTAATGGTAAAATTGAATTTAAGCATGTTAGCTTCGTTTATCCTGACTCAGGCACTCGAGCATTACATAACGTAAACCTAACAATCAATGCAGGTGAAACACTTGCCATTATTGGGAGAACCGGCTCAGGAAAATCTACTATTGCAGATTTAATTTGCAGACTTTATGATCCTACTGAAGGAACTGTGCACATAGACAACAAAAACATTAAAGACATCAATTTAAATGAATTGAGAAACAATACGGGATATGTTCCTCAAGAGGTTTTCTTATTTTCAGATAACATTGCCAATAATATCGCATTTGGATACAGCGAAGAAATGCCGCCATTTGAGAAAATAGAGCAAGCCGCCAAAGATGCTGCCATTTACACCAACATTATGGATTTTCCCAATAAATTTGACACCATTCTGGGTGAACGTGGAATTACACTATCAGGTGGTCAAAAGCAACGAATTTCTATCGCTAGAGCAATTATAAAGCAGCCTAAACTGATGATTTTTGATGATTGCTTATCCGCTGTAGATACCGAAACAGAAGAGACCATTCTGAATAACTTAAATCGAATTGGTCAAAAAAGCACCCGAATTATTATCAGTCACAGGGTATCTTCGGTAAAAAATGCAAATAAAGTAATCGTACTAGATAAAGGAGAGATCGTTGAAGAAGGAACTCATAACGAGCTACTATCCCGTAAAGGATTATACTTCGATATCTACGAAAGACAATTACTAGAAGACCAAAAAAGTGTTGTGGAATAACAGAAAACATTAAGCTTTTTTTATTTAGTTTTGTTGTAAACACTTATTAATTTCAATTGAACAGCACAATTTGACGATAAGAATGGAAGAAAACGAAAACTACGAGAAAGGACAAGGAAGAGAGGATGAAGTTTTCTCTAAAGCAGTAAGGGCGGGTAAAAGAACCTATTTCTTTGACGTAAAGTCGACTAAAAATGACGACTATTATTTAACCGTAACTGAAAGCAAAAGAAGATTTAATGCTGACAATGGAAAGTTTTTCTACGAAAAACATAAGCTGTTTTTATACAAAGAAGACTTTGAAAAATTCTCGGATAGCTTAGCCGAAGCCATTGATAAAATAAAAGAATTGAAATTGGCACAAGGCGAAGAAGTGGTAGAAAAAACATCAAATGATTTTACAGATGTTAGTTTCGATGATTTAGATAATTAATTATAGAACCATCAATATTAAAAAAGGTCGAGTCAGTAGATTCGACCTTTTTTTTGTGAATTGCATCTTGATCTATTTAAAAGGCAACCATATTCCTATTCAAAAATAGAATTGATCACTAACTTTTTCCTAACTTTCAAAAAACAGAACCTACTAACCTGAATTCGACTATTATTGAATGGTTCCGATTTTTAAATATAACGATATACAAGTCAGTTTTTAAATGCATAATCCCGTAATGAGTAACAGAATTTACAACGAGTTATGTTTTCAAAACCTAAAGCAGTAGAAAGTTATATTTGGAAAAGCTTTCAGGCTAAATAGTTCTAATGTGATTGACTCTAAAGTCTATAAATGTTGATTTTAATGTTAATTGCAAAGGTTTATAAATTAATTGATGTATAGTTTTCTGAATTCTCAAGAATAGCCGAACTCAGGTTACTATAAAACAAACCCTAACAACAATACAAAATGAACGATAAAAAACTAGCAGTACTTATAGATGCCGATAATGTACCTTATGCCAACGTAAAAGAAATGATGGATGAAATCGCTAAATATGGCAACCCAACTATCAAAAGAATTTATGCTGATTGGACCAAACCGCATGTTTCTGGCTGGAAAAATGTATTATTAGAAAATGCCATTACTCCTATTCAGCAGTATAGCTACACCACCGGTAAAAATTCTAGCGATAGTGCGTTAATTATTGATGCAATGGACCTACTTTACTCTAAAAAAGTAGACGGATTTTGCATCGTATCTAGCGACAGCGATTTTACTCGATTGGCAACAAGATTAAGAGAAGCAGCTATGTTGGTTATTGGAATTGGTGAAAAGAAAACTCCTCGTCCATTTATTACTGCTTGCGACAAATTTATCTACATCGAAATTTTAAAGAAAGCGCAAGAACAAGACAATACCGAGAAACCAAACAAACAGACAAAAGCTACATCAGATGAAGATGCTGTTAGTAAGGTCGACAAAAGTCTTAGAAAATTAATTCGCGAAAGTGTGGATGAAATTTCAGATGACAGTGGTTGGGCTTTTCTGGGAGAGCTTGGTAGCTTCATTATTAAAAAACGCCCCGATTTTGATCCACGTAATTATGGTTTCCCTAAACTTTACCCATTTATTAAAAGCTTGGGAGATTTTGAAATAGAAGTCAAAGAAACTGGAGAAAAAAACATTCGATTAATTTATCTGAGAAATAAATAAGCAGAGTATTGTTAAATCTTAAAATCAAAGGAGTTAAAGGAACATATGAATAACAATAGAATTTAAGGAGCGGCCTTGATTTTTTGATCATTTTGTTTCAGGACAAAAGAACATTATAGATACGTTATATTTCAACATCACAATTCAAGAGACAAATTCATATTCATTTCAAAAATTTTAATTGTAAAACAATGATTCGTTATGTAAGACTCTGATTTTAATATTTATACGCTTAAAAAAATAGCATAAAGCCCATTCCCATTACTGCTACAATAAAATAAGGAACTAGTGCACCTGCTCCAGGATAATCTTTCGCCAATCGCTGCCCAAAGAATAAAGCACCTAATGAAACCGCTGAAAGTAAAAGACCTAATTCTAAAAATAAATCGTTTCCAATGATTGAGCCGTAAATTCCTATGAGTGATAAAGCACCTGCTAAAATTTCTGCAACAGTTATCTTCAGTAACATAAAAGGAACAATTCCTGATAAAATAGAATTTTGAAAATGCCCCTTTAACCAGCCCAAATTGTCTTTCCAATTAAATACCTTATCCAAACCTGACTGTAAAAAGAGTATTGCGAAGAACGCAGCAAGGATTATTTTTATAATTAGTACTCCCAAATCTTGGTTTCCTTCTCCGAAAATCGAATACATCAATATCATTTTAAACACTTTAATAATTAATAAATTTGGTTAACTGTGAATTGATCGCCATTTTAGTAGGCTCATCAATTACATTTCCTTCTGCGTCTAAGATATTATAAATTTGAGAAACAGGAAGCTTTAGAGCCATAACTTCTACTTGTAAGTAATGTAACACATCGGTCAAATGATCCATACCTCTAAGATTACCGGCTCTTCCTGCTGATACACCTAAGAGCGCCGCTTTTTTACCGGCATAATACTCAGGCTTTACACCATCCATAAATAATTTCAACACACCAGGAATACTTCCATTGTACTCAGGAACAACAAAATAAAACTTACTAGCAGGTATTATAAATTTCTTAGCAATGTCTGTAAATACCGAAGATTCATAATTGTACACCTCATTTAAATCTAAATTTTCAGGTAATTCATCAAGTGAAAAAACGTGTACCTCTTCCCCTTGTTCTTTTAGCCACTTTAAGCAATAATCGGCAAACTTTTGTGTTTTGTTTCCTCTTCTGTTTGAGGATGAAATAATGGTTATCATTGGTTATCAATTAACATAATTATGTTTAAAAATTGTTCTTAACTTTTTCAGATTACCCACTATAAAAGTGGTAATTTCGAATAAGCTAAGTAACGTAAAAAACGAGGCGCGAAATTAGGTATTAACAACTACTTAACAGAATTGAAAACAAAAAAAATACTACATTTAAAACTCCCCGAGTCATGAAAATAACATATTATGGTCATTCTTGTTTTGGAGTTGAAGTAGCATCTGTTAAAATTGTATTTGATCCATTTATTCAACCGAATAAATTAGCTTCATCCATTAATTTAACCGAAATAGAGGCTGACTATATGGTGGTTTCACATGGTCACGAAGACCATACGGCAGATTTAATAGAACTAGCTAAACAAACAAATGCCACCGTAATTTCAAATTATGAAATTATAGAATGGGTTAAGAGTAAAGGAATTAAAAAGGTACATGCCATGAATACAGGCGGAAGCTTTACATTCGATTTTGGTACTATCAAATCTGTTTTTGCTGCACATTCAAGCAGTTTACCTGATGGCACATATGGTGGAAATCCCAATGGATACATCATAAAAGCAAATGGAAAAACACTCTATTACGCAGGAGATACAGCGCTAACAACTGAAATGAAACTAATTGGAGAATTTGAAAATGTAGATTTATCTATTCTACCAATTGGCGACAACTTCACCATGGGAATTAATGATGCCATTATAGCCGCTAACTTTATCGACTGTAATGAAGTCATAGGAATGCATTTCGATACATTCCCTCCTATCAAAATAGATCATAACAAAGCAATTAAAGCATTTAAAAATAAAGGGGTAAACCTTCAATTATTATCAATCGGTCAAACCGTAGCAATTTAATTTTTACAGTACGAGAATGGGTAAAATTATAGCAATAGCGAATCAAAAAGGTGGCGTAGGAAAAACAACTACTTCCATAAATTTAGCAGCTGCATTAGGTGTGTTAGAACGAAAAGTTCTAATCATTGATGCAGATCCTCAAGCCAATGCAACCTCAGGAGTTGGTTTTGACCCGAGAAATGTAAAGACAAGTATTTATGAATGTTTGGTGAATGACGTGGAAGCTAAGGATATTATTCTTTCTACCCAATCCCCTAACTTGGATATATTACCCGGTCATATCGATTTAGTAGGTGCTGAAATAGAAATGATTAATTTACCCAATAGGGAAAAAATGATGCGCGCAGCTTTGGCTAAAATCAAAGATGATTACGATTTCATTATTATTGATTGCTCCCCTTCTTTGGGATTGATTACGCTAAACGCACTTTCGGCGGCCGATTCAGTAATCATTCCGGTACAATGTGAATATTTTGCATTAGAAGGTTTAGGTAAGTTGTTAAATACCATCAAAATAGTTCAGTCGAGATTGAATACCGATTTAGAAATAGAAGGGCTATTGTTAACCATGTACGACATTAGATTACGACTTTCTAATCAAGTAGTTGAAGAGGTAAAAACACATTTCCAACAAATGGTTTTTGACACCATTATTCAGCGAAATACAAAGCTAGGAGAAGCGCCAAGTTATGGAGAAACTATTATCATGCATGATGCAACGAGCAAAGGTGCTATCAATTATCTTAATTTAGCACGCGAAGTTTTACAGAAAAATGATTTAACACAAATCAGTGAATCTGAAAAGGTAATCAATTTAGAAGATGAGTAAAAATAAACGAGTATTGGGTAGAGGTTTAAGTGCGCTTTTAGAAAATGATAACACAGACATCACCAACAACCAAATAAAAAAAGAGACCTTATCGGAAGCTGTTGGTTCGGTTGCTATGATTTCTATCGGTCAAATTGAAGCAAATCCGTTTCAGCCTAGAACCAAGTTTGAAGAAGAAGCATTAACTGATCTTTGTAACTCTATAGCTACTCTAGGTATTATTCAACCTGTTACCGTACGTAAATTAGGATACAATAAATATCAACTAATATCAGGTGAAAGAAGGTTTAGAGCTTCTCAATTAGTCGGTTTAGATGAAATTCCTGCATACATTCGTATTGCAAATGACCAAGCAATGCTTGAAATGGCATTGGTTGAGAATATTCAACGGGCAGATTTAGATGCCGTAGAAGTTGCAATCAGTTACCAGCGATTAATTGATGAATGTAAATTGACCCAAGAGGAACTTTCGCACCGTGTAGGTAAAAAAAGAAGTACAGTCGCTAACTATTTGAGATTATTAAAGCTTCCCGCTGAAATACAGAATGCTATTGTAGACAAAACCATTACCATGGGTCATGCAAGAGCATTAATAAATCTGCAAGATACAGCCACTCAGTTGAAAATGTTTAAAGAAATTCTTCAAAACGAATTATCTGTAAGACAAACAGAGGAATTAGTGAAGGAGCGAAAGCCATCAAAAACGGTTAAAAAAGCAGCACCGGTTGCTTTATCTTTTCATGAACAAAAAATGAAAGCCGATTTAAGTGAGTTTTTTCAAACAACCGTAAAGTTGCAGCGAAACGACGAGGAGACTGGTAAAATTGTTATCCCATTTGAATCTCAAGATCATTTATTGAGAATCATGGAATTATTAGACCTGTAAGTTTTCGATTTGACAAAACGACTTTTATATCTAATTCTATTGTTGGGTTTTACTTCATTGCAGTTAAATGCACAAAGCGATACGACTAAAGTAGATCCTAACTTTATTGAGCATTCTCCCAAAAAGGCAAGTTTACTTTCTACTATTCTGCCCGGAGCAGGTCAAGTGTACAACAAAAAATACTGGAAAGTACCTTTAGTATATGGAGCAATTGGAGCAAGTCTATACTTTGCCCTCGATCAGAAAAAACAATTCGAAGAATTTAAAGACGCCTATCTCTATCGTGTTGATGATGATCCTAATACCAATGATGACAAATACACCGGAATTTATACCGATCAAAACCTGCTGACATTAATTGAAAATAGACGGAGAAATAGGGACTTAATGTTTGTTTTAACAGGCTTTAGTTATATGTTAAACATTGTAGATGCCGCTGTAGATGCCCATTTGTACTATTTTGATGTGAGCGATGATTTGCAGGCATCATTTCGCCCAAAATTACTATACAACCCCTACAACCAACATTATACCACAGGAGTTCAACTCAATATTAAATTTAAGCGATAACCTTTAAACGCTATATTTCCGCCTTCGATGTAAAAATTGGTGGCAATACAGAAAGACTTCGACTATATTTACAGCGATATGAAAATAGGATTATATGGATACGGAAAAATGGGTAAAACCATTGAAAGACTCGCAAAAGAGCGTGGTCATGAAATTATCCTGAAAATAGGTGCTGA
>Ga0209555_10002786_pt1 | contig 12111 bp, 10 predicted proteins | sample SaaInl85LU_5_DNA_FD_184643 | JGI IMG/M metagenome (GOLD analysis project Ga0209555, IMG submission 184643) | Marine microbial communities from expanding oxygen minimum zones in the Saanich Inlet - ESP_85LU_5_DNA (SPAdes) (version 2) | ecosystem: Environmental > Aquatic > Marine > Intertidal... | reverse complement strand
AGTGGTCTGCTCAGGATCCAGTGGTTTTGGTGGCACGCCTTCTGCGGCGCGCTCTTCTACGTGTTTACGGTAAGCTTCAAGCACGATTTCGCCCTCATCAATAACATTGCCCAAACCCTTGTGAGGCATGGGTCGATACCCCTTGTGGATATCGATGGTGTAAATTCCGGCGCATATTTTACCGCAACTGCGAAATCGGCGCTTTAATACTTTGGCGAAGAGTAATGAGGTGGTAAGAACTAATTGGTATTTTGTTAAAAGAATCAGGCATATCGGTTGGCGATTAGGGTGTGGTCGCGAAATAGAGCGGCGCACAACACCCTTTTGAGGCTGTACTCAGCCTGCTCAACCCTTATAATGCGGGCCACTCTGGTATATGGACCATAATGATCTTGTTGACAGGAGAAGCCAGTTGGACGCTCTCGACGAAATTAAGCAGTTTTTGGGCTGTGAAACACCGCAGGCCTGGATTGATTTCGCAAAAAATCCGGACCAGCTCGAGTTGCTTTTAACCGACCACGCCCACTGTGAGAAGAAGGCCGCATCAACCGCGATGACCCTAATGTTTCGTTATGTTGATCGGCCCGAACTGCTGAATAAAATGTCTCGTCTGGCGCGAGAAGAGCTAATCCACTTTGAGCAGGTGTTGGCCATTATGAAAGATCGTGGAATGAAGTACGGACACCTCTCCTCATCGGGTTATGCGTCGGGCCTGCATCAGCATGTCCGCTCTGGCGAGCCTGATCGTCTTGTTGATGTGCTTATCGTGGGAGCCTTTATAGAGGCACGTTCGTGCGAGCGTTTCAGCGCTCTGGCTCCCTGTTTAGATGATCAACTGGCCAAGTTTTATCGCTCTCTTTTGCGCTCGGAAGGTCGACATTATCAGGACTATTTGAAGCTGGCACAGGCGTATACAAACGCAGATATTGCTGAACGAATCGCTCAGTTCCGTGTGATTGAGGCTGAACTGATCCAGTCTGCTGACAGTGTATTCCGGTTTCACAGTGGTATCCCCGTTGCGAATTCGCTCAAAGCCACGGCCTAACGCGGTAAATACTCGTAATTCTCCGCTCTTTGGACTAAGTTTTGGAAAGTAAGAATTTTACCTAATGGGTTAGGGATCAGCCCTGTTGTAGTTACTTGAGGCCAAGGGATGGATTCGGCAGCTGAGAGGGGGAAAGGTATAAATGGCGCCGCAACAACCTCAAGTCACTGGGCACAAATTAGGCGCGATCCTCGCGTTTGCGAGCACTGTTGTGATTGTGGCCCTATCGTATCTTCTCTATCTGCTCACGCAGGCTGATCTGCGTTCCGCACTTGAGTTCCGACAAAAGGCTGTGCTGGAGCAAGCCACCGCCACGATCGAAAATTACCTGGGTGAGGCTGAGCGTGACATGCGCTACCTCACACGCTCGCTTCGACTGCGTCAGAGTATAAGCGCTGACATGGGTGGCCCTTGGGCTGGTGTAGAGTCGGATTGGGTCGCATGGATGCAGAGTCGCACTGCCCTCTACGATCAGGTTCGCTTTATCGATTTGGAGGGGCGTGAGCGAGTTAGGGTCAATAATAATCTGCCGGACACCTCAGTGGTGCCTCAGTCTGCACTTCAGTCAAAAGTGAATCGTTACTACGTCTCTGAGACCTTGAACCTCAGTGCAGGTACCCTCTACTTCTCAGATTTTGATCTGAATGTGGAGCGAGGAGCAATTGAGCTCCCGCTCAAACCTACGCTGCGCATGGTGACACCTATTGAGGACCTGAACGGCCTCAAGGCGGGGGTGGTCGTCTTGAACTACAAAGGGGCAGATATGCTGAGCGCTATCTCCGAGATCGGTAAAACCTCGGGGCAGCAGCTATGGATGGTCAATAACGAAGGTCATTGGTTAATCGGGCCCAGTTCAGCCGATGAGTGGAGTTTTATGTATCCCAGTCGTCCTGCGGCATTAGTTTCAGACCGTTTTCCCAAGTTGTGGAGCGAAGCGAGCGCGCAGGTGGGTGTTGTTGAGGGCGGCTATCAACTCAGTATCCGGCAACTTACACCCGATCTGGGCCTCACGGCATTTGAGAATGTAGTGCTTAAGCGCGAGGGCGCCTGGACGCTGATTGCCGCCGCCGATGAAGCGTTGCTGCAGGCGCATACCTGGCAAATTATGCGCGGTTTCGCCCCAGCTTTAGGACTGTTGGAGCTTGTTTTAGTCGGATTGAGCCTCTGGGGTGGGCGGCAGATCAAATTGCGTGCTCAAGCTATCCACGAAACTGCGATTCGCGAGCGACAGCTCACGGTTATGTTTGAATCGGCACCTGATGCCACCCTGATGTCAGACCAAGATGGCATCATTACTCGCGCAAACAGTGCGGTAGAGAAGCTGCTGGGATACCGGCCGGATGAGCTGATTGGGCATTCGATTGACCTGTTGGTGCCTGACCGGATTCACAATTCCCACAGCTCTCTGAGATCACAGTACTACAACTCGCCGGTAGCTCGGTCAGTCGCGTCGCGTTCACGCTTAACGGCGCGGCGCCATGACGGTACGGAGATCCCCGTATCCATAGCGCTCAACTCTCTGGTGATCGATGGAGAGATGCAGGTACTCAGTGCTATCCGCGATATGACCGCAGATCATCAAGCCAACAGCGAAATTCTCAACCTAAATTAGCGCCTAAAAATTGCGGCAAATGCAGCCAAGATTGGCATTTGGGAGCTTGATACTCGATACGGCTCGCTGGTTTGGGATGCGCAGATGTACAAGCACTATGGATTAGATACAGAGTTCGAGCTCAACCTGTCCAACTGGATGGCACTGATTGATGAAGAGGATCGTGAACTGGTCAATCGTCACATGCGAGAGACCATTCTTGATGGCAGTGAGTTTGAACTAGTCGTGCAGGCACAAAACATACGGGGAGATGAGATTTGGGTGCGACTGATTGCGACCACCAAGTTGGATACTGAAGGTTTCACTCAAACGTTGATCGGCACCCAGCTGGATGTCACGGAAGAGGTGAGGGTTCAGCGGGAGTTACGTGTTGCCTATGAGAAGTCTTCAGAGACTAACGTTGAACTGGAGGCGCTAAACCAAGAACTTGAGGAGTCAAGGGCGGCCGCTGAGCAGGGTGCTCAGGTAAAGAGTGATTTCCTTGCCAATATGAGCCACGAAATTCGTACCCCTCTGAATGCAGTTTTGGTTATTAACCAATTGCTGGATAGGCAGTTACACGACAATACGTCGCGCGATCTAATCGCGAAGCAGGATCGGGCGGCGCAGTCATTGCTGGGGATCATCAATGACATCCTTGATTACTCTAAAATTGAGTCCGGCAAGCTAGAGTTGGAGCAGAGTCCATTCTCGCTTTATGAGTTGCTGGATAACCTGACAACACTGGTCGGCGAGCAAGCCTTGATAAAAGGGCTGAATTTTGTAGTGACGCCTCCCCCTGTGGAACTCAGCGGTGTGATTGGTGATTACCTACGCCTTGAGCAGGTACTCGTCAATCTGTGCAGCAATGCCATTAAGTTTACTGAGCAGGGCGAGGTGCGGGTCAGTTTTACACACCTATCCACTAACGCTGGTAAGCTGAATCTGAAGTTCTCTGTACGCGATACCGGCGTGGGTATCCCTCAACCTGTGCAAACACAGCTTTTTACCCCCTTTACCCAAGCAGACGCCTCGGTCAGCCGCCAATATGGCGGCACCGGGCTGGGGCTCAGTATCGCCGCCAGTTTGGTGGGGCTGATGGGCGGTGAGATTACGGTTGATAGCCAAGTGGGTCGAGGCAGCGAGTTCAGCTTCGTACTCAGTCTGAGTCGTCAGTCAATTAATCGCATGCCGTTGGCGGGATTGACGGGTCGACCTGTGCTGCTCAACAACTACAACGAGACTATTTGTAACGGACTCGAGGGTATGCTTGCCGCGTTTGGCGCGAAGGTTGCCAGGTCAACGGATCTCGAAGAGACCGTAAGGGAGGTCCTTAGCAACGAGCAGTTGCAGACATCTGAAGCGGTTGTTTTGGTCGATGCGGATTCGTATTTACCCCCGGATCTTGAGAGTTTATTGCTGCCGTTGGACCGTTTGCCAGAGCAACGGCGCCCCCTTGTTGCTCTGACAATGGGTGCTTATGAAACCTTAGAACATGATTATTCAGACGTGTTCAGAGGGGCTGTGCAACTACGCTACCCTTTGGGACCGCTCGCGCTCTACAACCTGCTAGTAGCGCGTGATGAATCACAAAACGACTCTCAGCAGACGACTGAACAGCGTCTACCAGGAAGTCGAATCCTCGTGGTCGATGACAATGCGATCAATCTTGATGTTGCCAAAATGATGCTCGAAGAGGAGGGTGCACGCGTCTGGTTAGCTGGGGATGGCATCGAAGCTTTGGCCATGCTGCGAGAACCCCAGTTCAAGGTTGATGTTGTGCTCATGGATGTACAGATGCCGGGAATGGACGGCTTAGAGGCAACTCGTCAAATAAGAGCCGATAAGGCTCTGGCTCCAACACCTGTGCTCGCGCTGACTGCAGGTGTCACGCCTGTGCAGCGCAGCGCTGCCATGGAGGCCGGGATGAATGGCTTCATCACTAAACCGATCGATATGGACCGAGCTGTCGTGCTGCTCAGGTCGGTCATCGGCGCGGGGATGGCGAATGTTGCCGCGCATGAAGAAGTTGAAGAGGATGCACCTTTGCGGGCAAATATCGAGGTTCCTGTCGTTTTGAACCAAGATTATGGCTTGCGCGTATTCAAAACGAGGGACAAATACCAGCGCTATCTGCACCGTATTGTACAGATGTACGAGCGCTCGATTGACGAACTCGAGGCCTTAGCGCAGTAACCTGAGCCGCTGCGCACGTTGGTACATAAGATGCGCGGTGGCGCCGGATATCTAGGTATCGACCAAGTCCGTGACCTCTGTGCGCAGCTTGAATCTGAGATTGACAAACACCAGACGTACGCTAATACCCTAGAGAAGCTTCGCAGTGCGTTGCGCAGTAGTTTTGAGCAAATTGAGAAGCATTTTCCGCTGGAGCAGCCAGTAGAGTCAGCAATAGAAGTGATCCTTGACCCAACGCACCTCGTTGAACCTCTGATAGCTCTACATGCGCAGTTGCAGAACTACGATATAGACAGTGCCAACTCGATCTTTCAGGGAGTGAGTTCGAAACTGAAGGCATCCGACAGAATGACTCTGCAAAACCGTATCGATCTGTTCGATGCTCAGGGTGCGCAGGCAGAGGTTGAGAGAATTGCAGCTGATCTGAAGATCGCGCTTGAGTAGTTGCAGTAGCGTCATTGGATGAGGATTGAGATTTGCCTACTGATAATAGTGTTTTAATTGTTGATGACGATCCGCAAACCTTAGCATCGATGCGTGAGGCGCTTTCGGATGAGTTTCATCTGAGCTATGCCACCAGCGGTATGCAGGCCTTGGATGCAACCAAGCGGGTAAATCCTGGGTTAATTTTGCTCGATATTCGCTTACCAGATCTCGATGGTGTAGAGGTGTGTAGACGCCTAAAGGCTGATGTAGAGACAGCGGGTATCCCCGTTATTTTCGTCACCAGCCTGAGCGAAACCAGTATTGGTGTGGAGGGCTTTGAAGCAGGCGCGGTTGATTTTATTACTAAACCTATTATGCCCGAGCTAGTGATCGCGCGTGTTAAGTCGCACCTCTCGCTGGTGCAAGTTGATCGCTTGCAAAGCGCCTACAACGACGCCATTTCTATGTTGGCTATCGCCGGTGAGTACAATGACACCGAGACCGGCATTCATATCCGACGCATGGCAGCTATCTCTGCTTGCGTGGCCCAGCATGCAGGTTGGACCGCAGACAGGGTACAGCATATGGAATTGGCGGCTGCTATGCATGATATCGGTAAAGTGGGCGTGCCCAGTGCGATTCTGCAGAAGCCAGGGCCGCTCGATACAGAAGAGTGGAGGGTGATGCGACGCCATCCAAAGATGGGTAGCGATATACTCTCCGTCAGTGATGCGCCGGTATTTCAGCTCGCCTCTGAGATTGCACTGGGCCACCACGAGCGTTGGGATGGAAGCGGCTACCCTAATGGCACGGCTGGCAAAGAGATACCGGAGTCGGCCCGAATCGTTGCGCTCGCCGATGTCTTTGATGCGCTAACTTCAGTGCGGCCCTACAAAAAGGCGTGGAGTGTGGATGACGCGATAGCTTATATTCGAAAGGAGAGCGGAGCCCATTTTGATCCCGATCTGGTTGAGCTTTTTGTTGGTATTTTGCCGCAGGTTGTGGCTGTTAAAGCGAAGTGGGATGCAGTGGCGCAGGCCAGTTAAGCGGGGCTAAATTCGTTTAGCTCCAGACGTTGCGAGTCACTCACCAGGTACCAGCCCGTAGCTCCCCAGTCTCCCAAGACGATTCTCTCACCCTTGTCGTGACGGTGTCGTTTCGGCCGATGGGTGTGGCCGTGAATAATCACACTGGCGCCGCTGTGGTCGAAAAGCTCCGACACTGCCGCCGGAGTGACATCCATTATCTCCTCGCTCTTCATCGCCCCAGCCTCTCTGCTGGTTTCGCGCAGCGCTCTTGCGATCTTCAATCGCTCTTCTAAAGGTTTGCTAAGAAACAGCACCTGCCAGTTTGGGTCACGGACCTGAGCCCTAAAGGCTTGATACTCAGTATCATCGAGGCAGAGCTCATCACCGTGTAGAAGTAAGGCAGTGCCTTGATCAAGCTGTAGGCTGTGGGGAGCTTCAAGGAGCTCGGCTCCGAGTTTTTCTGCGCCTTTCGATTGCAGCAGAAAATCGCGATTACCGTGCATAAAGAAGATAGCCGTGCCGGCGGCTTTTAGCTTGAGCAGGGCGGGTGAGATTTCATCAAGCACGGGGTCGGTGTAATCATCTCCGATCCAGGCCTCAAAGATATCTCCGAGTAGATAGAGCTCGTCAGCGCCCGGTGCGATTTTTTCGAGGAAATGGAGCAACGCCCGGGTAATATCCGGGCGCTGCTGTTGCAGATGTAGATCTGAAATAAAGTAGCGAAGCAACGCTTATTCCACAATCTCAGCCGTTTCGATGATCACATCTTCAGCCGGTACGTCTGAGTGCCCCATGGCGTGGGTAGTACGAACCGCTTTGATCTTGTCGACTGTCTCCATGCCATCTACAACCTTGGCGAAGACTGCGTAGCCCCAGCCGTGCATGGTTTTACCGGTGTGGTTTAGGAAGTCGTTATCAGAGACGTTGATAAAGAACTGTGCCGAAGCTGAATGTGGGTCAGGCGTGCGTGCCATTGCCAGTGTGCCACGATCGTTGCTTAGGCCATTGTCTGCCTCGTTCTCGATCGTTTCACGGGTCTCTCTCTGTTTCATGCCAGGCTCGAAACCGCCGCCCTGAATCATGAATCCATCGATGACACGGTGGAAGATAACGCCATCATAGAAGCCGTCTTTGACGTACTGCTCAAAGTTAGCGCATGTCTTCGGTGCGTTGTCGTAATCGAGTTCGATTTTGATGTCACCCATGTTGGTGTGTAGAACGATCATAGTCTCAGTTCCTGTCAGTCAAGATTCCGTTAGTAAAGTGCAATAAAGCCGCTGAATGGGCGCGATTATATCAGCGCAAAAGCGCAATTGCTCGCTGTGATCCTTTGCGCCTCTTCTATATAATATCGGCCCTTTAGAGTAAGACCCCATTTAAGAGCCCATCAAGAGACAGCAATGAGCACTAACGAAGCGCCGCAGGTTACCAATTTCATTCACCAGATCGTAGAAAAGGATCTGCAGCAGGGTACGCACGACGGCAAGGTTGTCACCCGTTTTCCGCCTGAGCCCAACGGCTTTCTTCACATTGGTCACGCGAAATCGATCTGCCTAAACTTTGGTACTGCCCAGAAGTACAACGGTGTCTGTAATCTTCGTTTCGATGACACCAATCCGGAGAAGGAGTCGCAGGAGTATATCGATGCTATCGTGCGCGATGTCGAGTGGCTCGGCTTCAACTGGGCCGGTGATATCCGCTACACCTCTGACTACTTTGATCAGCTGCACGCTTGGGCGGTGCACCTCATTAAAAAGGGTAAAGCTTTTGTCTGTGAGCTCAATGCTGAGCAGATGCGCGAATACCGCGGCAACCTAACTGAACCCGGTAAGAACTCGCCTTACCGTGACCGCAGCGTTGAGGAGAATCTCGAGCTGTTTGAGAAGATGCGTGTCGGTGGGTTCGCTGAGGGGGAGGCTGCGCTGCGTGTCAAAATTGATATGGCCGCACCGAATATGAACCTGCGCGATCCAGTGATCTACCGAGTGCGCAAAGCTCATCATCACCAGACTGGTGACAAGTGGTGTATCTACCCGAGCTACGATTTTGCCCACGGCCAGTCGGATGCCATCGAAGAGATCACTCACTCAATCTGTACGCTGGAGTTCGAGGACCATCGTCCACTCTACGACTGGTTCGTCGAAAATCTACCGGTACCGGCTAAGCCGCGTCAGTATGAATTCGCGCGCCTTAATCTCAACTACACCATTACCTCAAAGCGCAAGCTGAAACAGTTGGTGGATGAGAAGCATGTGGCAGGTTGGGATGATCCGCGTATGCCAACCATTTCAGGTCTTCGCCGCCGTGGTTATACGCCAGCATCAATTCGCAACTTCTGTGACATGATCGGTGTAACTCGCTCTAACTCCACCGTCGATATGAGCATGCTCGAAGCGGCAATTCGTGAAGACCTCGAGAGTGCACCGCGCGCTATGTGTGTCATTGACCCGATCAAACTCACGCTGACTAACTACCCAGAAGGGCAGGAGGAGTGGTTTGAGGTGCCGGTGCATCCGAAAGACGAGACATTGGGACATCGTCTCGTGCCGCTGACTCAAAACCTACTGATCGAGCGAGAAGACTTCGCCATGGAGGCACCGAAGAAGTGGAAACGTCTGGCCCCTGGTTTTGCAGTTCGCCTGCGCGGCTCCTACTGCATCACCTGTGAAGAGGTTATCACCAACGATGCGGGCGAAGTTGTTGAGCTTCGTTGCAGCTACGACCCGGCAACCAAGGGAGAGAACCCAACAGACTACAAACCAAAAGGGGTAATTCACTGGGTGAGTGCCGATAACTCAATTCCTTGTGAGGTGCGTCAGTACGACCGTCTGTTTACCGAAGCGAACCCAGAGGCTGATAAGGAGCGCAGCTTTACTGAGTTCCTCAATCCTGACTCGCTGCAATCCTTCCCGAATGCGCGCGTTGAGCTGGGTATGGCTAACGCAGCCGTCGAGAGTAACTATCAGTTCGAGCGTCAGGGTTACTTTTGCGTCGATCAGGACACGACTGAAGAGCGCATGGTCTTTAACCGTACCGTGAGTCTGCGCGACTCTTGGGCAAAACAGTCTAAGGGTTGATGCGCAGCGCCGTCGCTCCGTTACTCGCGTTGATTCTGCTGCAGGGCTGCGTAACAGCGCCGGATGGCTCGCCCTACGCGCGAGCAGAAGCTGAAAGCCTGTCGCCGGTTACGCTGGCTAAATTGGGCCCACATCTGCATGAAAGTTCGGGGTTGGCCCTGGTTGATGGTCAGCTCTGGACCATGAATGATTCGGGGGGAGAGGCCGAGCTGACGCGTCTGGAGCTGCCTGTAGGGCGCAGTACCGCTCTCGCATTACAGGGGGCGATAAATTTTGATTGGGAGGCTCTGGCGCAGAGCGCTGAGCATCTCTTTATCGTTGACTGCGGGAATAATCGCGGCGATCGGATCTGGTTACAACTCTATCAGATTGAGTTGGGGGCTTTGGTCGAATCCGGAGCGCAGGCGGCACGCACAGACTTTCGTTTCGCTGATGTTGAGTATGCGGTAAACCGCCGAGCGCACAATAACGACTGCGAAGCGGCGACCTGGGTTGGCGATCAACTCTGGTTGTTCACCAAGAATTGGGACGACCAAGCAACTCGGCTCTACAGAATGGTGCCGGGTGTCCATAAACAGCAGATCAGTAGCAGCGAGCGCTTCTATACCGATGGGCTGGTCACAGGTGCTGATTATAGCGAAGCGCACCAGATGCTGGCGCTGCTTGGTTACGGCAAAGGGCTGAGGGTGCTGCAGCCGTTTATCTGGCTGGTGCCTGTGACGGATAGAGCACCTCAGTGGGGGCGAGCAAAGCGTTATCTACTGAATGAATCGGGTCAGTGGGAGGCGATTGTTTGGCGCGGATCCGAGTTGCTAATCAGCCGTGAAGAGAGTGTTTTAGGCGGTGCAGAGATTGCTCGCGTCAGTCTGCCAATTGCGGCACTGAGTCATTAATTTAGAAAGGTTAGACATGTTACAGATCTACAACACACTGACGAAATCAAAACAGCCGTTCACGCCGATCAATCCCGGCCAGATTCGGATGTATGTCTGTGGTATCACCGTCTATGACCTCTGTCACATCGGTCACGCGCGAGTCATGGTCTGCTTTGACCTGATCACACGCTACCTGCGCGCACGTGGCTGGGAGGTGGATTACGTTCGTAATATCACTGATGTCGATGACAAGATTATCCGTCGCGCTGCAAAGAACGGCGAGTCCGTCGATGAGCTGACAGGACGCATGATTGCAGCGATGCATGAAGACGAGTTCGCCCTCAGCGTTCTGCGTCCTGATCAAGAGCCGCGCGCAACGCGTCATATCGACGATATTATCGCGATGGTGCAGACGTTGATTGACAAAGGCTTCGCTTATGCCGCAACCAATGGTGACGTCTATTACCGTGTAGAGAAGTTTTCGAGCTACGGTAAGTTGACTAACAAGGTGGTTGAGGAGCTACGTGCCGGTGCCCGTGTAGAGGTGGAGACGGCCAAAGAGAGTCCGCTCGACTTTGTGTTGTGGAAAGCTGCCAAAGCGGGCGAGCTGAGCTGGAAATCCCCGTGGGGCTCTGGCCGCCCAGGCTGGCATATCGAGTGCTCCGCGATGTCTAAGTGCTGCCTCGGTGAAACCTTTGACATTCATGGTGGTGGTCCGGATCTGCCATTCCCGCATCACGAGAATGAGATCGCTCAGTCTGAAGCGGCCAACGGTCAGACCTACGTCAACTACTGGATGCACGCCGGCCCTGTGCGCGTAAATGCTGAGAAGATGTCTAAATCCTTGGGCAACTTCTTTACGATTCGCGATGTTTTGAAGGAACACAACCCGGAGGTGGTCCGCTACTTCTTGGCGAGTGTGCACTACCGTTCGCATATAGATTACAGCGTAGACAGCCTACGCGAAGCTAAGGCCGCTCTGGATCGCTTCTATCAAGCGCTTGAGGGTGCACCTGCAGGTCCAGCGCAGTTGGACGAGCAGAGTGATTACGCAGCGCGTTTCTTCGAGGCGATGGATGATGACTTCAACACCCCACGCGCAATGGCAGTGTTGTTTGATCTTGCGGGTGAACTTAACCGAGCTAAAGCCGAAGGGCTTGAAACCGCGACTTACTACGCTGCCCAGTTGCGCGCTTTGGGTGGTCTTATAGGTCTGCTGCAACAGGAGCCCAATGCCTACTTGCAGCACGCTGCAGAGGGTGAGATCAGCGCCGAAGCTATTGAGGCGTTGATTGTCGAGCGTAAAGAGGCGCGTGCGGCAAAAGACTTCGCCCGTTCGGATGAGATTCGTGATCAATTGGTAGCGCAAGGTGTCGTATTGAAGGATGGTCCTGAAGGGACTCAGTGGTACAGAGATCAGTAACATCATCTCGTGCCAAATCTCACTTTCGAGTGTCCACCGGGCTGACTAGCCCGACTTTTAAGCCGACACGTCCGTTCTTTTGTCTGTTTGACCCTCTTGTAATAGGGGGCGCGATTGTCCCTCTCGAGGCGACCTACGCGATGACTATTAAAAATGCGTCGCAAATCGCGAATATATCTGCAAATTGCGAATTATCCCGGCTGGTGTGAATTGTGCCGATAAAGGTAGCGAGACAAATAATCGCCAAACATTTTAGAAATATCTCAACTAGGCTATTGACCAGAGGGCAGGGCGTGGATAGGATACGCACCACTTCGCGAGGGGTGCTGCAAGCAAACCTTGAGAGACCGGGCAGAGCGCCCGTAGCTCAATTGGATAGAGCACTCGCCTTCTAAGCGAGCGGTTGCAGGTTCGAACCCTGCCGGGCGCGCCATAATTCGACGAAGTTGC
>Ga0209555_10002777_pt1 | contig 12138 bp, 10 predicted proteins | sample SaaInl85LU_5_DNA_FD_184643 | JGI IMG/M metagenome (GOLD analysis project Ga0209555, IMG submission 184643) | Marine microbial communities from expanding oxygen minimum zones in the Saanich Inlet - ESP_85LU_5_DNA (SPAdes) (version 2) | ecosystem: Environmental > Aquatic > Marine > Intertidal... | reverse complement strand
CGCCGGTACGCCGCTGCTCGAAATAGTCTCAGAACCAGACCTACGCAGCGCGAAAGAAGCGGTTGCCTATTTAAAAAAGCTGCACTCGATCATCCGCTACCTCGACATTTCTGATGCCATCATGGCCCAAGGCTCAATGCGCTGTGACGCTAACGTCTCGATCAGACCCGTTGGCCAAGAAGAGTTCGGTACGCGCACCGAAATTAAGAACATTAACTCGTTCAAGTTTGTCGAAAGAGCGATTAACTATGAGGTTCAGCGGCAGAAGGACGTGCTCGAAGACGGCGGTCGCATCGTGCAGGAGACGAGACTCTACGATGCAGATAAAGATGAAACTCGCTCGATGCGTAGCAAAGAAGTAGCCAATGATTATCGCTACTTTCCCGAACCAGACCTGCTGCCAATTGTAATCGACGACGCGTATATCGAAGCCATTCGTGCCACGCTGCCAGAATTACCAGACACGCGCGGCGCACGCTTTGTGTCCGAATACGGACTTAGTGAATACGATGCTGGCGTGCTTGTGGCAACGCGCGAGATGGCTGACTATTTCGAAACGACCGCCAAACTAAGCGGTGATGCTAAACTCGCTGCCAACTGGGTAAGCCAAGATTTACAGGCGCTTCTCAACAAGCACGGCTGGGAACTCGACGAGTCTCCCATTCAAGCTGAGCGTCTGGCGATGCTGATTCAGCGCATCAAAGACAACACAATATCCGGCAAAATTGCTAAAACCGTGTTCGACGCAATGCTCGATGACAGCAGCGATGTCGACGCGATTATCGAAGCGAAGGGACTTAAACAAGTCACTGACAGCGGCGCACTCGAAAGCCTCGTCGACAAGGTGATCGCAGAAAACCCCGACCAAGCGCAGCAATACCGTGACGGCAAGGTTCAGGTTATCGGTTTCTTGGTCGGTCAGTGTATGCAGTTGTCGAAGGGCAAGGCGAATCCTGCACAGGTAAACGAAATCTTGCGCGGAAAACTTAGCTAGCGAGATGCGGTGAAAGAGCAGCAACACAGCAAACAACACGCACAAGAGCAATACTGACTATGAGTAGTGATAAGAAGCGCGGCGCTGAACGCACGCAAAAAGCCGTAAGAGACGAAGACTGGTCTGATGAAAGACTGATTGGTTTTCTGGCGTTGTTACCGCCCGATGATTTGCCTGCAGACTATAATTGCCTGCTTCGCGCGTATCGCGGCATGACTGCCGACTTATTCGCGCGTTTCGTTCGGCTGTATGTCGACCGCGGCCATGATATCAACGTTACGCTGTCTAACGGATCAACCTTTTTAGACCACGTTGCACGGCACCGAAAGTCGGGCGATTATGCGCAGGCGTTGATTGACTGCGGCGCACACGCCCACACCTCCTTGGCCGTGCAAGCCTAACGCCTACAGCAGACGCGCGGGGTTAACGACCGCGCGGACTGCGCGAGCCACTGCCGCCGCTGGGGCGAGAACCACCGGTACGGGGACCGTCTTTCGCTTTAAATTTAGATTCGCGCTCATACTTGGGCGCCTTCACCAGAAGCATCTCTTCGGGGTGTGTACACTCAAGCTTCATGCCTAGCTGCTCTTCGATATCGGGCAGTAAGAATGAATCTTCCTCGCACGCGAAGCTGATCGAAGTACCGATCGCACCTGCACGACCCGTGCGGCCGATACGGTGAACGTAATCTTCGGGCTCTTCGGGCAGCGTGTAATTAATCACATGTGTTACGTCATCGATATGAAGCCCGCGACCGGCAACATCGGTGGCAACAAGCACCTGCAATTTGCCTTCTTTGAAATTATCGAGCGTACGAATGCGCTGATTCTGCGCCACTTCACCCGACAGCATGCCGACGCTAATGCCATTGCGATGCAGATTGTCTGCAAGCTTGCGCACTTGATCACGACGATTGCTAAACACCATGATGCGCTCGGCCTTCGGCTCGTTGATGAGGTTATACAATAAATTGTATTTGTCGGCTGTGGTGACCAAGTAGACGATTTGATCAACGGCATCGGCTGCAACCCGCTCGGGCGCCACCTCGACCATAATTGGATCCATTGCCCAGCGACTGGACAGCTCGACGATTTCAGGCGTGTAAGTCGCGCTAAACAGGAGCGTTTGACGGCAATCTTTGCGAGGAGTTCGCGCAACAATTTGACGCACCTGCGGAATAAAGCCCATGTCGAGCATGCGATCGGCTTCGTCTAACACCATGAGTTCGATCGTGCCGAGATGCAGATTGCCATTGCTCACAAAATCAAGAAGGCGACCCGGCGTGGCGACAACAATATCAACCGGCCTTGCGTCGAGTGCACGCGTTTGCTTCTGATAATCTTCGCCACCGACCAATGTGACCGTATGCAGACCGCTGTATTTATTGAGGAGGTCGGCGTCGCTTGCAATTTGAATTGCCAACTCACGAGTTGGAGCAACGATGAGCGCGCGGGGCTCCGCGAGATAGCGCTTCTCTTGAATGGGATTGCTCAACAGGTCATTGATAATAGTAATCAGGAATGCCGCTGTCTTACCGGTGCCGGTCTGCGCCTTGCCCGTCACATCGTGACCTTGCAATGTATGCACGAGGCTTTGCGCCTGAATCGGCGTACAGAATTCGAAGCCAAGCGTGTCGATTGCCTCGCGCAAAGGCTTCTGCAGATCAAATGTATCGAATGACACCTTTGGCGCTTCCACTACCTCGGATGAACTATTTTCGGCGAGTTCCCGGGCGATAGTCGACTCAGAGTCATCTTGTTCTTCAGAGGCGTCGAGCGCATCGCTTTGCACAGCATTCAGCTCGCTTACTTCGTCCTGCGCCTCTTGCGTCGACTCATTGTGATCGGTTGGTGACTGCATAGTTATCCGGTATTCCAATAGTAAAAAGTGTGAAAACAGACTGCTCGGTTAAACAAGGGGTTGGCAATACTGCGCAAACGCGGGGTTGGACGCTGGCACATGACGCGTGCGAACGACCTAAATCTCAGGGCGACCGCATGATAGCCCTATGCAGGGCTTACTTCAATCGTGCCGCAAGCCACGCAATTCGGGTCGCGCGGCAATTTCATCTCACGCCATTGCATGCTTGACGCATCGAAGAGTAGCAACCTGCCAACGAGGGTATCGCCAAACTGCGCGATCAGTTTGAGTGCTTCGAGTGCTTGCATCGACCCTATTATGCCCACCACTGGCGCAAACACCCCATTGTCCGCGCAGGTGAGGTCGCCGCCCTCTCCTCCTTTGTAGAGACATTCGTAACAGGGACTGTCGCTCTGGCGACTGTCGAACACTGCAACCTGGCCCTCTAGGCGAATGGCGGCACCAGAGACCAGCGGAACCTTGGCCGCGAGGCAGGCGCGATTAATAGCGAACCGTGTTTCAACATTGTCAGTCGCATCCAACACTACATCCGCAGAGCTGACTAATTCGCCTAGCTCCGCAGCACCCACGCGCCGGTTAAGTGCAATGACCTCGACATCAGAGTTGATTGCCCGCAGCGTCGCTGCCGCAGAATCCGCCTTGTTTGCACCGAGATCGGTTTCGGTATGTGCAAGTTGCCTCTGCAGATTGCTTAACTCGACAGTGTCGTTATCAACTAAGGTGAGCCTTCCTACTCCCGCTGCGGCTAAATACATCGAAGCAGGCGAGCCGAGACCGCCGGCACCGATGATCAGTACGTGAGAATCGAGGAGTGCCTGCTGGCCTGCGATATCCACCTGCGGCAGCATAATCTGCCGGCTGTATCTTAGGAGCTGATCGTCTTTCATTGTCTTTAGTTCCGTGAATCGCGGCTGTGCCAGATTGCTGTTTTATACCCCGAGCCTGCCGCGCGTGACCCGGTCCCGACCGGCAATATCGGGTAGGCATTCAACTGCAACGAAGCCTGCCGCGAGCAGCGCGCTTGCTACCGGCTCGCGCTGGTCGAAGCCGTGTTCGAACAGTAACCATCCGCCCTGTTTTAGCATCTGTTTGCTTTGCCTCACAATCGTGTGGATCGCAGCAAGCCCAAATTCTTCGCAGCTCAGTGCGAGCGCAGGCTCATGCACTAGATCGCCTTCGGTGAGATGCGGATCGCCCGGCGCGATATAGGGCGGATTCGACACAATAATATCGACAAGATCCGCCGAGTGGGCATGCCACTGACTGGCAATATCGGCGCACACCTCGTTGCTCAGCCACGAGCCTTGCACGAAATCAAGGTTTTCGCCCGCAAGTCGGCTGCCGTTTTCTTGCGCGACCAAAAGTGCCTCAGGGCTGAGCTCTACACCGATAACGCGATATCGCTCGGCGGCTCTTGCCAGCGCGATGGCGATGGCGCCACTACCCGTACCGAGGTCAAGCAAATGCTGCACGCCCTCGCGGCCAGCGGCTATTTCTAACGCCGTCTCAACCAGTAATTCGGTTTCGTGGCGTGGGATAAGCACCGCCGGAGAGACAACAAGTTCAAAGTCCCAAAATTCTCTTACACCAAGAATATAGGCAAGTGGCTCGCCTTCTAAGCGGCGCTTCAGAGTCTGCTCGAACGTGGCCAGAACAGCCGGTTCAAGTTCGCGCGCGGGCCATGTGAGCAAACTCGCGCGCGTGCAACCGGCGGCATTCATGAGGAGCAACTCGGTCTCGAAGCGCAGCGACGCTAACGCGTCATCGCTTAAGGCTGCGCCCGCGGTCGCGTGTGCAAGGGCTTGTGCGATAGTTACCATAGAGTTGCCCACGCGCCATGTCGACCTGCGCCCAATTTAGTCTTCGCCAGAGAGCCCTGCGAGCAAATCGGCCTGGTATTCGTTGATCAATGGCTGAATAACTGCGCTGAGTTCGCCGTTCATAATCTCGGCAAGGTTGTAGAGTGTCAGTTTAATGCGGTGATCGGTTACCCTGCCCTGCGGGTAATTATAGGTGCGAATCTTCTCTGAACGGTCGCCACTGCCAACGAGCTTGCGACGATTATCTGATTCTTCCTGATGCTGTGCAGACGTCGCTGCATCCATTAATTTCGCCTGCAAAAGGGACATAGCCCGCGCACGATTCTTATGCTGCGAACGTTCGTCTTGGCATTCGACAACTACTCCGCTCGGGATATGCGTTAGGCGAATAGCAGAGTCGGTTTTATTGACGTGCTGGCCGCCTGCGCCACTCGCGCGAAAGGTGTCGACACGAAGATCGGCCTTGTTGATTTCTATTTCTTCGATGCCTTCCATTTCGGGCATGATGGCAACGGTGCAGGCAGAGGTATGAATTCGGCCCTGCGTCTCGGTCTCGGGCACACGCTGCACGCGGTGCGCCCCAGACTCAAACTTTAGCCTTTCGTACACGTTCTTGCCTTCGATGCGCACAACTAGTTCTTTGTAACCCCCGTGCTCGCCATGGCGTTCGGTGATCATTTCCATGCGCCAGCCTTGCAGTTCGCTATAGCGGGAATACATTCGGAAAAGATCGCCTGAAAAAATCGCCGCCTCGTCACCGCCTGTGCCTGCACGCACTTCTAAAAAGACGTTACAACTGTCTTTTTCGTCTTTGGGCAGGAGCAACGTTTGCAGCGCTAAATCTAACTCCGCGATGAGCGTCTCGCTATCGGCAACTTCTTCTGCCGCCATTTCTTTGATCTCGGGATCGCTGTCTTTCTGCATTTCCCGCGCCTGCTCAAGGTCTCCCTCGGCACCAACATAGCGATCGAATGTCTGTACCAGCTCCTCTAGTTCGGCATACTCTTTTGAGAGGTCACGAAACCGGTTCTGATCGGAGATAACCTCGGCGTCGCTCAGCAAAGCCTCTAATTCGCCAAAGCGATCTTTGAGGTTGTCGAGCTTATGCCGTATCGAATCTTTCATTTTCTTGGTTTTCCTGCGGCATCATGCTGCCGCGCTTCAGAGTATTTTGCATCGGGTGTTAAGGGCGTTCGCTGATACTTTGCACGTATCAGTCTGCGTCGGATTCCAGTTCATAGAGTTCGCGGATCAGCAGGAGAAACTCATCCCGGCCCTCTGCACTCGCTTTTTTCATCTGCACGCTCGGCGAATGAATAAGTTTGTTTGTGAGGCCGCGCGCTAACGCGTTAAGCACAGCCTCTGGCGCTTCGCCTTTTTCGAGAGACTTAAGCGCCCGCTGCAATTCACTCTCGCGAATCGTATCGGCGCTCTCACGAAAGGCCCGCAGCGTTGCCACAGCGTTAAGCGCTCGCTGCTGCTTGAGATGCTCGCGAACGCCCGCCTCTATTATGTCTTTTGCCTCGGCAGCCGCTTCTTCGCGCGACTTAACCCCATCTTCGATCACCTCAGCGATGTCATCGATACTGTACAGATAGGCATCGGGTATCTCACCAACCTCGGCTTCGATATCCCGCGGCACAGCCAAATCAACCAAAAGCATGGGTTTGTGCTTACGCTTCTTAAGCGCGCTCTCGACAGTGCCTTTGCCGAGCAAGGGCAATTGGCTGTTGGTCGATGAGACAACAATATCGGCGTCTATTAAGCGCTCCGGAATATCCGACAGCAGCACTCCGTGTCCACCGAACTTGCCTGCAATGTCGAGCGCGTTATCGAGCGTGCGGTTGGCAACGACAATATTGCGCACACCGCGGTTGTAAAGATGAGTAACGACCAACTCGATCGTCTTACCAGCGCCGATGAGCAAAACATTGAGACTCGCAAGGTCTGAGAATATTCGTTCCGACAGCGTTACTGCCGCATAAGCGACGGAGACAGGGTTCTGGCCGATCGCAGTTTCGGTGCGCACCTGTTTGGCGATCGAAAACGAATCTTGAAACACTCGGCCCAGCGCAGGACCCACCGCATCGAATTCTTTTGAGACAGCGAACGCCGACTTAATCTGACCAAGGATCTGCGGTTCGCCCAGCACCATCGAGTCTAGCCCGCACGACACCTTCATCAGGTGCCTCACGACTTCGGCGTCCTCGAAGGCATAGCTGCTTTTATCCAGCTCGTCTCTTTGCAGGCCATGAACCCCTGCGAGCCACTCGATAACTCGCTCACTTTGCGGCGTGGCGGTTTCGCAGCCGAGATAGAGCTCGGTGCGATTACAGGTCGAGACGATCACCGCCTCGTTAATCGACTCGATCTGGCACAGCTCAGCGAGCGCGCGCTCAACCACCTCTGGCGGGAAGGCAACCTTCTCGCGCAGGGCGATAGTCGCCGTCGTGTGATTAATCCCGATTAATATCAGTGCCATCGATTTAGTGTGCGCCTAGCTAATTTTACATCGTGACATGCTGACCTGCGACATGGCGTGACGTCGTACTGAATAAGGTTCTCGCGCTGCCGACTGGGGCAACAACTCAGACAATCGGGTATGGTACTAAATTACCTAGTAACTGCCCATTAGAGAACGCACCCAACTGCTATGAATCGGTAACTAGGGCGATGCAGCGCTGGCATCACCTTAGTGCGGAACATCGCATAGCCTAATCGGGCTAGTATACGCGCTACCGCTGGCGCTATGATGGAGACACTGTGAATCAACCTCGTATTAGGCGTTCCTCGATGATTTTTTCCCGAAAACAGCCACTTGCTGAGAAAGCCTGCGCAACCGAAGCTTTTCGCCTCGCGGCATTTGCCTTTTTTGCAGTTCTGGCCAGCTGCACTTCGCTGCCGAAGCCAGAGATCATGGCTCAGCCTGAGTCATTACTGCCCGAACTGGTCTCCGAGCCTGCCTCCGAGGCGGAGCCCAATCAAGAGTACGGCGCATTTACCGAAGAGCAACTCTACCGTGCGATAGTCGGCGAACTAGAAGCAAACTCAGGCGACATCGCCGCTGCAGGTGATAGCTATCTTGACCTTGCGCTTGGGACGAAAGACCTAGGCGTCATCCTTCGCGCGGTGCAATTTGCCTCAATCGCGAATGATACTAATGCGTTACTCCAGCTCGGCTTGGTGTGGGCGTCGGTCGATCCGGCAGATCCTCAACCCCAACTTCTGCTCGCAATCGAATACCTTGAGGCCGGCGCGTTCGATCGGGCTATTCCGCGAATGGCTCGAGTACTGGAATTAGGCGGAAGCATCGATTTTTCGGCGCTGTCATCGCGCACCGGTCAGCTTAACCCGCAATCGCGCGCACAGCTCATAAAGGCGCTGGAGCCGTTGCTCACTCAGTTTCCCGACGACGATAGCCTCGCGCTCGCGCAGGTTCAACTGTTAGCGCAGAGCGGCGAATACGATGCGGCCTTAACCGCCCTCGACACGGCGCGCGCGCAGGTGACGCAGACCGCCGGAACCGTTTTGCTCGAAACACAAATTCTTCAAAACATGGGCCGCGCCGATGACGCCGCGCGCGTAATGAGAGCTGGCGTTAAGGTCTTTGATACCGATCCGATACTTCGCGCAAGCCTCGCACGTCTCTATATCTCGCAGGATAAATTTGACGACGCGTTAGGACAATACGCGATTCTGATAGCACAAGACGCCGAAAACTGGGAAGCGGTCTACGCCAAAGCCTTAGTGCACCTAGAAATCGAGGAGTATGGCGAAGCAGAATCGCTTTTCCAGCGCCTTATCGATTCGGGCGAGCGTGTTGACGAAAGCCGCTACTACCTCGCGACCTCTTTCGAGCGGCAAGGCCAGCTCGAAAGAGCTATCGACAACTACCGCCTCGTCTCTATCGGCACTAACAACTTTTTAGGCGCGCAGCAGCAAGCGACTCGCCTGTCTATTGCACTTGGCGCTGTCGACGCCGCACACGACTGGCTACAACGCGTTTCTCGAGGCCAGCCTAGGCTCGAAGTGCTGTTTATTAACATGGAGGCGCAGCTTCTGCAGCAGGCTGGGTTGCCCGCAAAGGCGAAGCAGCTCTTAGATCGCAGCCTCAACCGCTACCCCGGCGAGGTCGACCTGCTCTTTGCGCGCGTGATTTATTTCGATTCGATCAAGGATCTCGCCAGCTCAGAGGCTGACTTGCGGTCGATTATTGCGATAAAACCCGATGACGCCAGAGCCTTGAATCATCTCGGCTACATGCTCGCCGATCAGACAACGCGTTACGAAGAAGCGCTCACCTTGCTAGAAAGTGCGATAGCCCTCAATCCCGGCGATCCCGCCACCACCGACAGTTTGGCGTGGGCGCAATACAAACTTGGTCGTTACGAAGAGGCCTTACAGAATATTCGCCGCGCGTTCGCCGTCTTTCCCGATCCAGAGGTCGCGTCTCACATGGGAGAAATACTCTGGATGATGGGTCGCCGCGACGAAGCGCTGGCCGTTTGGCAGCGGGCACTTGAAGGGGCACCAGACGATCCACTCGTCACCGAAGCGATGCAGCGACTGCAAACCCAAGCATCAGAAGACGAGTCGGAATAGCCAATGAGGTCGCTCATTAGCCGCTTATCGGGCTGCGCGATTGCCCTTTTTTCGCTCCATGGCTGCATGCTGGCGCCTCCTGCAGAGAGCAACTCAGACTGGGCGCGTCTCAAATCCGACCTCCAAGAGCTAACGACGTGGGAGCTAAGGGGGCGCGTCAATATTCGCTATGAGGGCGAGTCGCACACCCCCCGAATCCGTTGGCAGCAAGACCAAGACGACTACGCTATTCGCCTGTGGGGCACTTTTAACGCGGGCAACACGCTTATTACAGGCAAGTCGGGTAGCGTAACGCTCGAAACGGACGGCAGAACTAGCAAGGCGCGCACACCCGAAAAACTGATACTGCGCGAGCTTGGCTACGAGCTGCCAGTGTCCTCGCTAAACTATTGGATCAAAGGCTTGCCTGCGCCACGTCCGCGCGCCCAGCTCACCTTTAATGAATTCAACCACCTCGAACAAATAGAGCAGGAAGGCTGGCTGATCAACTATCCAGACCCGAGACAGTACACTGATATCTCACTCCCTCGCCGTATCGAGATTAGTCGCGGCGAGGATGACATTAAGCTCGTATTTGTTGGGTTAAACTGGACCCTCGACCAATGATTGCTCGCGCTTTGCACTGCCTCGCACCCGCAAAACTCAATCTTTTCCTGCATATCACTGGCCGGCGACCCGACGGCTACCACGACCTGCAAACTCTCTTCCAACTTCTTGATTTCGGCGATGAGATGACTTTTACGCCAAACGATTCAGGGCTTTTATCGCTGTCGGCGCACGGCCCAACGGCGAATACGATGCCATTAGATGGCAACCTTATTTTGCGGGCGGCGGAGCTCCTTCGAGCAACTTGCCCGGGCAAAACTCTCGGTGCCGACATCCTTATCGACAAACGGCTACCTGCGGGCGCCGGTCTCGGCGGAGGGAGCTCTGATGCCGCCGCCACCCTCGTCTCTCTCAACCAACTATGGGAGCTAGGCCTCACTCGCGAGCAGCTTGGGGCGATCGGCATCACGCTTGGCGCCGATGTTCCCGTGTTCGTGCGCGGTCACAGCGCCTGGGCTGAGGGCGTCGGCGAAAAGCTCACTGATATCATGCTAGGGCCCCGAATCTACCTTGTTGCAACCCCAAACTGTGCGGTGTCTACCGCAGAGATATTCGGCATGCCCGATTTGACACGGAACACGCAAGCGATCAAAATGCCCGACTTTCTGGCCGGTAGGTCTCGCAACGATTGCGAAGCGGTTACCCGCAGACTCTATCCGCTGGTGGCGTCGACTATCGATTGGTTAGCGCAATACGCGAGCGCAAGAATGACCGGAACCGGCGCGAGCGTTTTCGCCGAATTCAACGATTCTGACTCAGCGCAGGCGGCCCTTCGAGACCTGCCTGACTACTGCACCGGCTTCGTTGCTCGGGGTATCGACAAGATTGAACGTTAAATGGGTTTCAGCCGTAGCGATAAGCGCAAAGACGGTGTAGAATATGCCCGCATAATTAGACAAGACACAGGCAGTTCGCAGAAGAGCGATAGCCGAGTAAAAGTTTGTTGGGGTGTCGCCAAGTGGTAAGGCACAAGGTTTTGATCCTTGCATGCGTTGGTTCGAATCCAGCCACCCCAGCCATATTCTCACCAGTTGTTCACCCGTCGACCAACTCGGAAGCCACGAGCATAGAACACCAAAAGTCCGGCCCAGAGCCGTTCATCGCCAACGCGATCCCAATCCGAGCACGTCCCCAACTCTAAAGGTAATTACTCGTGGCAAACAATTTGATGGTCTTCAGTGGTAACGCTAATCCCGCTCTCGCAGACGCAATTGCGAAGCACATTGGCCTCCCACTCGGCTACGCGAGCATCAGTAAGTTTTCCGATGGTGAGATTAGCGTTGAGTTGAACGAAAACGTTCGCGGCAAAGACGTCTTCGTTATTCAGCCAACTTGTGCGCCGACCAACGATAGCATCATGGAACTTCTGCTCATGGCCGACGCGCTGCACCGCGCCTCTGCCAACCGAATCACTGCCGTAATCCCCTATTTTGGCTACGCGCGCCAAGATCGCCGAGTACGCTCGGCACGCGTGGCTATTAGCGCCAAGGTTGTCGCCGACATGATCGGCGCCGTTGGCGTTAATCGCGTACTAACTGTCGACCTGCACGCCGAGCAGATCCAAGGTTTCTTTAGCATTCCGGTAGATAACGTCTACGGATCGCCCGTTTTAACCGACGACATTGAGCGCCAGAATTACGAAAACCTAATCGTTGTATCACCCGACATCGGCGGCGTGGTTCGCGCTCGCGCGGTGGCCAAAAAACTCAACGTCGATCTGGCGATCATTGATAAACGCCGCCCTGCCGCTAACGTCGCTCAGGTTATGCATATAATCGGCGATGTCGCTGGCCGCACCTGTTTAATTGTCGACGACATGGTCGACACGGCGGGCACTCTCTGTAAAGCCGCCGATGCACTTAAAGAGCACGGCGCAGCGCGAGTAGTCGCCTACAGCACGCACCCGGTACTGTCTGGTCCTGCTATTAAAAACATCGAGAACTCGAACCTCGACTCGCTCGTGGTTACCGACACAATCCCATTGAGCGAAGAGGCCAAAAACTGTGGCCGCATTCGCCAACTCTCGATGGCAAAGCTACTCGCCGAATCGATCCGCCGCGTAAGCAACGAAGAATCCATCAGCGCGATGTTCGACAACACCTAACACAGGTGTCGTTCTGTCGCGCGGATAACCCGGCTCCGAATCAACAGATTCTCAGCCATTTACTAAACACCCTGACAAGCCGGTCGCAAGCGAGTTAGGGTTCCCGCAAGGGATACTCAGGAGAGACATCA
>Ga0209555_10002774_pt1 | contig 12145 bp, 14 predicted proteins | sample SaaInl85LU_5_DNA_FD_184643 | JGI IMG/M metagenome (GOLD analysis project Ga0209555, IMG submission 184643) | Marine microbial communities from expanding oxygen minimum zones in the Saanich Inlet - ESP_85LU_5_DNA (SPAdes) (version 2) | ecosystem: Environmental > Aquatic > Marine > Intertidal... | reverse complement strand
CATCTCATGAAAATTTGTGATATCGATAAGAAGAGTTGGAGTGTTCGATGGAATAATTATATAAAACTACCTGTACCTCAACAACGATATATTTTAGATGAGATCAAGAATTTGAAAAAGATGATATTCTAATGGAAGAACAAAAAGATTTTTTTAACGAGTACTACGAAGGATTAAAAACCTATAAATGGGTTGGTGTAAAAGATTTATCAGAACAATTTGATGTTTCTCAAAGAACCATATTCCAATGGTTAAAGGATGGTAAAATACAAGGGATCAAATGGAAGGGTAAGAGATTGATCAATACGATCTCGGTATTCGTTCATCTTATGGAAAAGAAGTGTTTGGAGATCAATCGTATGGAGAGAGAGATTCGTAATGAGATCGAAACTCACCAGTTTAATGATTTGAATTACGATTAGAAGTGGTGATGAGGGGAGGTTAATTTCCTGGAAAGTAAATTCTCATTTTTCATCCCTCCCTTTCATCATCTATTTTCTGAGTAAACCTTCTAACACACCAATCATGATCTTCTGATCACTCTCAGTTAGTTTTTTGTACCCATCAACAAGATAATCGGTTGTTTTTGATTTTGTTTTAATATCAACCTTGTACAGATCTCGGATCTTCTGAACATCCTCACCTGTAACCGAGATATACTTTGAAAACTCTGAAAATGTTTTATGACCTGAGAGTTTCATAATGGTTCTATAATCCATCTTTCCAAGATCAATTGAGTTCTTTACGAACCCCCTTCTACCACCATGTGATGATATCAATTCCCAAAGTGGTTTCTCTTGTGTATCAACAACCTTAGATCCAACTCTCTTCGGATTTGATACTGATCTATTTAGAAACCCCGTTTCTCTACATAAATACTTGAGTTGTTTATTGAACTTAGATTGAGAGATCTTAGGAAATAAGTTTTGAGATCTTGATTTACCAGAACTGAATTTCTTAAAGATAAAACCTCCCATATCATTTAGAGGAACTTGAACTCTCTTATCTGTTTTCTGTTGAATCCATGTGAGGATTTGAGTTTCACTATTAAGTTCGAGGTTGTTTACTTTAAAATGAGGAATATCACCAATCCTACATCCAATACAATTCTGAAAGAGGAATATATATTTCACCAATTCCCAATTAGTTACTTTCAGAACTCCACCATATTTTTTTGAGTTAGATCCTAATAGTGGTTCTTCAATGATCGTGATGTGTTTGTTCTCCAGGAGTTCTGATTCTCTACTTTCATCGTAATCAAACTTGTTCCAATTGAAAAGTTTAATAACCTCCTCAGTATTCAAATAAATCTTTTCATCCTTTTCAAGAACTTGTTGGTTCTTGAGATCTGGTTTTCTTTGGATATATCCCATCTTGTGGGAGAAGTGAAAGAATCCACTAAGGTTTTCATAGAGTTTATTTACATAGGAATTTGAATGGTTCTTTTGATTCCATAGATAATCATTCAACTCACCTTGAAAAACGATTGTTTTGAAAATGATGTAATCGAATGTTAAAGTTCTTTTTGTGTACTCCTCGAAATCCTTTAAATGGTTCTTAGTAGTGTTTATCGTTTTTCGGTATCCGTAAGATGTATTCTTTTTGGTTTTCCAATATTCTTCCCAAACCTTCCAGAACTGATGATCATCTTTCATCTGAGGTGTTTCCACTTCAGTTTTGATCTGTTTTAATTCTTTTCTTTTCTCGTATTGAACCTTAATGTATTGTGGGGTAGGTTCAATTCCTTCTTCTTTAGATTCACCGATTATTCTTTCAACTAAATCAAGAACAGAATTTATGATTCTTTGTTTATCTGTAAAGTTTGGAGTTTTCGATGTTATACTTCCTTTACTGAAGTGTTTTTCCGATATATCTAATCCAATTGATATACTTGATTCAGAATATTTTCCATTAGAATTTTTATTTCTAATTCTAACATAGAGAGGAGATTCTCCATTAGAGTTTTTGAACTTCTTATCTAATTTCAAACTCGTATTCACATTACGAATTTAATAAAAATATCTCTTTTTGGGGAGTAATATGGGGAGTAAATTAAAATAAGGATATAAAAAAACCCTCAAGTTTCTGATTATTAAGGGTTTCTGTAATCATTAAGTCGGGGTGGCAGGATTCGAACCTGCGACCTCCTGCTCCCAAAGCAGGCGCGATGACCGGGCTACGCTACACCCCGTTAAAAACGGACTGCAAATATAGAATATATCGTAAGGTTGCCAAACATATTTTTTTATCATTTTAGATAATAGATTGATAATAACTTTTGATAGGAATAATGTCAATCTATCATCTTAATCCTGTAATTTTGAATTAAAATTATTAGTCATGAGTGAGGCACCTGAACATATCAAAACACTAATTATTGGGTCTGGACCCGCGGGTTACACCGCTGCTATCTACGCTGCTCGTGCAGATTTAAAGCCTGTTGTATACACAGGTTTAGAGCCAGGTGGACAACTTACAACCACCACAGAAGTTGATAATTTCCCTGGATATCCAGAAGGTGTTGATGGGCCAACCATGATGGTAGAGCTACAACAACAAGCCGAACGTTTTGGAACAGATGTCCGTATTGGAATGGCTACTGCAGTAGACTTTTCCAAAGAATCAAGCGGATTGCACCGCGTGACCATTGACGACAATAAGGAAGTATTGGCAGAGACAGTCATCATTTCCACCGGAGCAACTGCCAAATACTTAGGCTTACCTAGTGAGCAGCGTTTAAGAGGTGGAGGTGTTTCGGCCTGTGCTGTATGCGATGGGTTCTTTTATAAAGGTCAGGATGTTGCTATTGTAGGCGGTGGAGACACCGCAGCTGAAGAAGCTACATATTTGGCCAATATTTGTAGCAAGGTTACCATGTTGGTGCGTAAAGATCAAATGAGAGCTTCAAAAGCCATGCAACACCGCGTAACTTCTACACCAAATATTGATTTGCGCTACAATACCGAAATTGATGAAGTATTAGGAGATATGGTTGTTGAAGGACTTCGAATGGTCAACAATCAAACAGGTGAAAAAGAAGAAATTGCCATAACAGGACTTTTTATAGCCATTGGACACAAACCAAACACGGATATTTTCAAAGGACAGCTTGATATGGATGATGCAGGTTATCTTGTAACTGAAGGCAAATCCACCAAAACTAACATTCCAGGCGTTTTTGCTTCTGGAGACGTTCAAGATAAAGAATACCGTCAGGCGGTAACTGCTGCTGGAACGGGCTGTATGGCCGCTTTAGATGCTGAACGCTATTTGGCTACCATTGAAACTCTGGTTTAGACAATGCGCATAACACCTTCATCTATTAAATTTTATACGCTTTTTAAGCTACCCGCGGCTTATTTTACTGGGGTACGGGTAAAAAGCATAGATGAAAAACAATGTACTGTTCGTGTGCGTTTGAATTTTATGAATAAAAACCCCTTTCGCTCTATGTTTTGGGCAGTTCAAGGGATGGCTGCCGAATTAAGCACCGGCGCTTTAATCATGCATGCACTGCACGGTTCAAACACAAAAGTCTCTATGTTGGTAATCGAGAACAAGGCTAGGTTTTCAAAAAAAGCAGTTGGACGGATAAACTTTAGTTGCAATCAAGGCGAAGCCGTTTTGAACGCTATTCATGCGGCCAAAGAAGCAAATGCACCCCAACAGCTTTGGCTACATGCCAATGGATATGATGAAGCAGGAGAAGAGGTGTCTTCCTTTTCTTTTTTGTGGACAATAAAAGTCAAAAATTAACATTTCTACAACACTTTTATTGCATGCTATTCACGTATTTCGTGTGAAACAACAACCATGTCTCCAAAACCAACAGTATCGTATTTTAAAAAGATTCTAACGAATGTTTATGAATACCCTAGCATCTTCTACAAAGAGCTAAAAAAGGCCAAAAGCCAGCTCGATGCTTATGATTATGGAAGATTAAAACAATGGGTATCTAAACTTGAGAAGTCTCGAGTTACTTTGGACTAATAATCTTTATGTCCTCGTAAACTATAGCACCTCTAATTATAGCTCTTATTTTATCGTGCAAGGCTTCAACGATGTGTAGCTTTAGTTTTCGTTGATGGTAAATCATGCTCACTTCACGTGCAGGCTCAGGTGTTTTAAACGATTTTAGATTTACTTGCTGTTTACCACTTAATTTCCGTGTGTGTAAATACGGCAATAAGGTAATGCCCAAGCCTTCTTCTGCTAGTTGCACTAAGGTTTCAAAGCTGCCGCTTTTAATCTCAAATGGAAGGGGCACTTCGTGTTTTATTTTACATATGTTTAATGCCGAATTTCTAAAACAATGCCCGTCTTGTAAGAGTAAAACCCGTTCACCTTTTAACATTTCGGGGATGATACTTTTTTCTTTATTGAGCTTGGAATGTGTAGGCGCATAAACCATAAAGGGTTCGTAGTAAAGTGGCTTTTCAAATATGTGCTCATAATCTAGCGGCGTAGCCGCAATACCTGCGTCAAGCGTTCCTTTTTCTAAATTTTCAATAATTTGTTGGGTAGGCATTTCTTCAATTTCTAAAACAAGTTTGGGATAAGCCTTTAGAACAGTTTGTAAAAACAAGGGGAGTAGGGTAGACATAACCGTAGGTATGATGCCGAGTTTAAAACTGCCACCAATCACGCCTTTTTCTTGTTGAATGACATCTTGTATTCTATCTGATTCTGCTACAATAAGGTGAGCTTGTTGTATGATTTTTTCACCAACTGCAGTAAGCCCAATTGGTTTTTGGGTGCGGTCGAATATTTTTAAATCAAGTTCTTGTTCCAGCTTTTGGATTTGCATGCTCAAAGTTGGCTGGGTTACATAAACGTGTTGGGCTGCGGTGGTGAAGTTTCGGTATTCTGCTACAGCAATACAATATTTAAGTTGGGTTATGGTCATTTTATTCGGTTAAAACGGTTATTTGCATGCGCATATTGGTTAGCGGCCACTCTCGTTTGTCAGTTGGGAGTGCATTGATAGCATCGACAACTTCCATGCCACGTATGACCTTTCCAAAGACAGTGTAGCTCCCGTCCAAATGGTATGCGCCTGGGGATTGATGTACAATAAAAAACTCATAGGGTGATGCCAGTTTATGTGGGTTTTCAATTTCGCTGCTAGGCATGGATATAACACCACGATGGTGTTTGTAGCCTTTGCGTGTGTCGGGTGGAAGTAGGTATTTGCCAATTTTTCTTCTTTTTTGTCCGGTATCCGTATTATCAGAATTACCCCCTTGAATTATGAAATTAGGAACCACCCTGTGAAAATAAGTATTGTTAAAGTATTGCTGCTTTGTTAAAAAAATAAAATTTGCCCTATGATAAGGTGTTTTATCAAAAAGTAAAACATCAAAACTTCCTAGTGGTGTTTCAATGCGAACTTTATTTTCGGGATGCTTTTCACCGTATACTTTTAAAAAGGGAATGGCCGTTTCTGCGCTTAAAGGTAGATCGCTCTTTTTTGCGGGTAATACCTTTTTCTTTTCTGTCGGCTTAGGTATTTCCACAACCGTTTTTTTATTGCTTTTTGATGCGGATGTTGAATTACAAGACAGCGTTATGCTTGCAAAAGCAATTGAAAACAAAAGAATAAAAACGCGTTTCATGATGGTGTAAAGTTAATGGTTTTCCTTTCTATATAATACCCACTTCTGTTTGCACTTCCTTTTGTACTTTTGTAAAACAAAACCTAATTGTGTTTAAACGCAACCCATTCGGACATTACCTTTTTATTAAGCTCTGGCTCATACGACTGCTCGGTTTTTTTACACGCAAACGATTTAATCGTTTTAACGACTTACAAATACGCGGATCAGAAATTATTCGTGATCTTCCTGATACAAATGTGCTTTTTATTTCAAATCATCAAACTTATTTTGCCGATGTAACAGCCATGTTTCATGTATTTTTTGCCAGTCTTGCAGGTCGTGTTGATAATCTGAATTATCTGCGTTATATATGGAAACCAAAGTTAAACGTGTATTATATCGCTGCTAAAGAAACGATGAAGACTGGTTTTTTACCACGTATTTTGGCTTACACAGGTTCTATTTCAATTGAGCGCACTTGGCGTGAAAAGGGCAAGTCCATTAACCGACAGGTTAAGATGAGTGATATTTCAAATATTGGCAAAGCCTTAAATGACGGTTGGGTAATTACTTTCCCACAGGGAACTACAAGGCCATTTGCTCCTGTTCGCAAGGGAACACTACATATTATCAAAACCTATAATCCCATAGTTGTGCCCATACAAATTGATGGTTTTCGGCGTTCGTTTGACAAAAAGGGCATTTTTATTAAGAAAAAGGGCATCAAGCAGATCATGCATGTCAAGCCGCCAATGAAATTTGATCTTGAAAAGTCAACAGATGAATTGATTTTACAGATAGCTGAAGCAATTGGGCAAGTACCCAAAAAATAGTTATTCTAGAATTCCAGCACAGCTTATGCGCGCACCTGCAGCACCCGATGGCTGAGAGACAAAATCATCTGCTCCTTGATGAACAATAATGGCTTTTCCTAAAATATTTTTTGTTTCGTCTTCACAACCAATACACCATTTGTCTGTTTCAAAATACACCCGTCCGATGCCGTTTTCGCCAACTTCAAAGTTGCCTATGTCTCCTTTGTGATAGCCTTTCTCGTCACCCCAAGCCCCATGTGGCTCAAAGGTTGGATTCCAGTGGCCTCCTGTTGATTTGCCGTCATCAGAAGAGCAATCTGCTTTTTCGTGAAGGTGTATGGCATGCGTTCCTTCAGAAAGCCCACGGATGGTAGCACTTAAGCTGACTACCCCATCTTTTTCACTTAAAAGCGCAAAGCCAGCTGCGTTTGAGCCGCTTTTTGCATCTAAGCCTACTTCAAGTTGGCTGTGTTGACACGAGGTTGCTGTAATTATAATAATAAGAAATAATGCGTAATTTTTCATACTACCAAAATACACAATTTTGAACACAAAACTTAGTTTAATAATGGGGCGAGTTTATTGTAATAGCGTTCTGCAATAAATTCGGCACCTGCTTTGTTGTAATGTATGTCATCTGCCAACAAATCGTCCGTAAATCCAGTTGCCATATCCACAACAATAAGCTTTGATGTTGTGGTCGTTTGACTGCTTGCAATCTGTGCAATTACAGTCTTCATTTGCGCAAAAAGTAATTTGTATTCATCTGTCATAAATGATGATTTTCCAGGGGCAAGTTGTTCAATGATGATGGTTATGTTGGGGTTATGCGCTTGAATTTTGTCTATAATGGCGTTGATGTTTGCGACAATGCCATTAAAATCAGCTCCGCTTAATGCATCATTTCCACCGGGCGAGCTAAAGAGTACGATGTCTATATCACCAACAGATTTTAGCCAAGTATCTATATTGGCATTGATTTGTGCTGCAGTCCAGCCACCACGACCTTCGTGCTCATTATCGAAGCAGAAATTTTTATAAGATTCATATTCCCAAAGATCTTGATTGGTGCCTACGAAATCAAACTCAAATGCACCATCAACCAAGTCTTTCCACAGTTCATAGCGATAACTCTCAAAAACACCCGGAAAGCCTTGTACGCGCGATGCGCCCAAAGGCATGATTTTAGTCCCTTTTTCTATTGGCGTGCATGCTGCTGCAATATCATTATCGTCATCATCAGAACAAGACAGTACTGATAACAATATAAAAAGTAATACGGGAAAATTAAAAATAGCTGTTTTCATGTTTTGAGTTAATAAGGCTTTTAATCCTAAATTCGTGTAAATGTTGGGCTAAACTAAGCATTTTATTCATTTTTCAAGCAATTGCGTATAAATATAGATATTTGAAAAAAAAAGTATGCGAAAGCTGTCAGGCTATATATTCATTGTCTTTTGCTTAAGTGCTTGTAAGGTAAATTACCGCACAGCTTCTTTTGCTCCTAAAACTAATGTGATTGATTACTCTAACACTGAACATTGGGCAGTATATGATGGTGTTTCATCTGAAGGAAAGACGATAGGTGCCATTTCTGATACTACTGCAGCAGATGTTTTTTATGTTTATCCAACCCTTCTTATTGATAAAAAAGACACCAATTGGAATGCAGCTATTGATGATGCTAACGTCAATTCAGATGTAATAAAATGGATATTGCCTTATCAAGCAGCCGCATGGGCCGATGCGGGGCGTTTGTTTGTCCCTTTTTACCGTCAGAACCACTACCGCGCTTTTTTTAAGCCTTATATTGATGAAGGGGGCCGTGAAGCGATAGCATTTGCTTATGCCGATGTAAAGGCTGCATTTGAATATTATATGAAATTTAAAAACAAAGGTCGCCCCATTATTTTAGCTGGCCACAGTCAAGGGGCACTACACTTAAAGAAGATATTGCAAGAATATTTTGATGGCAAACCCCTCCAAAAGCAATTGGTAGCCGCCTATTTGATTGGTACGCGTGTTATGGAAGATGCGTTTAATACATTAAGACCACTAATTTCTCCAAACCAGATTGGTGGTTATGTTAGTTGGAACTCCTATAAGAAGGGTAAATATCCAAAATACTACGATTGGTACAACAATGCGATTACGACGAACCCCATTAGTTGGGATAACAGCAAAGAAAGTCTAATGAAAGATCACAAGGGATTGCTGTACTATGATAATGTGTTGTACGAAAAAAGCTTAGCAGTTGAAAAAATCAATGGTATGTTGTGGGTGAGTTTACCTAAAGTACCTAAACGCTTTTTAATGTCTTTTGTAAAAGACTACCATCGTTTTGATGTTACTTTATTCTGGGAAGATATTCGACAAAATGCCTTGCAACGGGTAGAAGCCTTCAATCGCGAAAAGCTTAGAGCTCCTCAGGGGCAATTTTAACTTTTAGTCCATCTAAGTCCGCAGTGATGGGTATCTGACAGCCCAATCGTGAGTTTTCTTCAACGTGATAGGCTTCGTCAAGCATGGCCTGTTCATCATCGTTGCGTTCTCCAAAATGTTCTTCAGTAAGTATGTAAACTTGACAGGACGCACACATGGCCATTCCGCCACATGTCCCAGCCACCGGTAAGTCATATCCTTTGCAAACCTCCATCAGGTTGAGGTTCATGTCTGTAGGAACAGCAAAGTCGTGCTCCGTTCCCTCACGGTCAATAACTGTAATATTGATATCTAGACTCAAGATTTAATGGTCTCTTTTGGTTGTTCGTCTTCAAATCCTTGAACCCCTTGAACAGTGGTGTATTTGAGTGTAAATTTCTTGTCTGGATTGATGATTTTATATGCCGTTTGAACTGCGAGTGTTGCTTCGTGAAAGCCACACAAAATGAGTTTTAGTTTGCCCGGGTAGGTATTTACGTCTCCTATGGCAAATACGCCTGGGCGGTTGGTTTGATAATCAAAGGTGTCCACTACTATGGCGTTTTTTTCAATTTCGAGCCCCCAATCCCCAATGGGTCCTAGTTTTGGGGATAAGCCAAACAACGGAAACCATAGGTCTGTGTCAACAGTTGTATTAGCTTCTTTGGTGTGAATGACCACTGATGTTAAATCGCCATCTCCATTGAGTTCTTTTACTTCTGCAAAAGTGTGTAGTTTCATTTTTCCAGCAGCAGCCAGCTCGTGTGCTCTTGAAACAGAATCTTTGTGTGCTCTGTAGCGATCGCTTCTGTGGACGAGGTGAACAAAACTACCTTTTTCAGCAAAGTAGATGGCCCAGTCAAGGGCAGAATCACCACCGCCAGATATTACCATGTCTTTTCCTTCAAACTGATCAGGGTCTTTGACAATGTAGCGCACGCCTTTTTCTTCAAAGGCTCCAATGTTGCTGATCATAGGTTTTCTTGGTTCAAAACTTCCCAAGCCGCCAGCAATCATAACCACAGGGGCATGATGCTGTGTACCTTTGCTGGTTGTTACGATAAAGGAACCGTCCGCTTGTTTTTCGATGCTATTGGCACGTTCACCAAGTGTAAAGCCAGGTTTGAAGGGAGCAGCTTGCTCCATTAGTTTATCCACCAATTCGCCTGCCAGCACAGAAGGGTAGCCAGGAATATCGTAAATGGGTTTTTTGGGATAAATCTCAGATAGTTGTCCACCGGGTTGTGGAATGGCATCGATTAAATGACAACGCAACTTCATAAGACCTGCTTCAAATACGGCAAATAGCCCAACGGGTCCAGCTCCAATAATAATAATGTCTGTTTTAATCATCTTGCTCGAGTAGTTTTTCTGTTAATTTATTCATTGCTATAACTTTTTGCTCAAAATCTCCTTTTAACTTATTGCGATAGACATAAAGTTTATCGAGTAATGCATCGGTTTCTTCTGGTAAAAATGCTTCTAACCACTGTCGTAAACGTTTTGCTAAAGTAGGGGATTTTCCGTTTGTGGAAATGGCAATTTTAAGGTTTCCTTTGGTTACGATGCCACCCATATAAAAATCACATAGTGGCGGATTGTCTGCCACGTTGACTAAAATGTATTTTTTGCGACAAAGGTTATAGACACGTTCGTTAACCTTAGGGCTGTCTGTTGTGGCAATAACTATATTCTTATTTTTTAAAAAGCGCGAACGAAAACGACTGCTTATCACCTGAACATTTTTGTCCTGAATAAAATCTTTTGTCACTGTTCTAAGCATAGGGCTTACCATAGTCACACGTGCATTGGGCGACGACTTAAACAGGAACTGCAGTTTTTCTAATGCCACATACCCACCGCCTACAATGAGTACTTCAAGCTGCTCTGTTTTTAAAAAAATAGGGTAGAGGGTGTTCATGCCAATTCAAACGCTTGTTGATGCTTCCACAATGCTGTTTTGTCTGTAACTGCTGGACCAACAAATACCGTAGCGGGATTGCTTATGCCTTCTTTCTTGACAATGTCAGCAATGGTTTCTAGCGTTCCGGTGACCCATTTTTCGTTTTCTAATGTTCCGTTTTGAACAATGCCCACAGGATAGTTAGCAGGTTTTTGCTTGCTGAAAATGCTCATGATTTCTTCAAGATGCGTCATGCCCATGAGGATAACAACCGTAGCTGATGATTTTGCCGCATGGCGTATGTCTTCAGATGGTTTTCCGTCGCAAGTGTAGCCAGTGGTGACCCAAATGCTTTCATATAAGCAACGCTTTGTGAGTGGTATGCGGTGTGCAGCGGCAATTCCTGCAAAAGAGGAAATTCCCGGAACCAGTATTGCTGAAATGCCATGCCGATTTGCATAATCAATTTCTTCAGCAGCTCTTGCAAAAACAGATACGTCTCCACCCTTAAGGCGGACTACTTGCTTGCCATCCTTAACAAAGTTGATAAGCATCTTGTTAATCTCATTTTGCTTAAAGGAATGCGCTCCTTTTCTTTTACCTACAAAAAAGTGCTTCCCTTGGGTGTTGTGTGCTAATATTTCGGGATTAACCAAGGCATCATACAAAATTACTTCTGCCTGTTTGATGGCGTTTACCCCCTTTAAGGTTATCAGCTCTGCATCTCCGGGACCCGCGCCAACTATGGTAAGGCTTCCTTTAGTTTTTTTGTGCATCCCTGAATTTTTTAATCCAATCTAGTACATGAGCAGCTTCGGTATAGTATTTTTTTGCAAAAGTTTCACTGGGCGATGTGGTGTTAAGCAAGCGTGTTACTTCGCCAAAAGGTTCAGCATCTAGGCTTTGATAGGTCGGAAAATGGGTTTCAAACGCATCAATAATGGAATGATGTGAATTTATTTTAGCAGCCCGTGTTGTGAGCAGTGCTTTGGCTGCACGAATTCTGCCCGCATAGCTAAAGTAAATACTGTTCGCCCATGCACCAGTTGCTAAGGTATCCTTTCCTTTTTCCAGTTGTTCTTCTGCATCATAGAGTAAGGTCTGCACCAAATCAATGGTTACCCCTGCACATTCACCTACGCCAATGGCTTTTTCATATACTTTAGTATTGCCCCAATCCACAAAATCCTCATCGGTGAGGTTTGTGATGTCCGCATAACCTTTTAGGTTTTGGTAAAAATAGTCTGCCTCTTTTCTAAGGTAATACGCCAAAAAGGTTTCCGCTTTTTCTGCATTTGCTTCGAAGTCTTCTAATAACCAGCGCAATACCGCAGTAGTACGTTTGGCAGGAACTTTTAAAACTTTGTCTGCATAGCGCCCAGCGCCATTGCCCAATACGCCACCACCAA
>Ga0209555_10002773_pt1 | contig 12147 bp, 12 predicted proteins | sample SaaInl85LU_5_DNA_FD_184643 | JGI IMG/M metagenome (GOLD analysis project Ga0209555, IMG submission 184643) | Marine microbial communities from expanding oxygen minimum zones in the Saanich Inlet - ESP_85LU_5_DNA (SPAdes) (version 2) | ecosystem: Environmental > Aquatic > Marine > Intertidal... | reverse complement strand
TCGCGCGGCAACCCATTCTGGGTCGCTGGCGAAGGCATTCCAAAGCTGTTCACGTTCTGCCAGCGTCTCCCATGCCAAAAAGTAGGTTAGATCATGGTTTTTAGCTCCCACCAACGTGGTGAAGAACCCAGCTGGACGCAGGCCCATTCGGTCCCAAATCTTCAGGGTCGTCGTTTCAAAACGTTCCAATAGGGCTGGCAGTCCGCCCGGAACGCAGGAATAAACGCGCATCTCGTAGATCATTAATTGTCCTTCTTGTTTTAGGCCAACGTGTAGGCGGTTTTTACAGTTGTATAGAATTCAGCAGCATAACGTCCCTGTTCCCGCGGGCCAAAGCTAGAGGCCTTACGCCCGCCGAATGGCACGTGAAAATCTACGCCAGCAGTCGGCACGTTTACCATGACCATACCGGCCTCAGCGTTGCGTTTGAAATGGGTAGCATGTTTCAGGCTAGTCGTCGCAATGCCCGCAGACAGCCCAAAATAGGTATCGTTGGCCACATCCAAAGCCGCGTCATAATCGGCGACGCGGATCACCGCGGCAACAGGGCCAAAAATTTCTTCACGCGCGATGCGCATGTCATTGGTGCAATCCGTGAACAGAGCCGGTCGCTGGAAGAATCCTTCGGTTGAACGGGTCAACCGTTCTCCACCCGTGATAAGATGCGCGCCCTCGGATTGGCCTATCTGAATGTAGCCTTCGTTTTGTGCCAACTGGCTTGCATCCACGACCGGGCCGATCTGCGTCGCCGAATCTAAGGCATCCCCAACCGTCAGCGCATTGATGCGCTCGCTAAGTGTGGCAACAAATTTATCGTGGATCGCGTCTTCCACGATGATTCGCGATGATGCCGTGCAGCGTTGGCCAGTCGAGAAAAATGCCCCTTGCGTCACACAGTCAACGGCCACGTCTAGATCGGCATCTGCCAACACTATAAAGGGGTTCTTACCACCCATCTCCATCTGCGACTTGCGCATAAGCTTGGCGGAGTCCAAAGCGAGCGTGGCTCCAGTTACTTGAGAACCAGTAAAGGTCAAAGCATCAACATCTGGGCTTTGCACGATGGCCTGACCTACTACAGAGCCACGCCCCATTACGAGGTTCAGGACGCCTTTGGGTAGCCCCGCGCGTTGCAGAATATCCACCAGCTCCCAAGCAGAACCTGGAACCAGATCAGCAGGTTTGAACACTGCTGTGTTGCCATAGCAAAGTGCAGGCGCCAATTTCCATGCGGGAATTGCAATCGGAAAATTCCACGGCGTAATGACCCCGACAACGCCAACCGCCTCGCGTGTAACTTCAGCGCCAACACCGGGCCGCACAGAGGGCACACTTTCGCCCGTCAGTCGCAAAGCTTCACCGGCAAAAAAATCGAAAATCTGCGCCGCGCGCACGGTCTCACCGATACCTTCGGCAAGGGTCTTACCCTCTTCACGAGACAACAACTGGCCAAGCTCGTCCTTGCGCGCAAGAATTTCGTCAGAGGCGCGGCGCAAAATGCCGTGACGTTCAAGTGGAGCACTACGCGACCACCCAGGGAATGCAGCCTTGGCCGCATTAATCGCATCAAGCGCCTGCGCCTCGTTCGCGCGGGCATAGTGGCCAATGATATCTGCTGTATTGGACGGGTTGATATTGGCGGCAGCGTCGCCAGCCACCCAAGTCCCACCAATAAAATTCTGTTTTTGATCCGGCATATTGGTCTCCTGAGTGGATTTAGCCGATATCGGCCGTTTGATCTGAATAGCGCACAGTAAACGTCATTGCGCCTTCGTTGAGCATCCAGCGGTTCACTTTGTAGCTGCGCAAACCGGCAGCGTGGAATGGATCGGCATCCGCATGGGCGCGGGCCTCGGCTTCGTCCTTGGCGCGCAGGATGATCATGCCGCCGTAGGGGATCGCCTCACCCTCTTCGAACAAAGGGCCGGCACCAAACAGGATGCCGTCGCGCTCAAGTTTGATCTGGTATTCTAAATGGGCAGGCAGGACATCTTGCATCCCTTCGCCGCGCGCCGGAGTGGTTGTTATGACGTAAAGGGACTGGCGCAGCATACTAGCATATAGGTCTTCGGGCTTTGTCGCGCTCATAATATGGCTCCTTGATGGAATGGCGATGGCCCGCCAACGAGGAGTCGGCGGGCCAGAGTGTTTAGCGTTTGTCGATACCAGCGCTTTCTATCACCTCGGACCAAACAGAAATCTGACCTTCGATAAGCGCTGTCATTTCCTCACCAGTAGACGGCGATGGCTTCGCACCGAGCGACGCGATCATTTTGTTCACATTCGGAGCTGCCAAGGCGGCGTGTACTTCAGTGCGGATACGATCAGCAATCTCGTCAGGGACACCTGCTGGCATGCCGATCCCTGTCCATGAGACTACGGCAAAGCCTTCGGCAACTGTTTCCGACACAGTCGGCACATCGGGGGCATCAGGCCAGCGTTCGGCAGAGGTGATGGCAAGGATATCATAGACACCTGCCTCCGATTGTGGACGGATGACGGTGCCTGTGTCGATGACTACATCAACTTCGCCACCCATCAAAGCTGTCGAAGCGGCTGCACCGCCTTTGTATGGGATATGTAGGAAGTCGGCGGCTGTCCGCAGGTCTAGCAATTCACCGGTCAGGTGTTGCGTGGACCCAACGCCCGAGTGGCCAATTTTGATCGTCCCAGGCGCAGCAGCAGCCGCGGCAATCAAAGCTTCTATAGAGTCGTATTCGCCAGCGCGGGTCGCGACCATGAACGGGAACTGTCCGAGGGTCGAGATGAAGGTAAACCCGTCCACGGATTCGTAAGGTAGGCTTTCATATAGCGCCGCCGCGACGGCGTGGCCACCAACCATCAGCTGCATGGTATAGCCGTCCGGATCCTCGTTCGAGACATAGCCAGAGGCCACAGTGCCACCTGCACCGGGGCGGGATTCTACGACCACAGGCTGGCCCAAACCTTTGGACATTTGTTCAGCCATTATCCGGGAAACAGTATCAGCGTTACCGCCCGGGCCAAAACCGTGAACAATGCGCAATGCGCGATCAGGGAATTCCTGTGCCGCTGCTGGCATGGCAAGGGCTGCCACGAGGGGCAGCGTCGTCAGTAGTTTCTTAAACATTATAGTTCCTCCCATTAGGTTGAGTCCCTTTCAGTGTCACCTCGGGCTCGTTAAGGTGTTCCGCTTCATGGTATCGCGCGCGGTTTTACGTCGTTGTGATAGACCTGACCAAATTGCCCAAACGATCAAAATGACCGAGCAGATCGACAAAATTGCGCTGATCGGGCGGGTCCCAAAAATTGTGAAGTCACCGCCGTAAAGCAACATCGTCCGGCGGAAATTGTCTTCGAGCAGTGGCCCAAGAACAAAGCCGAGGAGCACAGGAGCAGGTTCAAAGCGGTAGTTTTTCATTAAGTAGCCAAGGACACCGAAGGCCAGTGTAAGTAGGACATCAGTCACACTGGTTCTATGTGAATAGACGCCAACACAGATCATCAGGAGGATCATCGGATAAAGCTTCTGGTAGGGAATGCGCAGCAGCAGAACCCAGATTTTGATCAGCGGAATGTTGATCAACAGCAAGATGATGTTGCCGACAAAGAAGCTGGCGATCACGCCCCAGAACAATTCAGGTTGATCCACAATCAACCGCGGACCCGGGATGATGCCGTTCAAAATCAGCGCACCGATAATCAATGCCATCACAGCATCACCGGGCACACCAAGCGTCAGGGTAGGAATAAATCCGGTTTGGGATGCCGCGTTGTTCGCGGACTCTGGCGCCGCAAGTCCCGGCAGGTGCCCCTTTCCGAACTTTTCCGGATTGCGTGAAAACCGTTTTTCAAGCGCGTAGGCCATAAATGACGCAATCGCAGCACCCGTCCCAGGCAGGGCGCCGAAGAATGAACCAATGCTGGAACCACGCATAATCGGAAAGATCAGTGACTTTGCCTGCGCGCGGGTCGGGATCACGTCGCGCATGTTGACGGATAGCGGTGGCGCACCGCGTGCGGGCCTGCGGGAAGCATGGCGGATAACTTCGCTGACACCAAACAGACCCATTGCCAGCGAGACTAGGCTGATCCCATCTGCCAATTCAGGCATCGCAACGAAACGATAGTATCCGGTTGTGGCATCCGCACCGACCAAGCCAAGCGCGATGCCAAGAACAACCATTGCAAGCGATCTAATCTGTGATCCGGCCCCGATCATTGAGGCCGCCAAAAGCCCGATGATAACTAGCATTGCATATTCAGGCGCACCGAATTTCAAGGCAATCACGGTCATCGGGATCGCAGCGAGGACCAGAATAGCCACTCCGACCATGCCGCCCAAGAAGGATGAGAAAGCCGCAACAAAAAGAGCAAGTCCCGCGCGATTGCTTTGCGCAAGTGGGTAGCCTTCCAGACAGGTCACAACCGAAGATGGCGTTCCGGGCAAATTCAGCAGAATTGACGCGATGGAGCCACCATATTGCGATCCATAGTAAATACCTGCCAGCAAAATCATAGACGAGGTCGCATCAAGGTAGAAAGTCACAGGCAGCAACAACGAAATTGCCGTGATCGCGCCGACACCGGGCAGAACCCCGATAAGCTGTCCCAGAAATACACCAAAAAACGCATAAACCAGAACGTTGGGTTGCATCACCACCGAGAGGCCAAGGATGAATTGATCCAGCATTACCACCTCCAGAACGCAGGAATTGGTAGCTCAAGTCCCACAAGGAACAAAAGCCAACCCAAACCCGCCGCGATAATGGAATAGATCAATACGGTCAGCGGCTTGGACTGATCATCGGCGAACATCGAAACGCCGACCGCCAGAAACATCGACGGGACAAGACCCGCACGGTCGACTAGCACAGCGAAGATGATGATTCCCGCAGAGACAAAACACAGGCTGCGTAGCTGGATTGCGCCAGGGCGCTCCAATTCAGGGTCGCCCAGATCAACGATGAGAATGGCTACGGCGAGAAGTGAAATCAGGACGCCGATTGTTTGCGGAATAAAGCCGGGGCCCATCTGGTTGAGCGACCCCGTCGGGTAGCCCCAAGCGAAGAACGAAATAACCAGACCGGCCACTAAAAGCACAGCCCCGCTTACAGCGCGAGCCACTTTGCTTGGTCTTTGATTTTTCTCAGTCAGTGCCAAGGTTCCCTCCCAAGAACGCGAATGCCCGTCGTTAAGTAACTTTCTGCCTGCCCTCATTTTTCAATCCGTATCATGGCCGGTTGATCCACGCCGAGCCTGTTACCCAAGGCCGCCAACCGTTCTAGCGTGCCGTCCGCCAAGGGGATGCCAGTCTTCATCCGCTCATCTGACAAACGGAACCCGCGTTCACCTGGCATGAGGATTTCCTCCGTGCCAGGTGCTTTCGGCAAGCCTTTCAATTGCTGCCCAAGCTCCGTGATCTGGTTTGCAAAGACGTCTGGTGCCCCGAAAGCGTCAATCTTGATCGCCAGCGCAGCCCCGTTCATCGCGCCTTTCCCACTGGCCAAAACGGTCGATATGACGGGATTTGCCACCAATACGCTGCACAGTACCTCGATCATCAGCGACAGGCCCGACCCTTTGGGGCCACCAAGCGGTGTCAACGTCGAGACCTGCGTGGGATCAGTAACCGGATTGCCGTCCACATCAATCGCCCATTCGGGTGGGATCGCTGTGCCCGCGTCCTTGGCATGCATGATTTTGCCCAAGGCAGCAGTTGATGTGGACATATCCAGCAGCAACGGCAGGCCAGTTGACGGCGCAGAGATAGAGATCGGGTTGGTCGACAACCCTGAGACCTTCGCGCCGTGATAGGCCATCAATGGTCCAGAGGCTGTCATCACGATACCAATGTAACCACGCTCTGCGGCCCTCAGCGCGAAATATCCCACAGCACCTGCATGGGTGATACTACGTGCGGAACACCAGCCGATGTTGAATTTTTCGGCCAAATCAATCGCCGTGTCCATCGCTGCGACCATCCCAGAAGGACCCGGTGCTTTAGCGGCGTCGAGAATGGCAACGGCCCCGTCGCGGCTTTCCAACCTAGGCTTGGCGGTTGGGTTTATCAGCCCCATCTCAACCATCTCAATATAGCGCGGAATGCGCAGCACACCGTGGGAATTAGCCCCCCGCGCATTAGCCCAGACCAGAGCATCGGCCGTGCGCTCCGCGTGCGCTAATGCGTAACCCCCCGCCTGTAAAAGGGCCCAGGCATAAGTCTTCAGTGTTTGCGCACTCAACAGTTTCATGACGCGTCGCTGACCTGGACGGGGAAGAACTTTTTCAACCAAGCCTCGACCAAGGCTTGCGTATGCGGGCGGTCTTCGTCCGACACGGGAAAATGTGACATGCCGGTCGGAATCATAAGTTCGGCATTGGCGCCGGCTTTTTCGAACAACCGTATGGACTGTTCCATCGGCGTAATCACATCGTGGGCCGTATGGAACAGCAGCAACGGCCGCGGTGCGATAGAGGCCACAACGTCTTCAGCACGGAAGTTATACATGCTAATTGCGGTTTCCACTGGAACCTCGAACTGCGCCTTTGGCGACAAGTTGACCCGCAGTTGTGGCGGGATCGGCACCACGTCGAAACGCGACACCCACATGCTTTCGCCTGTCTCGGCCATGTGTTTGCGGCCTTTTTCCAAAATGCCCGTGAACTTCTCCCACGCTTCGGGCGTCGGGTGCTGACCACGGAACTTGCGCTCTCCGTCGCCCCAACCACAAAACGAAACGACGCAGGCAATCCGGTCGTCCACACCGGCGGAAAAAATCGCAACCGCCGCGCCAAAGCTGTGTCCCGTGACACCTATGCGCGTCGGATCGACTTCCTCAAGCCCAGACAGGAACGTAACGGCATTGCGCGTGTCAGCCACTTGATCGAAGCACCTCACTTCGCCGCGCGCGCCTTCGCTCTCACCACAGCCACGGAAATCCATACGGAACACGCAATATCCAAGGTCCGCAATCATTCGGGCGATGATTTCCACGTGGGATTTATCTTTGGTGCCCACAAAACCATGAAGAACGATGAAGGTGGGAAGGCGCGCGCCAGGTTTGCGGTTCTCGGGCACATGAAGCACGCCAGACAGCTTCAGGCCATCGGACATAAAGGTATGCTGTTGTTCCATGTATTTATGCCTCCTTCAAGTCAGATCAGAGCTACGTTCAGGTTGCGGCCCATGTGTTGCAAAATGCCGTGAAGGCAGAGAGGTGACCGCGCAGAAACGCTTGAGTCTCAGGGTTGGTGATGGCGCCCGCGTCCACATCCAGCTTGCCTATGGCTCCCGCGATCTGCACTTCGGGTTTAGCCATCACGATCATGTCCTGCGATAGCAGCGTCTGACGCAGGCTCTCGTGAACCCGCGCGCCTCCAAGAAGTCCGGGGGACACACTCCAGATCGATACCGGTTTATGTGCCAGTGGGTTCGGGTTTTTGCGCGACAGCCAATCGATGGCGTTTTTCAGACCGCCCGGCATGGACCAGTTGTATTCAGGCGTCACAATCAACACCGCACCTACGCTTTCCACCTGAGAGATGAACGCCGCTACAGCGCCAGGCATCCCCTCGTCCAGCAGGTCTTGATTGAACAACGGCAGCGTGCCCGGATTTGCAAGTGCCACCGCCTGCGCGTCGTCAGGCAGCAGATCAGCTGCCGCCCGCGCTGCCGCGCGGGACAGAGATGCGCGCCTTAAGGAACCTTCTAGAATACCGATTTTCAACATGGGCACGTTCCTTTCTGCTAAACTGCGGGTGCCGCCCAAGGGAAGTGATGCTCACGCCATGGCAGCGGTGCAGGTTCCCCCCAGACATTCATCACGCGGACATTTTCGGGACGTTTTAGTGCGGTGATAATGTTCGGCTCGTAGCGGTCGTCATCGTTGATAAGGGCCATGTTTCCGGCGAGCTCGACCATCGCGCCGCAGGTGTCGATGTAATAGGCAAAAGTGTTGTCACCCGGCCGGTGCCGCCCCGGCCCCCAGATGAAGTTCTTGCCAATGGTGTCGAGCCGGTCTCCCAGGTGGCAGTAGCTCGAGAATTCGGCCACTTCCCACGAATAATGATGCAAACCGGTGCCGCCCTTCACGATGCCCAGAATGTGGTGCAACCGGTTTGCACCGCGCATCCAATTCAGGCCATCATCGACCATCCTTTCAGACAAGCGCATACCGAAGATTTTTTCCATCTGGCCACGCGTTTCGGCAGGTTCAGGCGAGAGAATGTTGACATGGTCGAGTCTCAAGGGAGCCATCCCTCGGGTCGCGTGGCGATTGCCGTAAATTTCAGTCTCAACTGGGCTGTGAAGTTCGAATGTGTGGCCCTGTGGCGTGGCGAACTGCATGCCCGCAACACAACACTCCAGACTTGGCTCGTTAGAAATCAACTTACAGCCTGCCTCTTCGACCCGGCCTAAAGCCTCGGCCACCGCCCACTCAGAGACCGCCTCAAACCCGAGCGAGCGCATCGCATTCTCGTCGGATTTGTGCAGCACCAGTTCGGCCATGCGCCCGTTAGATGACAGCCAGACGCAGTCTGTTTCCTCCCGCGTGACGCGCAATCCAAGGATGTCGCAAGACTCCCGAACCAAAGCCTCAATGTCGACCACGTTCAGTTGAACATGTCCCATCGAATTTACCAGATAGCCCATGGCTGCAGTCCCCCATCACTCTATCCTAAATGGGTAACATACATTTTCGCAATCGCAAGTAATTTTCGAAAATATTTAAATGGTGGAATAATATTGGAGCTCATTCATTTGGATATATATGGGATTTCGTCTCTTCTTCGGCCTCTACGGTGTTCGAAAGCACACCGATCCCTCTAATTTCTACGTCTACCACGTCCCCCCGCGTCAGAAATTCCTTCGGGTCGCGGGTGATGCCAAAGCCTGTACAAGTCCCCGTGACGATCACATCTCCTGCCTGCAGTGGCGCAAAGGTCGAGATATAGGAAATCAAGTAGGGGATATCGAAAATCATCCGCGAGGTATTCGTGCTTTGCTTTTCCACCCCATTTACACGGGTCGTGAGTGCAAAGCCTGTTTTGGGGCTTGGCAGATCTTCCGATCGCACCATCCACGGACCGAAAGCGCCGGTTCCGACAAAGTTCTTGCCTGGCGTGAACTGATGCGAATGTTTCTGCCAATCGCGCACGCTGGCGTCGTTGTAGATGGAATAACCCGCTACGTGATCCATGGCCTGTTCTGGGCAGATGTGTCGTCCGCCTTGTCCAATGATCACCGCAAGTTCACCTTCAAAGTCCAGCTTTTGCGAAGACCGCGGTTGGATCAGGGGTGCGCCGTGTCCAATTTGCGACGAGGGCAAGCGCAAGAAAAGAACCGGATAAGATGGCACCTTGTCCGGATCGGTGTCGTCTTCCCAGTAATTGATTGCGGCCAGAACGATTTTGTCGGGATTCGGGATCACCGGCGCAAGTTCAATATCTGTTAAGGCAAGGTCAGCGTCACCAAGGCCAGAGACGATATCAAGTGGCATCCCGCCTGAAATATAAGACTTTAAATCAGGATATAGGCCACTATGGCGTGCGCCTAGATCGAACAACACCCGATCATCAACGCAACCCCATGACGGCGTTCCATTGCGTAAGAATGAGACAAACTTCATTGATTACCCCTCTTTAATCCGTCACCAATAACTATAAGCAAGCTTGCGGAAATGCATCTATTTTTTTCGAAAGTTGTGGTGATCGTCGAAATTTTGAGATATGCGAAAGCTTACAGCAAGGGAGTGGTCAGGGCATGGGACGCTTGCCACCTCAATGTTTAATCAAGACAGGAGAGCCATGTGCCGCCAAATAGTTTGGGTTCAACAACTAGCCAATCCTCGACGCGGAACGGGACCCAGAACCGCGATGTTCTGACTCGTTTGCGCATAGACATCGTCAGCAGTGAGTTTGCGCCGGAAGCAAGGCTCAAATTTGCAGAAATGACAAAGCGTTACGATGTGGGGGTCGGAACTTTGCGCGAGGCTCTCTCGCAGCTATCATCAGAAGGCTTCGTGACGGTTGAGGCGGGCAAAGGCTTCAGGGTTGCGCCAGTCTCTGAGAAAGAGCTTTTGGAAATCACCGACCATTTTATCAATTTCGAAAAACGCGCCGTGCGCGAGGCGATCGAACATGGCGGGGAAGACTGGGAAACCAAAATCGTTGCCGTACACCATCGCCTAAGCCTGATAGAAGGGCTGCCATGGGAACAGCGGATGGAACGTCATTCAGAATGGGTAGAGCGCCACCGAGAGTTTCACGAAGCTCTCGTGACTGCCTGCCAAGGACAATGGCTGTTTCGCCTGCGGTCGATCATGTTTGACCAGCTCGACCGATACAGATTTGTAACCAAACGCAAGCCTGAGGGTTTGGGCGGCCGCAAGTTCGAAGAACATCGCGACATCATGGCCGCAACGCTCGCGCGGGATGCCGATCTGGCGTCTAGCTTGATCGAAGAACATATCCGCGACACCTCTGAACGTGCGATAAAACTGCTATGACGGATGTCTTGAGACAACTGGCCGCCACCTTGTCGCCAAACTCGATCTTAACGGGTGACGATAAGGCCCCCTACCTGACCGACTGGTTGGGTGAATTCAAAGGTGAAGCGCTGGCCGTGTTGCGGCCAACGACCACGCATGAGGTCGCGCAGATTGTTAGAATTTGTCGCGAAGCGGGGGTGGTAGTGGTGCCACAAGGTGGCAATACCGGATTGGTCGGCGCTGCCACACCCACAGGTAAGACGCGCCAAGCCGTGGTGGTGCAACTGGGGCGCATGAACGCCATTCGCAAGATCGATGCGCGCGACAACTCGGCCCTAGTCGAGGCGGGATGCATTCTCGCCCGCCTACAAGCCGCCGCCGAAGACGAGGGGCGGCTGTTTCCATTGTCTCTTGGATCAGAAGGCACAGCGCAAATTGGGGGGCTCATCGCGACCAATGCAGGGGGCACAATGGCCTTGCGTTGGGGCATGATGCGCGACCTCGTCCTTGGTCTGGAAGTGGTTCTGCCCGACGGCCAAATCTGGAGCGACCTGTCCAGCTTACGCAAACGCAATGTCGGGATCGACCCCAAGCATCTCTTCATTGGAGCAGAAGGCACGACAGGTATCGTTACGGCGGCAGTGCTAAAACTGATGCCGCGCCCCGCAGCCCGTGCGACTGCTTGGCTTTCACTGGCGACTCTTGATGCCGCACCAGCGATCGTCAGTCTCGCGATGGAGCACACAGGCGGGGCAGTCGATGCATGCGAATTGATCCCTAAGCAAGGCCTCGCCTTCGCCTGCTCCCATGTCCAAGGGGCGCGTGCACCGCTTAGAAACGAGGCGGACTGGTCAGTCCTTATTGAGATTAGCGGCCCCGATGCACCTCAGCTTCAAGACACTCTAATGGAACTCTTTGAAACGGCAATGATGCAAAACCTCGTTTGTGACGGGGTTGTTGCCGCCAGCGACAAACAGCGTCAAGACCTTTGGTTTTTAAGGGAGGCAATCGTAGAGGGTCAACGACTTGCAGGGTATCAGATCAAACACGACATTGCTGTACCAATCGCTGTGGTTCCTGATTTTATCAGAGAGGCCAGCGATCTAGTTTGGAAGATTAAGCCCGACACGTTGATTTCGGCCTTTGGCCACATTGGCGATGGGAACATCCACTTCAATCTATCGCCAGGCGACAACACGTTCACTGCTGCACTCTCAGAAAGCGTGTACCGCTCGGCTCTTGCGTTTGGCGGAACCATCAGCGCTGAACATGGACTGGGTCGAAAGAAGTTACAAATTGCCAAAGACCTAGATGATGGCCAAACCTTCCCGATGGATATTGCAACTCTCTTGGACCCAATCCGAGGTCTCAACCCACTTTACGATTAAGGCAAGGCTGGACCGAATTCAGTCGTCCAGCTGGTTTTACGAATTACCATCAGCTTGGTGCTGTCAGACAAATGAGAACTCGCATCGGATTTCTGGCGCTGCCTGAATCTATACGCTCAATAGTTGGCGCCACTCAGTAAGAGCGGCGGTTCGATTGAACTTGTAATTGTCTCGTGAGTAGAAGTGGCGCTCGTGATTGAAATGGTTGTGGACTGAAGAGTGGACGGCAGCGAACTTTTGCAGACATCGGACCAAATCTATTCCACCAAAACCGAACTTTTTCGTGG
>Ga0209555_10002759_pt1 | contig 12186 bp, 16 predicted proteins | sample SaaInl85LU_5_DNA_FD_184643 | JGI IMG/M metagenome (GOLD analysis project Ga0209555, IMG submission 184643) | Marine microbial communities from expanding oxygen minimum zones in the Saanich Inlet - ESP_85LU_5_DNA (SPAdes) (version 2) | ecosystem: Environmental > Aquatic > Marine > Intertidal... | reverse complement strand
AAAAAATATAATAATAAGTATAGAATTAATATTGCCAATACTTATAATAATATCATTTATAATTTATATGATTATAGATATAGCAATTTAAAAGAATAAATAATAATTAATAAATAATGAAAAAAATAATTGAAGAATTATTAGATAATAATAAAAATAAAAGAAATATATCATTTGATAGTTGTATAATAATCCATGGAAGAAGTGGAATAGGTAAAAGTTATAAAATAAATAAAATATGCGATGAATTAAATCTTAATGCAATTTATTTTACACCAAGTAATGTAAATAATAGTAGTGAATTTCAAGACTTATTAGAAAAAAAAACAACAGTTAAAAAAAATGTAGTTGATATATTTAATAATGTTAATAATGAAAAAAGAAATATAATTATTATAGATGATTATGATATATTAATATCTATTGATAGAACAATAAATTCATCATTATATAATATTTTAAATAACAAAAAAATAAAAAATATATGTATTATTTGTATATGTAATACAGAGATATTAAAAAAAATTGGAAATATAAAGAAAAAATGTAAAATATTTGAATGTGAAAAATTAAATAAGATTGAAATAAAAAAAATACTTAAAAGTGAGAAAAAAATTAACGAAAAAAAATTGGATGAAATAATTAATAAAATAGATGGCAATATATCAAATGGATTAATAATGATAAATAATGAAATAAATAAAGAAATTGATAAAGTAATAGACAATGATTATATATATAAAAATAATATTGAAGTGGAAAATATAATTAAATTTTTATCAATGGAAACATGGTTAATATCACTTAGATTTCATGAAAATTTAATAGATGTTTTAAAAAATAGAAAAAGTGAATTGAAAAAGAAAAATTTATATTATAAAAATTTTATTAATGATTTTTGTTTATTTGATTTATTAGTAAATAGAAATGCAATTGAAATAGCAATAAATATAATAAGTTATCAAATATTGATATTGTCTAATATAGAAATAAAAAATAAAACAAAAAAGAGTGAAAATAATTTTACTAAATTATTAAGTTATTTATCATTACAGAAAAAAAATACAAAAAAAGGATTTAATTTTAATAGTCATTATTATCAAATAGGAAGTTATCATATTAATTGTATTAATATAAATTTGTATTCTTAAAATAGATAAGTATAATATAGATGGATAATATACCTAAAGGTCAGACAAATTCATTATTTAATAGTCCAGCAGCAACAAATATTGCCAATACAGCAACAAGTGCTGTTAAAAATACTGCAACAAATGTAACAAATACAATAAAAGATAGTGTGCAAAATATGGGAAATAAACCTGAAACAATTATTGGATTAATTGTTGTAATTATATTTGCGGGCATTGTAGCATGGTTGATGTATCGTTTTGTAACACAAACAGTTTTTAATCAATCAAAATTAGTTGTAAGCGAAACAAAATTACCTGTATTATGTAATAAACTCAATAAATTTACTTTAGATTATAAATTACCATCTGGAAACGGATTAAAAAGAACATATACATTTTGGATATATATAAAAGATATGGCTCATCAATATTTTAAAAATGTTTTATATATTGGTAGTGAAGGTCAATTAAAAGATAGATCTCCTCAAATATTTTTAGATAAACAAAAAAATAAATTATTTATAAGATTTTCTAAAAAACAAGACTTTTATAAAAAAGACGGTTATCAAGATTCCATTCAATGGGGTGATGATCATGGCGGATCATCAATTGATAGATTTTTCCAAGAAGGAGCGGAATCTGCTTTGGGTCCTTATACTTCTACATTTAAAAAATATATGCAACAAGGTGTATGTATAGAATATGTTCCTATACAAAGATGGGTTCATATTGGAATTGTTATAAATGATTATGGAACATCTACCGGTGGTAGCATTGCAACATATGTAGATGGTGATTTAGTAGGAATAGCAGGACACGGTGAAACAATGAGAGGTTTAGGTGAAGATTTAGACGGAGTACATAAATATGATATAACAAATCTTGAATTAGACAAAAACGATTATTTAGTTGTTGGTGGAGAGCATGATCCAGATACAACACCGGGTTTTGCAGGATTATTATGTAAATTTACAATGTTTAATTATGATTTAAATGATAGAGATATACATAATAATTACAATGAAGGACCAATTGATAATTTTATGGCGAAATTAGGTTTAGGTGCTTATGGTGTAAGAAGTCCAATTTATAAAATACATTAAATTATGGTTAAATTATTTTTATATTATTATAATCTTTAAAAAAATCATATTATATTAGTAGAGTAATTATAAAGTAATGATATCAGTAATAATTCAGGCAATATTAGGTATATTTGTTGTATTAATACTTTTATTAATAGCATTCATGATATATAACTATGAAAGATTAAATATTATTAGAAATTCTAAAAGTATTAAAAAGAAAATTCCAATATTTAATGGAATTTATGATTATTCATTATATCACAATACTGAGTATAATACTTTTTTAGAAAATTCTAATACATATAGAGATTTAGCACCTTCTATTAATCAATCTGGTGGTGCCGAATATACATATAATTTTTGGTTAAAAATAAATAGAAGATCTTTAATTGAATCAAATACCCATAGTGAAGACATTATATTATTTATGAGAGGAAGTAAATTACAAGTTCCATATAAAAATGATGGAACAGGTGGTTCTAATTGTATATTAAGAAAAAATAAAAAATATATTCTTGTTAAAAACCCTTTAATAAGAATGAAAAATGACGGTACTTCAATAATAGTTGAATATAATACATTAACTAATCCGGATGCTTACAGATCCGATGGTACAACATTAATAAAATGTGATACTGGTAAATGGGATGATCGCAATGGTGGTTTATTAGGAATATATAATATGACATCTTCTGAATATGATAATAAATGGTTTATGTTTACAGTAGTTATTAAAGAAATAACACCTGAAAATGATGTTCTTAATAAATTCAAAACATCGTGCAAAATCTATTTAAATGGAGTTAATATGTTAGATAGAGTTGTTGAAGCGCCATTTAATGGCGCATCTGATAAATCTCCTGGATCAGCAGCAATGAAACATAATAAATCACCATTATATTTAAATCCAGGTAATTTATTATCTGAAAATGATAGTTATCATGAGACAAAAATATTTGAAAATAAAGAATTATCTCCATTGCAAATGTCTGATTTAACATATTTAAATTATGCAGCAAATGAAAATCAAATTAAATCTATGTTTAAATCTGGTTTTAGTAAAAAACCATTCCAATTAACAGAAAAACCAGGTGTAACTTATTATCCAATAGCAAATGTTACTTCAGGAACATCTCATAATAGCGTAAAACCATATTAATAATATATAAAATTAATTAAAAATATTCATATAAGTTAGTATTTATGAGTAATAGTGGTGGTTTAGTTCAATTAATTAATGAATCAAATACTGATGAATTTTTAGCAAAGAAAGATAATTATGATGAATTATTCAAAGACTATGAAAAAACAAATAAAATGGCAAAAACAACTAAACGAATAGATTTTCAAATCGCCCCAGTATTATATTCACAAAATAGTGCAACAAATATATTTACATCAAATAATCTAAATGATAATTCAGAGGATTTATTAACAAATGTTTATTTTTGTTGTGAATTACCTGAAATATATTCAAATAGACAATTAAAATTTAAATGGATAAAAAATATAGGTTTAACATTAATTAAAGAAGTTGAATTTAAAATTGGTGATGTTACAATGCAAAAATTATCATCAGATTGGTTAAATATTTGGTATGATTTATCTATTGATAAAACAAAATTTGATAATATTATAGGGAATACAAATAATCTTAATAATCCTGTTGTTTTTAATAACAAAAAAGTAACTATAAAAAATAATAAATTAGATTTTAAATTTTATCCTAATTCTTCACAAGAAAGTGGTATACCATCTATAAAAAAAACGAAATTAACAATACCATTAAATTTTTGGTTTAGTAAAGAATTGCGAACAGCATTACCAATGGCGTATTTTGATACTACAACAATAAAAATAAGTTTTACATTAGAAGATGCAGAAAATTTATATACATTATATTCAAGTGAATTAGACCAAGATATAAGTCCATCTTTATATAATGAATTATATAATACAAATTATACATTAAAAGATTTTTTGAAAGCAGAACTTAAAGACAACGTTATTGACATGAATGCATATATACAAAAACAAGGGTTTTTATTATCAACAGACGAATTATCATATCTTATATCAATAGGACGAAAAGATTATATTTTAGATGATATACAAATATTAGAAAAAAGTTTATTAATTAATAGTAATGTTCAGACAATAGATTTGGGAACAATTTCAAAACCAATAAAAGAAATTATTTGGATATTAAGAAGAGAAGATTCAAAAAGAAATTTTAATAATCATATTAATTACACCGCATCATATAATACAAATAGTGAATATGATATATTAGATAATGCAACATATAAGGTGGCAAATGAACATAAAATTTTTGAAGAACTTAATACATCCTATTTAACTTATATTCCTAGTTTAAATAATCATACAAAAATACCTAATATACCTAATATATATGTATATAGTTTTGCAAAAAATCCCGAAGGACCAGATTCAACAGGACATTTTAATGCAACCAATGTAAATAATAAAATGTTATTTAAATTAAATACATTTAATCAAAATGATGAAAATTATAATTTTAATTTAAAATTAAATAAAATTTTTAAATTTAAAGATATTGATAAATCTTTACTAGAATACAAGGTTAAAATTTTTATTGTATGTTATAATTTTATAACTATTTCAGTTAATGATGCTAAATTAAGATTAATATAATCTATGTAATTAATAGTTAGAAAGTAAAATGGATTTGACTTTTTTTATAATATGTTTAATATTGATTTATTTAATTTATTATTTAATTGGTTGTATTCAATCATTAAATAACGAACTAAAAGAAGTTAAAAATAAATGTGTTAGTGTTAAAAAAGGAGAGGAATTAAATGTAAATACGCAAAATGTTGAATCTGTATTAAAAGATAAAACAGTAACTGCTTTAGATCTAGTAAAAAAATTATTTAATAAATAATTTATAAATTATTTTTTTTAAAATAAATATTAATATTATAAATAGTGATATAGTAATAATATATGATATTAAATATATTAATTCAAAGAACAATTTGGGTTCAATATTTGCATTTAACAAATATACTAGTTTAAACCATAATATTCTAATAAATGAAAAAACAGGCCAATTTTTTGAATTTTCAGTTTCTTCTATTACTTGAAAACATAACGGTTTATAATAATAATATTTATTATTGTTAAAATAATTCTGAAAAGTATCCCAACAAAATATTTTTTCATAATTATATTTTAAAATATCATTTCGTAATTTTTTTGTAAATACAACTGAATGCATATAAATATTAATTATACCTCTATAAATATATTGTGAATATGGTAAAAATACAAATGGTAATGTACCGAAATAAAAAGATATTTTGTTATTAATATTATTTTTTAAAAAATAATTAATAATTTCAATATCATTATTGTTAATTTTGTCAAATATAAAGTCATCTTCTAAAATTAAAATATTATTATAGTCGTGTTTTTTTGCATGTTTAAAACAGGTTATATTACAATCAACTAAATCTTTTGCGGTATTTGTAATATATTTTTTTTTATTACAGTTTTTCCAACCTTTATTAATTAATATATGTATTTTTTTCGTTGGAGATATATTATTTAATTGTTCTTCAATATTTTTCAATCGTTTAATATTACCTTCTAAATAAATAATATAAGTTGCATCAATTGAACTATCAAATAACCCACTTACATTATGTTTTGTTTTTATCTTATAACAATTATTCATTAATATATTGTTATTTAAAAAAAAAGGGAAATATTACATAACCGTATTTTTAAACCATTTATAAATATCAACAACAGTTCTTGGACCTTTATATTCTGTTATTTTCATTCCATTTTTTGTTATTTGTATATGTGGAAATCCTCTAATACTATGTTTTGAACATAATTTTTCATATTCAGGATTTGATGGACCAATTTCAACCGCAAATTTACCTAATTCAGGATGTGTTTGAATTTTACCCCAAGTAGTTTTAAAATTCATACAATGACCACAACCTTCCATTGTATATAATTCTAATTTTGTATCAGCATTTTGAAAATTCTCTGTGACAGCAGCCATGGATGGTTTTTTTGCTACAGAAAATGATTCTCTTTTTAATTTAGCAAATGGTTCTTTTCTATTTCCAAAGTGTTGTTTACTACAATTAGAAAAAGTTTCTATAATATCTAAATCTCTTGTAACATTATTTATTTTAGAATTATTCATAAAAAGAGGTATGGAAAAAACTAACAACAATACTAATAATCCAAGTAATATAATAGTTGTGGTATCAAAATAATTACTTTTAGTTGCCATTTATACTAATTAATTAAGTAGAAAAAAATTCTGTATATATTTTATTTTATCAAAATTAATATTATAAAATAATAATAAATTATATTCCGTAGTTTGATTCAAAATTGTTTGTATATTAATATTATTAATGTTAATTAAAATAATTCTTTCATCAATTTTTGAAATATCCTTTTCGGCATTTATAATATACGATGAATAATAATTATTATTGATAAATGATTTGAATAATTTTAAATCTATTAAATCAGATGTTATTATAATTGTTCTATATATATTGTAATTATCATAATAATAATTAATTTGTTGTAAAAGATTATTCATAAATTTATTATTTATTAAAAAATATAATATATAATATATTATATTTACTAAATTCTTAAATAAAATAGTTTAAGAATATAAGTAATAGTAAATTTAACAACATGAATTGTGATGAAGATATTATTAAAATAGATTTAGATTATTTTCAAAAAAAATTAAAAGACTATAATTATAATGATATTAATATAGATAATTTAAATAAAAAAAAAAAGGATTTAATTCAAACTTATTCTTGTTTTAATGAAAAATATGATTCTAAATTTTTATGGGAAAAAAAGAAAATGAAAAAAAATTTTTACAATAAATCAAATTGGAATACACATCGCCCTATTGAAAATTATAATGATCAGCAACAAATCAATAATGAAAAAAAATTATATACTTTTACTACAAATAAATTTAATATTAATAAAGATAAAAAATTATTTATATCACTTTTAAACAAAATATCCAATACTAATAAAAATGTAATAACAAATGATATAAAAAAGATAATAGATAATTATAAAAATATTGAAGAATTATTAGATACAATTTATATATTTATAGGAAAAAATGATGATAAAATTTATGTTGAAATATTAAAAGATATAATAAATAAAGATAAAAATATATTTTATAATTCTTTAAATAAAATTAAATATATAGTAAATGAAAAATATACCAAAGTCAATATATTACTTGATAAAAATTATGATGATTTTTGCGATTTTAAAAAAGAAAAAACTAAATGTTTAAATTTATTTAAATCATTTATAGATATAATTGATCATACTGGTGATAATGTTGTAAATAATATTATGGAAAATATTTCAAATAATATAATATTAATAATCAATAATTTAGAAGATTCAAAAAGTTATATAATAAATTATTATTTAGAATTATTATTGATTTTAAAAAAAAAAATAAATATTAAAACAATTAGTATAGATATATCTAAATACGATAAATCTACAAAATTTATTTTAGATAAATTTAATTTATAAAAAACTTTTTTCCTTCATATAATTAGATATAATATACATAATGCAATCTATACTAACCCCCGGATATATTGCTAATTTTATAATTAATTTATTCATTTTCATTTTGCTATTATCGGTATATACTTACATTGAAAAACTAGAAAAAGTAGGTAATTGCGAATGTGCATACGATTATCCACATTTGGCATTTATAAAATCATTTAGTATATTTGCATTAATATTCATTGTATTTGTTATGTTTGTTCCTCCCGGAACATTATTAGCAGATATATTTGGAAAAGAAATAACTGGTATATATTTATTCGTAATATTTATATTTTATATTGTATTTGCTGTATATTTATATATGACAATGAGTTATACAAGAATGTTAATAACTAAAAAATGCGAATGTTCGGAAGATATAAGAAGAGAAATAATATTCGCCGGTTCAACAATTGAAATGATACTAATTGTTTTAATGATATTAACACTATTTGTATTTCCATTTATATTATCTGGTTTAACTATATTTTTTAGAAATATTAAATCCGCTTCAAAACAAATTGAAAGTAATCTAAAAGATCCTGTAAAAGGTGTTAAATCTATACCTTCTCAATTATCAAAAGCCACAGGACAAGTTAAAAATATAGTTAAAAAAACTGCTACTGGTGTAAAATCTTTAACGAAAAAATAATTAAATATTTAATGTTCTTTGATTCTTATTTTTTCTTCCTTTTGTAATTTGCAAATCTGTTTCATCCTCTATAATTGAAGTTATTTCTTCATCGCTAACTGATAAAGTTTCTATGTTATTACTATTTTTATTAACTGTTATATTTTTATGAACATTATCTATTATTGAATCTATTTCACTTATTGAATCACTATCATCATCTCTGCTTACTCTATTGTTTTTATTTAAATTATTTCTCATTGATCCACCTCCAATATTATTGAATAAACCACTTACCATACCTAAAATTCCCGCTCCTCCATTATTTTGATTACTATTTCCTGAAAAATTATTTACTTCTCTTCTATTATTTTGAGGTAATACATATTCTTTTGCCGCAGCTTGCTGAAACTGTTTCATTAATTCTGGATTTGATTTTAACACATTTTCAACATCTGGAAGTTTTTGTTCTTTAAACATTCTATTTGTGAGATGAAACATAAATGCACTACCAGATAAACTTATAAATAGTCTTAATTCCGGTGGCATTTTTTTACCAGTACTTTTGTATTTTTCATGTAATTCTTCAAATATGTCATCATAATCTGTAATATTGTCATGAACCTGATCGGACCACCCATCTAATTGTATAGACATAGGATCATATCTATTATTTAAATATTCCGACCCGGTAACAAATGCCATTAGCATTTTTCTAGAAAATCTAACACTATTATCAAGTTCTTTTTCTTTAATAAGTTTATTATATTCAAGTCGCATTTCTTCTAAATCAGAATTTAAATTAAATTTAAACGGTATTTTATAACCCCTTTGTTCCAATCTGTCTAATTGATATATTATTTCTTTTTTCTCTTTCATTGAGGTATCTCTATTTGATTTACTTTTTACAACACTATTTCTAGAAACTGAAGAACTTGAACTACCAGAATTTGCACTACCATCGCTACTTCCAGAACCATTACTACTTACACTCTCGCCACTTTCACTTGTATCATCTCTAACAAATTTTTTCTTTGATTTTTTATTTCTAGAAGAAGCAACTGATTCACTACCATCGGAAGAAGTATCACTTGCCGATGAAACAGAATTTGCACTAGATGCAGATGACGAGGATATGATATCATCGCTTATTTTTTTTTTATTAAATATTATATCATCTCCGGCTCTTAATGAAGCACCAGAACTGTTGCCAAAGTTTTTCATATTATTATTATTGTTTCTTTCTAAGTTAAAAATATCATCTCTTGAATTAGTTCCAAAACTCATAGTATATATATATTATAAATTTTATATGTTTAAATAAAAATACGCAAATTATATAAAATTTAATTGGATTAATATTATTAAAATTATAATGAGTTACTTTACTTATTTTGATTTTACATATAATAATGATAAAAAAGAAGTTGTTACTATTAACATGCCTCAAAACTTAGGAAAACAATTATTTAATATCGCAACTGCATATACTTATTCTATTAATAATAGTAAAAAACTGATATTTGAAAATATTGATAATAATAAAAAAAGAACTTATTGGAAAACACTTTATAGTAATAATTTAAATATTATTGATAATGATAAATATTCAACAATTTCTTTTAAATTAATTGAAAATAATAATTTTACAATGCATAATGCTAATTCTGATAATATTTATTTAAAAGGAGATTACTATTCATTTAGTTATCTTAAATCTAAAAATAATACAACAAGAAACTTTTTAAGACATCTAGTTTATTCAAATGAGAAATATATGTATTGTGCTTATGAATTATATAATAATATAAAAAAATATTTTGAAAAAATCAATAATAATGAATGTCAAGATAATGATATGTGTTCTTTGCATATTAAGGTAAATAATAATATGAATATTGATTATTACAATGAGGCATTAAATAAAATAGACCAAAAAAATATAGTCGTATTCTCAAATAATATAGAATGGTGTAAAAATAATAAAGATAAGTTTAATTTCAATAATTTTAATTTATATTTTATTGATATTAACATTATAGAAGTTGAGTTTATTTTATTATCAATGTTTAAAGATAATATTATAAGTAATTCTAATTTTAGTTTAATGGCATCATATATTAGTTATTATGATACAAAAAAAAATATAATAGCACCTAAAACTATTGAAACACATGATGATGTTACATATATTATTTAAAATTTATATCTAATATATATAACTCTATATTATTATCAAATAATAATATATAGTATTTAGTTTTAATGTTATTAAATAATAGTATCATATTATTTAATTTATAACCTTTAATATCAAAATTATGATCTGATAAATTTGATATTACCTCCTTTAATTTTATTATATAATTAATATCTATTTTAAACCAATTATCATAACATTTTCTAAATAATTCTATATTTTTATTATCAAATTTATTATTATACTTATAACAAGTAATATTTTCTGTTAATTTTTTTTTAGTATAATTATACATGATAATAATTAATATTTTATTTTAATCATTTTTTATAAATTAAATAAACTTCCAAAACTAACATTATATATAATATCTTTAATATTTCCAATAATATACCATAGTTCTATTGTATTATTTCTAAAAACAATATAATAATGAATATTCTTTTCATAATGTTTAAAATAAATTCTATCACACATTATGTTTCCATGAAACATAATATTATTATCCGTTAATTTTGCTATTTTATCTTTCAAAAATTTATGATTTTCTAATGATATAGTATACCAGTTATTGTAACATTCATTAAATAATTCAATATCGTTATTTTCAAATTCTCCATTATATTTATAAAAGTAAATATTATTATTTGGATAATTTATAAATTGATTATAATCCATTTTAATAAAAATTAACAACCTTTATGATCATTTTTTTATATTTTATAAATTAAAATAAAATAAATTATTAAAACATTAATAATAATGTAAAAAAAAGTTTAACGCCCCCAACAGGGATCGAACCTGTGACCTAACGATTAACAGTCGTTCGCTCTAACCAACTGAGCTATAAGGGCGGTGAATTCCTTCACAATATATTATATTGTATAATTCTTATATAATTTTAAAAATTTTTATTTAAAAAATATGAATATAAATATTATAATGAATAAATTATTTATTTTAATTTTTATAATTAATATTTATCATATTTATTCATTTTCATTATTTCCTTTTATAAATAAACTATTAAATAAAAATAAAGAGAAAATAAGAATACAACAATATAATAATTATTTACTAAATAGAATAATATTAGAAAAAAAAGTAGAAAAAATAGTTGGAAAAACAAATAGGACAAAATAATATAAAAAAAAAGTATAATATAATTATAGGAATGTATATGAATTATGTTTATTAAAATCAATAGTAAAAATATGTCAATTACTTTATGTAAATTATTTTTTAACACTAATGCCTTTGATATTGATATTAGGTTTGATTTTAAATTTTATTTATCAATTAAAAACTAAATTTAAAACTTTATAATATTTTGAGTTAATGATTAATACTTATACTAAATACTTAACAACTAATTATTTAAAATCACTCGGCTATGTTTTTGTTGTTATGTTAAGCCTTGTTATAATTCTTAATATTTTAACTGAGATTGAATTCTTTAAAAATTATGATGTTAATACTTATCTTCCTTTTTATCTTGCA
>Ga0209555_10002757_pt1 | contig 12201 bp, 18 predicted proteins | sample SaaInl85LU_5_DNA_FD_184643 | JGI IMG/M metagenome (GOLD analysis project Ga0209555, IMG submission 184643) | Marine microbial communities from expanding oxygen minimum zones in the Saanich Inlet - ESP_85LU_5_DNA (SPAdes) (version 2) | ecosystem: Environmental > Aquatic > Marine > Intertidal... | reverse complement strand
CAAAAGCCATAACAATGGTGGCGGCTCCATACATTTTGACTTTTTTGGCTTGTTCAACGAATGTTGATTCTCCTTCCTTCAAACTAATAGAGTTTACCACACCTTTTCCTTGAATACATTTAAGCCCCGCTTCAATAATTTCCCATTTACTAGAGTCAATCATCACAGGAATACGAGCGATATCTGGTTCAGAAGCAATTAAGTTCAAAAACTTAACCATCGCTTCTTTTCCGTCCAGCATACCTTCGTCCATGTTGACGTCCAGAATTTGTGCCCCACCTTCCACTTGATCACGAGCTACATCTACGGCTTCGTCAAATAATTCTTCTTTTATCAAGCGCAAAAATTTCCGAGAACCTGTAACATTAGTTCTTTCCCCAATGTTTACAAAATTGGTTTCTGGGGTTATGAGTAACGGTTCAAGTCCGCTTAGTTTTAAGGTGTAATCTTTCATTTTTTGTATTCTTCTATTTTTTGAATGTAGATAATTGTATTGATGATAACACGAGCATCCAAAGTCTTTTCTTTATATTCTATTCTATTTGTTCTGTTCTCTTTAACCCGAGCATATCCCCTTCCATTTGGGAAGGATTAGGGTTGGGATTTACATCACCACACTCCAGTTATCCGTTCCAGAAGTATTCATCCAATCTTTGTATTTCTCTTCTCCGCCTCTCGCGCTCCAATCCGAATCAATAGCTAGTTTTGCAGAAATTCCTCCTCTTGGGTTGCATATCATTTCAATTCTCATTCTGTCTGGCTCATATACTTCCATTAAGTGATCGTAAAAAATATTGATTAACCGCTCGTAAGAAACTACAATGTCGCGCAAATGAAAGGCATAATGTTTTAATGATTTCAGTTCAATGATTTTGTCTTTTGGATACATCGTAAGAAATACCGTTGCAAAATCAGGCTGTTCTTTTACTCCGAGGAAAGTGAATTCCGGAATTTTAATTTTTATCTCGTAAGCCTCTCTCGAAGGGTTCGGAATTGCTTCCAGAATTGTTTTGTCTATTTCTTTGTATAGTTTAGGTGTTGCCATTTTTTGTTGGTTTTATATATTCTTTCGTATTTATTATTATTCTGTTTTCTTTTTTAAATTGTCATTCCTGCAAAAGCAGGAATCTAAAAACGAGAATTAGCCTGATGAATAAGATTCCCGCCTTCGCGGGAATGACAATGTGAGTGTTTAATTGTATTTAGTTTGAACCTTGAGTGTCCCGCCAATTCGGGAAATGGTGTCTTAATTCTCTTTTATTTCTCTAGGTTTATAGTTTTTTGCCAAATCGGCAATGGCTTTGATGTGTGCTGGAGTCGTGCCGCAACATCCTCCTACAATATTTAGTAATCCTTCTTCAAGAAAATCTTTAATTTGTTTGCCCATCATTTCGGGTGTTTCGTCATATTCTCCAAACTCGTTGGGCAGTCCAGCATTGGGATGTGCACTCACTAGAAATGGAGATTTTTTGGACATTACTTGCAAATAGGGTTTTAATTCTTTGGCTCCCAGCGCACAGTTTAATCCAATACTCGTTACGGGTGCATGTTCCGTAGAAATTAAAAATGCTTCGGTGGTTTGCCCCGAAAGTGTTCTTCCACTTTGGTCGGTAATGGTTCCCGAAACCATGATTGGGAGCTCAATTCCTTTCTTTTCAAAAACTTGTTCAATAGCAAAAAGAGCTGCTTTGGCGTTGAGCGTATCAATAATTGTTTCTACCAACAGCATATCTACCCCGCCATCAATCAGAGCCTCTGCTTGTTGCGAAAAGGCAGTTACCAATTCATCAAAGGAAATGGCTCTGAAACCTGGATCATTAATCACTGGCGAAATAGAAGCAGTTTTGTTTGTTGGCCCTATCGAACCAGCTACAAATCTAGGTTTGTCTGGTTCTTTGGTAGTAAATTCATCGGCAACCTCTCGGGCTATTTTGGCCGAATGAAAATTAATGTCATACACTTTATCTTGAGTTCCGTAATCTTCTTGGGCAATGGAAGTTCCGCTAAAGGTGTTGGTTTCCACAATATCTGCTCCCGCTTCGTAATATTTAGCGTGAATCGCTTTGATGATATCAGGACGGGTTAAGGACAATAAATCGTTGTTTCCTTTAAGTGAAAACGTACTGTCTTCAAACCATCCTTTTCTAAAATCTTTTTCACCCAATTGGTATTGTTGAATCATGGTTCCCATGGCTCCGTCCAATACTAAGATTCGTTTTTTTAATTCTTCTTTAATGTTTGTCATGTCAAATTTTCCTTAAAATAATAAAACCCCCTTTCTGCTTGTTGCAGAAAGGGGGTTTAAATTTCCTTTTGTGCAACTTATATTTCTCTGTTTTCAGAGAAGGATTTAGCACCTTTTCCCAATAAATTGTGACGGTTGCTAAGGTTTCAAAGGGCCTTTTCCCTCCACCTTTCTTTATAAGTTTGTCTCTTTTTTTGGTGAGACTAGATAATATTTCTGAAGTATTCTAACAAATTCGGCATTTCAAAACTAGCCCCAGAAAGTATTTGGCTCGTTTCGTTTACTTCGGATGAGCTGATGTCACCGCTTTTTGAATTTATTTTTTCTGTTTTTAAATTTTTAATGGTGTATTTGTTGTCTCCCATTTTTTCAATCATTGATACAATGTCGTCTATTTCCGTTGTTTCGCTGTCATAAATAAGCGTTGCACTATTGTTTTCAAAATCAACTGCACATTCTTTTACTCCGGCAGTTCGTGCAATTTTGTCCTCAATTCTTTTCGCACACATTTCCTCACATGTCATTCCTTCAATGACAAAAGAAGAATTGGTGTTTGCTACTATTTCTTGCTGTTTATTTTCAGAACCACAAGCAAACAAAAGAAGTGTTGTGGTGAGAATTAAAAGTATATTTTTCATTTGCAGTTAGATTACGAAGTAAAAATACAATTTTTTGTTCAATTATCAAGGTAGGAGAGTCAGATTTTTAACCTTTGATTTATTTTACTTTCAAAAAGTTTTGAAAATTTAAAAAATAAAATTAATTTAGTGTAAAACAAAATAAAGTGGATTTACAGGAAGCGAAATACAAATTTATTCAAGAGTGGGGTGTTCTTGGCAGTTCTTGGGGGATAAACCGTGCCATGGCCCAAATTCATGCTCTGCTTATGTTGGCTCCCGAAAGCAAAACGACCGATGAGGTGATGGAAGAGTTGAAGATTTCGAGAGGGAACGCCAACATGAACCTGCGTGCATTGATTGATTGGGGATTGGTTTTTAAAGAATATAAACCAGGTGAAAGGAAAGAATATTTTTATGCCGAAAAGGATTTGTGGAACGTGATGAAGCAAATTGCGAAGGAGAGGAGAAAAAGAGAGATTGTGCCGATTAGAGATGTATTAGCCGAGGTTTCTACTGCGGAGCTGGGAAATTCCTCAGAAGGAAAAGAATTTAAAAAAGTGACCAAAGACATTGATTCAATCATTAGTAAGTTTGATGGGTTGATTGATATGGCGGCAAAATCGGATCAGAACTGGTTTTTAAAGGTGCTTTCCAAACTGGTAAAATAAGCGTTGTGAAGAGCTTAAAACAAATAGATAAAAATTCAAAGCTAGTGCTTTTGTACGATGGGGAATGCAAGTTTTGTAATTTTTGGATAACTCTGATTCAAAGGCAAAAGGCTCAAAATAAGTTCAGATATTATGCTCTTCAATCCGATGAGGGAAAAGAGCTTCAATCAAAGTTTTCAATCCCGCAATCGGTGGACTCGGTTTTAGTAATCAAAAATGAAACGGTGTTTTTTAAATCAAATGCTGCGCTAGAAGTGGCTAACACTTTGGGAGGAAAATGGAAATTTGCCCTAGTTTTCTGGTTAATGCCAAAACCAATAAGAGATTGGTTGTACGACTTGGTAGCAAAAAACAGACATCGAATCTTTAGGAATCGACAAAATTGTGAGCTTCATTATTAGGTAACTTCTTTTTTGATTTATATCTGAATAAAAACCTACTTTTGCCACATGGATTTTGAATTTGAAAAAAAATGGCGTGATTTACTCACAGAGGTTTCCAAAAAAATGGATGAACCCCTTGATATGCAGTCGCTTATTTTTATGATTGGGGTGCAGGAATTGAACCAAGGTTTTGTGAAACTTTCGAAAGACCAAAAATTGGATGTAATGCACATCGCAATTTGTACATTGATGGAGCCCTACGGATTTTACGAATATACAGGTCACGATGATGATGGATGGCCTCACTTTAAATTGGTGAAAGAATTGCCTCAGCTCAAAGCAGACGAACAAGAAACTTTTATGAAAAAAGCCATTCTTGAGTATTTCAATCAAGAAAGGTAATTGTAATATTAAAATTCCTCCAGGAGTATTTTTTCAATAATTGAGGATTTACTTGTACGTTTCCAATTCGAATTTATGAAAGTAGATTACCTGTAATTATTACATTTAATTTTTTCCTTTTTCTTCACTTCACTTATGTCAAGAGATATTAATTTATTTTCTTGTTCAGCTTTGGGAAAAATTATCTTGTTCATACATTATTTCTCACTTTTTGTCTATTGAGATAAACGAAAAAAGCCTTCTCGAAACTTCGAGAAGGCTTTTCAATTTCTAAATGAAGTATTGCTTATTGCACAGTTACTTTTTTAGTTAATCTTTCAGTTCCGTTCGAAAGAACAATAGCGTATATTCCTTTAGCCACTCCATTTAAGTCAACTTGTTTGTTGCTTACGAAGTTACCTTGGCTTACAACTTGTCCAGTGATTGACATGACAGTGTAAGTCAAATTTTCATTGTTTGTAGAGTTCATATTCAACATTCCGTTTGCTACAAAAACTTTAGTTGCTGCTTCCAATGTGTTTTCTGGAGTAGAAACCAATGACCTAGAAAGCGTGTAACAATCGATGTTATTTGCCAACAATACAGAACCAGTATCTGAATATGAATCTTGAGGAATTGCAAATATACATACATTTTGGTATGTAGTAGTAGTAGGGTGAGTTGTTGGTACTAGTGTTCTTGAAAAACTCAAACTATCTCCTGAGTTCAATCCGCTAGTTCCTAACAAGAATCCAGAGTTAAAGACTAATGCTCCATCAATGTATACTCCATAAAAAATAGTATCTCCAGCAGACATATTGGTTGGCCCTAAGTTTTTGATTTGAGCGGTAAATTCGATTCCATCATCATGGGTAGTATCAGTTGCTGGCATTGTAACTGTTAACTCTAAGTCTGCTGATTGTCCAAAAGAGGCAGAGAATAAAGTTACTGCGAAAGCAGTGGCAAGTAATTTTTTCATCATAGTTGATTTTTTAATGTGATTAAGCAACAAAGGTAATGAATGATTTCTTTTTGCGAGACAAATACTTGTTAAAAAACAAAAAAAGAGAAGTGATATCCACTTCTCTTTTTTCTTTAATTATCTCACTTTAAAGTTGATAGGAAGCACCATTCTTACTCTTACAGGATGGTGATTTTGTATTCCGGGTTCCCATTTGTTTAGTTGTTTCACGGCTTGCAGTGCGTTGTTGTCTAGTATTTCATGAACTCCTCTCTTTACAATTACGTTACTCAAACTACCGTCTTTTTCTACCACAAACTCTACATAAACTTTGCCGCTAATTCCAATTCTGTTTGGCTTTAGGTAGTCGTTTAGTTCTTTGTACATATTTTCGAGCCCTCCTTGGTACACGGGTTCGTTTTCAACAAAATCGAGAATGGGTTCAATCACTGGTCCAGGATCGGACTGAACAAAAACTACCGTGTCAATTATATCTGTAATCAAGTTATTGTTTACCGTATCCAAAATAATTACTTCGGTGGTGTCCTCTTCTTCGATTGGTTTCTTCTCGTATTTATCTATTATGGGTTGTTTTGTTTTGGGTTGTGCTTTTGGTTGAGGTCGAACAATTACGATGTCTTGAACAACGACTGCATCTTCTATTAATTCGCCCACTTCTCCTTTTTTTAGGGTGTAAGCCACTTCATAGCTTGCCCACTCAAATGCCATCAGCATAAATCCGGTGGCAATTACTAAACTGAAGAGAAATATTCCGTGTTTCTTTTTTTCTAAATCTGCTCCTTTACTTTTTTTAACTTCCATCATATTGAGGTTTTAATTGATTAGTACTGATTGGTACACTTCAACTTTCATTCCGTTCAATGGTTTTTGCCTTAGAAGTTATTTTAGGGGGGATTTTGTTTGTTTAACGGGTTGATTCTTGGTGAAATAGTCCCAGGTTGCTGGTTACAGGTTATGCTAGCTTCGTGGATGCTTGTAATAATTGGTTTCTGGTTACAGGTTTCTGGTTTTTGTTGGCTTCTCAAATTTTCTTATTCGATATTTTTCTAAAATAAATCTGATTATATTGAAGAATGAAAAGTTATAGAGAACTAGAAATTTATCAAAAAGCCCATAGTTTAGCGATTGATGTTCATAATGTCAGTTTATCATTGCCAAAATACGAGCTATATGAAATTGGTTCTCAAATAAGAAGAGCGAGTAAAAGTATTTCATATAACATTGTGGAAGGTTACGGCAGAAAGAAGTACAAAAATGATTTTATAAAGTTTTTGATTTATGCTCAAAGTTCATGTGACGAAGTAAACGATCAGTTGGATTATATAAATGAAATTCATAAATCAGATAATCCATTACTAAAACTAAAGGAAGATTACGAAGTATTGGGAAGACAGATTAATAAGTTCATTCAATACGTTGAAAAAAATTGGAAGTAAATCCAAAAACCACCTCGAGTATTTCGATTCTTCATCCAAATACTCGGGGTTCGGATTCGATTTATACTACACAGTAACGACCAGCAACCAGCTAAAACGAGCCAACATAACTTGTAACCAGTAACCTGCAACCAGTTTACTTCACCATCAGCTTAAACCCCTTCCCATGAATATTCACAATTTCTACATTGTCGTCTTGGTTCAGGTATTTTCGCAATTTGGTGATGTACACGTCCATGCTTCTACCGTTAAAATAGTTGTCATCTCCCCAAACTGCTTTTAACAAATCATTTCTGTCTACTTCTTTACCCAGGTTTTGAGCCAATACTTTAAAAAGCTCACACTCCTTGGTAGTTAGTTTTTGTTCGTTTCCCTGAAACGATAAAATTCGTGTATTGTAATCGAACAAGTAATTGTGAACCGAGTACAGATGATTTTCTTCTTTGGTGTTTGTTCTTTTCAAAATTGCATTTACTCGAGCAATTAATTCATCCATGCTAAATGGCTTTGTGAGGTAGTCGTCTGCCCCTAATTCAAAACCTTTTAGTTTGTCTTCTTTCATGCTTTTGGCGGTAAGAAAAAGAATAGGAGTCTCTTTGTCGATTCCTCGGATGTCTTTTGCCACGGCAAATCCATCTTTTTTTGGCATCATCACATCCAGAATTACAAAGTCAAAAGAAGCACTCGTAAATTCTTGGTAGGCAATTTCTCCATCCACCGCCAAGGTGCAAGAAAATCCTTTGGCGCGCAAAAATTTGCTCAGTAACATCCCAAGGTTAGGATCGTCTTCGGCTAGTAGTATGTTGGCATTGCTCATAGTTTAGTTTTTGTTATTGAACGATAGGAATCTGAATAATAAACGTGCTCCCTTTTTCTTTAGTACTTTTTACTTCAATCTTTCCACCGTGTAGTTCGATCATGGTTTTTACGTAGTTCAGCCCCAGCCCAAATCCTTTTACATTGTGTAAATCACCCGTAGGAACTCGGTAGAGTTTTTCGAATACTTTTTCTAAATTTTCTTTGCTAATTCCGATTCCATTGTCTGTTACTTTTATCAAGAAAGAATCGATAGTTTTGGCAGTCGAGATATGAATTTCGGGAGATTTTGTTGTGTATTTTATGGCGTTGTCAATTAAGTTTTGAAACACATTTGTAAGGTGTTGTTTGTCTCCCACAAATGGCATAGCAGTGAGTTCGTTCTCAATAATTATTTGTCCGTTCAATTGATTTACTTGCAAAGAAAAGTTGCCTTTTACTTGGTGGATAATCTCTAATATATCCTGCTCTTCTTGCTGCAATTTCATTTGACCTTTATCCAAGATGGCAGTTTTTAATACAGTATCTACCAACCCTTTCAGTCGAGAGTTTTCGTCTTTAATCATCTTCACAAAGGTTTCATTTGATTCTTTCGAATTCATGTCCGAATCGTTGAGTGCCTCGCAAGCCAACTGTATTGTGCTAATGGGAGTTTTGAGTTCATGGGTCATGTTATTAATGAAATCATTTTTTATTTCGGAAAGTTGTTTTTGTTTGCGAATGGTATTTACTGTGAAGTAAAAAGCATAAATAACGGCCAGAATCAATAAAAATGAGATACTCAGTATCAACCACATTTTTTTAAAAATGAAATTGTTTTTTTTAGGAAAAATGATGCTGATAAAAGGCTGAGTAAGCATAAAGTCATCTACGAATACGGGTATGTTTATTCCCTCGCTCAGCAGTTGATTCGTATATTGCTTTGTAATGCTGTCTGTTTCTAATAGGTAGTTTCCCGTAGCATCAAACACACCAAAAATATAAGGCGTGTTAATCCCTCTTTTTTTCATTTGCCCTTGAATCAGCGAATCCAATTGTTCTGTTGTTATTTTATCCGAAAATTGTTGAAACGGAGTATTATCTAGCATCGCATTTATCAAAGCGCTAATATCTGTTACACCCTGGTTTAGTTGCTGTTGCCGTTGAAAAAACTTAGCCTCTTGATTTTTTCTAATTACTTTGGGAATTTCTTGAGTAACCACAACCAAAGAAGTTTTTACCTCCTGGTCGAATTGCGATTTTCTTACTTCGATGGCATTGTTTATCCATACAATTTGCACCCCAATAAGTCCAAGAATAGCCAAACTAATGAGCACAACGATATTTTTGAGATTCAGTTTCATTATTTTTGTGGAGCTAAAGTTAAGTATTAATCTCACCCAAAACTGCAGCAAGGAATTATTTAACTTTCTTTAACAGCGATTCTATTCGCTAGTAATTACCTATATTTGTTGCGAATACGATAAATGAAACAAGACAAACTTATGGCAAAATCAATAGCACAACCAGCCAACGACCAATTGAATAAAATTGTAGAAAACACAAAAATTGTGGGAGACATCGATTCTCAAACAAACATGCGTGTAGACGGAAAGATACAAGGAACACTGAAGGTAAAGGGAAAGTTAGTATTGGGAGAAAAAGGGTTTGTGGAAGGAGAAATACACTGCGAGAATGCCGAGATTGAAGGAACAATAAATGGAAATATACACGTTACCGGATTGCTGTCGCTTAAGTCTTCTTCAAAAATCCAAGGAGATATTACCTCCCAAAAATTATCGATGGAAGCAGGCGCCCTGCACAATGGAAAAACATCCATGGGAGCACCGAGCGTTTCAAAACCTATTTCTTCAACCACATAAAATGGATAAAACACCTCTTTATTTTTTGTTTGTGGCAGCTGTGTTTGGTGGAATTCTCTGCGACACCACAATCAAATTTGGGTTTCCATTTTTTACAATTAGTTTTCTGCTAGTTACTGGAATATTGTTTTTTGCCTCTCAAACAAAAAAATCAGATGAAGAAGAGTGATGCTGAGCCCAAATTGAACAAAGTAAATGCATTTGCTAAATTTTCTTCTATTGGAATTCAAATGGCAGCAATTATTGTGGGGTTTGTTTTGTTAGGTGATTACTTGGATAGGATTATGGAAAACAAAACTCCTTGGATGACCATTTTATTTTCATTGATAGGAGTGTTTGGAGGGTTATACCTTGTTATCAAAGAAGTAATTTCATTAAATAAAGACTAATTATGTATCTCAAAGCATTGTTGCAGACCTTCTTATTTTCTTTGGCCTTATTATTAATTCACTACGGGGTTTCTCAACTTGTAGGTAATCCAAATCTAGATGAGTTGTTTATTATTCACGGAGTATTATTCCTACTTACGTTTGGAGGGTTTTGTTTGTTGTTGGCAATCAAAAAATTTGACGAAAATAAATTGGGATTTACTTTTTTAGCCGTTTCTACTATCAAATTGCTTGTGGCGGCAAGTTTTATTTTGATTTTAGTAAAAGTACAACACAAACCAAAAGAGGTCGCTATTCATTTTGCAGGAATGTACTTCTTTTATGTGCTATTTTTAGCTTTTAAAACCTTTAAGTTGCTAAATCAAAAATCATCTTAGCGTTAAAAAACCAATAAACATCCACTATAACTTTTGAATAAAAAAAAGTTTATATACATTTGCATAAAATTTCAAGGAATCCAAGATAATGTTGAGAAAAACAACCCTTTTATCCGTTTTATTTATTTGCAGTCTGTTCTTTGCAAACGCTTCAGCACCAGTAAATTCAGAAAGTCATTCTGAAACTGAGAAATCTAAAAGTTACGATCCAGTTCCAATGATAATGCATCACATTGCTGATGCGCATGAAATTCATTTCTGGGGAGAAGGTGAAAATTCTTTTTCTATTCCGTTAACAGTTATTTTGTTTGACAATGGATTACACTTCTTTAGTTCGTCAAAATTTCATCATGGGCATGACTTAGTTGAGTCCAATGAAAATAAATACATGTATTTTCATGGTAAAATATATTCTGTAGGAGATTCAATTCCTATCGATAAACAAAACAAAACAAAAGTAATAGATAGAAAAACAGGCAAAGAAAAGGACACAACAATAGTTGAGCGAGTTGCTACTATTCCAACCAAAGATTTTATCCATGATTATATAGTAGGTCACAAACATCTGGAAGATGGTGCTTATGTGGCAAGCGCTAAGCCAATGGATTTTTCTATTACAAAAAGTGTTGTAGGTATTTTCGTTACATTTTTAATTTTATTTTTAGTGTTTACTTCAGTAGCAAAAAGTTACCGATCAAACGGAGGAATACCAAAAAAATTAACCGGATGGATGGAGCCTTTAGTTATATTTATAAGAGATGACGTAGCTAAAGCAAATATTGGTGAAGCGAAATACAAAAAATTTGTTCCTTTTTTACTGTCTATTTTCTTTTTCATACTAGTATTAAATATTTTAGGATTAACACCACTAGGATTTAACGTAACAGGAAACATCGCAGTAACTTTAGTATTGGCTTTAATTTCTTTGTTTGTAACACTAAAAAGTGCAAACAAAAATTATTGGATGCACATATTTTGGCCTCCAGTTCCTTTGGCATTAAAACCTTTGATGATTCCTATTGAAATTGTAGGAATATTTACAAAACCATTTGCATTGATGATTCGTTTGTTTGCGAACATTACAGCAGGTCACATTGTAATATTGAGTTTGATTTCACTGATTTTCGTTGCTCAAGCAGGTTCTGGAACAGGAATGGCTTGGGGAGTTTCTCCGGCAGCATTTGCTTTAACATTATTCATATTTGTATTGGAAGTACTAGTTGCTTTCTTACAAGCATATATATTTACATTACTTACAGCCTTATTTGTAGGTATGTCAGTAGAAGAGCATCATTAATTAACACGCATTTATTAACCAGTTCGCAAAATGCGGACGCAAAACAAAAACAAATGGGAGGAAGTATAGCAGCAATCGGAGCAGGACTTGCAGTAATCGGAGTTGGACTTGGAATCGGAAGAATCGGAGGATCAGCAATGGAAGGAATCGCAAGACAGCCAGAAGCAGCAGGAAAGATCCAGACTGCAATGATTATCGCAGCAGCACTTATTGAAGGTGCAGGACTATTTGGTATCGTTGTAGCTCTTTTAGGACTATAATCGAAACCAACAAAATTTTTATAACCTTGCAACGGTTGGTTGTGAGGTTATAAATTTTTAATTTTTGTTTTAAAAAGGTAAACACACACATTATGGAATTAGTAACACCTAGTATAGGATTAATTTTTTGGACAACATTAGCATTTGTTGTTCTATTAGTTTTATTAAGAAAATTTGCTTGGACTCCGATTTTAAATGCGGTTAACCAAAGAGAAGAAACGATTACAAATGCGTTGAACTCTGCGGAAGAAGCAAAGAGAGAAATGGCTAATTTAACTGCCTCTAACGAGAGATTGTTGAACGAAGCAAGAGAAGAGAGAGATGCTTTGATGAAAGAAGCAAGAGAAATGAAAGCTGATATTGTTGCTAAAGCGAGAGAAGAGGCGGTAATTGAGGGAGAAAAAATGATCGCCTCTGCCAAGAGCGCGATAGAAATGGAAAGAAAAGCTGCAATCGTTGAGTTGAAAAACCAAGTAGCATCTTTG
>Ga0209555_10002753_pt1 | contig 12205 bp, 9 predicted proteins | sample SaaInl85LU_5_DNA_FD_184643 | JGI IMG/M metagenome (GOLD analysis project Ga0209555, IMG submission 184643) | Marine microbial communities from expanding oxygen minimum zones in the Saanich Inlet - ESP_85LU_5_DNA (SPAdes) (version 2) | ecosystem: Environmental > Aquatic > Marine > Intertidal zone... | reverse complement strand
TGCAGTTTTAATTTTTCAAGCCCGTCGTGTTCGCACGGCGGGCTTTTTATTACCCTGAGGGAGAACAAACCATCTACGCTAGAGGTTCATGCCTTCACCACAATTGACGTAACTCATACTGATCCGAAGAGTCATTGATCTAAATACTGGCTTGATTCGTGGCCTCGAAACTCTGTTTCGGGGTATAGGAGCTTAAGATGAACCATTTAGGAAAACAGCATCATACCATTTCTAGTATTGTTTGATCCAGTAGCGCAGACCTGTCTCACGCCGCACGAAGGTTTGTTGCGCCTCGCAAGCGTCGATGCGCACCGGGGACGATGCCGCGCTACCTTGTAAGTGAACCGATCCATCTTTTTCGAAAAAGTATCACCCATCTTACAGAGCCCATGCACCACAATAACTCACCGCTACGTCAGCTCACAAAAATCTGCCTTCTTTGCGGATTCAGCGCCAACGCCTTTGCACTCGACCAAAACGGTAACGGCATAAGCGACGTATGGGAGTCACTCTACCCAGCTGCTGCCGCAAACCTCTTAGCCGACGATGACGGCGATGGTGATAACAACCAAAGTGAAGGGCTTGCTTGGAACAATCCGAACGATGGCAACTCACGACTACGCCTCGAAGAGTTCACGGTCGACTCAACCGAGCTCAGCTTCAACTGGAGCCAATCGCTCGGCCTTCGCTACCGAATCTGGAAGAGCAGCGACCTAGATGATTGGCAGCGCGAAGCCAGCAGCTACGTCGGCAAAGACGATAACAACTCCCACACAGAAAGCACTGGCAACAAGACATTCTATCGCCTCCAAGTCGAGCGCTCGCTCAACTCGGATACCGATGCCCTCACCAACCGCGAAGAGCACGAACTTGGCACCGATCCCACGCTTTGGGATACCGATGGCGATAAAGTGCCCGACGATATCGAGTTCACACTCGGCCTCGATCCGCTCGCATGGACAGATAGTGATAACGATACCCTACCCGACGACTGGGAGCAATGGTGTCTACTCGCAAGCGACACGGACGCTTATACAAGCCTCTCCCATATCGATACCTCCACAAACTTCGACCGAGACGCCGTCGACGACGGCACCGAGTTCGCCCTAGGCACATCACCGGTAGAGCCGGTCCGCAACATTCTCTTTTTTCTCACTGAAGATCAGAGCCCCGACCTTGGCGTGCTAGGCACCGTTGGTCTCGACACGCCCAACATTGATACACTCGCCACAACTGGCGTGAATTTCACTCGCGCCTTCGCCCTCTCTCCTGTCTGTAGCCCGAGTAAGATGGCGCTCTTTACCGGCACCTATCCTCACGAAAACAGCGCACATCGAAATGTTTCGAATTATGGCACCAATTTCCCACTAGTAGGAGATCCCTCCGATCTGACTCGAGGCGGCGTGCACGAGGACTTACCCACATTAATAGAAGTGTTCAACGACCGCGGCTGGTATACCGCTATATCGTCAAAAACACACGTGCAACCCATTCGTAAATTTCAATACGACAAAGGTTATGGGGCAGGCGTTTCGTATCCACGGGTTCCCAGTGACGTCACGTCTTACGTCAACCAAACTGTGATCAATGCCGGCGACCGTCCTTTTTTCTTATGTCTGAACGTCGCGGCACCGCACCTGCCTTTTCGCAATATTGCCATCGATAATGATGTATGGAACCCTAGCGGCGGCCTGATCGGCGATGGCGGTGTCACGAATGTCGATCCAAATAACATCGTGGTGCCAGCCAGCTTCCCTGATGTGCCTGGCGTGCGCCAAGACTTCGCCGACTACTACGGAGCTATCGAGATCATCGATGGACACTATGCGGCGGCTCAAGCGGCCCTCGTAGCCAACGGCATCGACGGCGAAACACTCATCGTTTACACCAGTGATCACGGCAACGGACTCGCCCGAGTCAAACAGAGCATTTACGGACTACACGTGCCCCTACTTATCGATGGCCCCGTCGTGATGGGTAAGCGCACGATTTCGGCTCCAGTCAGCCACCTGGACCTCATGCCCACCTTCCTGGACTTTGCAGGTATCCCGCAAATGCCCTCTCTGAAAGGTAAATCATTGCTGCCTATTCTAGCAGGTGATTCTGGCTTTGCGAACCGAGACACCATTCTCACCGCTACCCATGAGAAATACGACGCCCGTGCTGTGACTAATGGCCGATACTATTACGTCCAAAATATTCGCCAAGTATCCGGAGCCACCCTTGCGGCACCCGGTCAGGCACTGAATGCAGATCAATTCACGAACGCAGGCCCATGGTATAATCGCAGCTATGATGCGACTGTGGCTGCCACGAATACACCACAGCGCGAGCTTCTTCGTCAACTCGTCGAAGGCGATCTGCCCGAAGAAGAACTCTACGATCTGGATGCCGACCTTTGGTGCACAGTCAATCTAGCGAATGATCCGAGCTACGATACTATCAAAGCCCATCTCCTTAATGAGCTCGAAAGCTGGCGCATGCATACGGATGACTACAACAGCGCCCCTGCCGAAATCACTCGTCGCACAGTGCGCCACACTCCACTTCCCGGAACCGCAATAGCAATCATTGATCCTTTCACAGCGAGTAATGGTGATTTGAATACAACAGCCAATTGGGCGACACGGATCTTTGGTAGCTCTTCAGCCGATTTCGCAATCAGCTCAAATCGCGTCAGTGCGCCGGGAGGAAGCAACCCTATGGCTGAATATCAATCCGTCGATTTAGCAACAAGCCAAACATTTACCGTCAGCATACAAGTCGGCTTCACAAACCCTGGTGTCGGTGCGGGTATCGCCTTTGGCATCGAAGAAGAAGCAGATGGTGAATATCGCTTTTGGCAGTTTTTGCTCGCGGACGGTCGATCCACAAGTGGCGGCTTAAACAAAGACGTCCGTCTGCGCAAAATCAGTAACAATGACACCACGACATCCAGCTGGATCATCAATGTAGAGAATCTTGCCAACTACCCGAACGGTCACTCGACTGCGCCTACTGATTACTTCACCGTCAAAGTGAGTGGCCAAGCAGGTAGCCCACTTGTTGATTTACGCATCCTTAATCCTGACGGAAGCGACTACTACGTCGCCACAGATTTTAACTTAGGTGAAAGCATCCCCGCAGGCAGCTCTTTCGGCATGACGACTTGGTCTTCAGCAACTGCACTTTTCGACGACTTCCAACTCAAACTCGATTGATAGCTTTTCAAAAAAGATGGATCGGCTCACTTACAAGGTAGCGCAGCACCCTCCCCGGTGCGCATCGACACTTGCGAGGCGCAACATACCTTCGTGCGGCGTGAGACACGCCTGCGCTACCGGATCAAACAATACTAGAAATGATCTAAGATCGGCTCACTTACAGGGTAGCGCAGCACCCTCCCTGGTGCGCATCGACGCTTGTGAGGCGCAACAAACTTTCGTGCGGCGTGAGACACGCCTGCGCTACCGGATCAAATAATACTAGAAATGATCTAAGATCGGCTCACTTACAAGGTAGCGCAGCACCGTCCTCGGTGCGCATCGACGCTTGCGAGGCGCAACAAACTTTCGTGCGGCGTGAGACACGCCTGCGCTACCAAATCAAACAATACTAGAAACGATCTAAGATCGGCTCACTTACAGGGTAGCGCAGCACCGTCCCCGGCGCGCATCGACACTTGCGAGACGCAACAAACTTTCGTGCGGCGTGAGACACGCCTGCGCTACCGGATCAAACAATAGTCGAAATGGTATAAGTGTAAGCGAGCACTCACGTTGAAAGCTTTCACCTTGTCTCAAAACGTATTTGCAGCGTTTGAGTTTAAAATTCCCAAAGATGGAGAACGCTTCCATCTGAGAAGATATCGATCGAGCGAATGCGTATAGATTGCTGTGCATAAGGCAGCACAAGACGCAGATGCTCCAGTATCTGCCCAGGCTTAATGGGAAGTGTTACCGCGACCGTGTTCTCGCCAGCAGGCAAATCAAAATCTACATAACTGTCTGGAGCGAATAGCGACTCCGATCGATAGCGGATCTCGACCCGACCGAAGCCTGCTTCACTCGCGCTTAAGTGCAGACGCAGCATCGCCTCCAGCCCGATCGAGAGATGGTTCACTGTGATAAACGCCTTCGATGCTTTGCGATGAAAATCACTCAAGTAGAGCCCTTGATCATCCGTTCGAAGCGTGGCGTTGCGAGCGATCCAATCGTCGACTTTTGAGACGTGCTTTGCTTTCACTTCCAAACCGGTGTCGACTCCAAAGTGGAACGAATAGAACCTCTGTTCTTGATCGTTGAGAACACCAGTCGCGCCCTGAAATGGACGCTGGAGTGGCGCATTCCACCGCGCCCAAAGGGCGCGAAGTTCATTTGCCTTCTCCACTCTAGTGGCGATCAAATTGTTTTGCTCAGCAATATCATCCGTCAAATTGAAGAGAAACTCATGGTCGCCCGCTCTCAAATATTTCCAGTCACCTAGACGAATCGCCGCTTGCCCCCAAAATCGCCAAAAGATCGGGCGTTGATTCGCAGCCGCTGGGTCGTCCATTAAGTCCAAGATATTTTCACCGTGTAGCGCTTCATCGCGCGAAAGCCCCGCCAGTTCGACGACCGTCGCTCCAACATCTAAGGAGCTCACTGGAAGATCCAATACCTGCCCAGGGGTAACCCGCTTAGGCCAAGACATAATATATGGAATACGAATGCCGCCTTCGGCTAACATCCCTTTTTCACCATTCAGAGGTGTGTTCATCGAGCCGTCCCAAGCGCCTCCTTTAAAACTTAACGGAAGATCTTCCATCGTCAATTTCAGTGGCGCACCATTATCACCGATGAAGAAAATGAGAGTATTGTCCAACTCACCGAACTCTCGGAGCTGCTCACGGATGCGACCGACACCATCATCTATCGCGGCAATCATTGCCAATGCATAACGGCGGCGCTCAGGCATCTCTCCGGAAAAACGACTTAAATACTTCTCCGTCGACTCTAGTGGCACGTGCGGCGCGAAATAGGAAAGATAAAGAAAGAAAGGATCACCATGATTACGGTCGATAAAGGCCATCGCTGCCTCAGTCTGAATATCCAGCCGATCCACTTCTTCTGTGCGCACGTGCTGCCCTGTAGGTTTCAGAGAATCTCCGTCGACATCGAAGTTCGCCCAATAATTATAAATATAACCTTCAAAAAATTCATCAAAGCCCTGGTTCCCTGTCTTGAAAGGCAACAAGTCTTCAAGCGGGATGCCCAATAATTATAAATATAACCTTCAAAAAATTCATCAAAGCCCTGGTTCCCTGTCTTGAAAGGCAACAAGTCTTCAAGCGGGATACGACGCTCATTCTGAGGAGGCATCGACTTGCCCTTGTAAGTATTAGCCGCCAGCCATTCTTGCGAAGCAACGTTGGGATCTAGATGCCATTTGCCCACCATACCCGTAGTATAGCCTGCCTTTTGTAGGCGTTCAGGAACGGTCAGCACGGTTTCTGGCATCGGAGAAAAGCGATTATCATCCACACCGAAGCTCTGTTGATAACTGCCTGAAATGATGCCGGCCCTAGAAGGAATGCATTGCGGAGCCGTGATATAACCAGAGGTGAAAACCACGCCATCACGCGCCATTGCATCTAAATGAGGCGTCTTGATATCCTCACGCACGCCGTGAATACCCAAATCCGCCCAGCCATGATCATCGGTGAAAACCACAATCACATTGGGCCGCTCATCGGCGAGCAAAAGAAGGGAGCTGATCAGGTAGAAGACTGGGAATAAATAAGTGCGCACGATACGATGGTTGTAAGCAGGAAGCAGTGACCAGAACGCTATCAGAAGTCGGCCTTGATTCCAATACCAGCCTCCACCTTTGGAGCCGCCCTAAATCAGGCGTTGACAACTTTAGCGTGCTGCGCGTTCGATGCGTTCGATGTAGTCCGCCAGGAAGCGATCGTCTTCTAGCCCTTGTGCGCGACGCAGGAGGATGATGGCTTCTTTGTAGTTCTTATTGCGGATCAATGCTTGCGAGTGCGCAATGAGTGCGGGGCGTTCATACTCGGCGATCATCTGGGCTTGTTCGTAGCGGTTGACGGCGCGCTCTAGATCATCCTGTTCGGCGTAGTAGTTGCCGAGTTCGATCAGGGCTTCGCCATTAAGCGCATCGCGCTCGACGATCTGGTTTAAAGTTTCGTAGGCCTTGTTGTCGTCTCCCTCGGCACGAGCAATCTTGGCCTCGAGCGTGAGTAGTGAAAGATCATCCTCTTGGGAAAGGCTCGCGACTTGAGTGCGTAGTTGTGCAATCAGTGTTTTCGCTTGTTCCGGATTGCCCGTCTGGGTAAAGAGTTTGGCAGCGCGTATGAGTGAACGTGGGCTTTGTTGATCCGAATGTTTCAGCGCATCGAGGTAAGCGCTCAGCGCGAGCTCGGGGTGCTGGTTATTCATATAAATATCGCCCAGCATCGTGAGCGAGGTGACGCCGCCCTTCCCCATTCGGCGGACGACTTCGATATTTTGAGCGGCGGCGAGCGTCTCTTCGAGGCCGATATAGGCGTTGGCTTGAAGCAGCCAAAAGTCGGCATTATCTGGCTCTTGTTTGATCAAAGTGTCAAACAGAGCGATGGCCCCTTTGAAATCTTCCGTCTCCACGAGGCAACGAGCGAGACCCAGTTTCCAATCGCGAACTTGAGGTTGCATGAGTATAGCCTGGCGATAAGCAGCCTCGGCGGGATAGTAGAGTTGTTCTGTTAAGTAGCTGTAGCCAAGCAGTCCGTAAGAGCGACCATCGACATCACCAAGTTCGAGTGCTTTAGAGATCGCAGAAATGGCAGCCTTTAACTTGCCGTCTTGAACGAGGACGAGGCCGAGATTTTTGTGCGCACGACGAAAGTTAGGGTATTTACGCACCGCCTTGCGGTAGGACTGAGCGGCTTTGTTTAAGTTACCCTCTTGAAAGTAAAGGTTACCTAGGATGAAGTTAAAGGCAGCACTGCTGTTGGGCTTGATCTGCTGCTCCAATGCAGAGATCGCCCCGCGAGGATTATTCTTAATGACGTTGAGCAGGCTTCGTAAGGCATCCTTCTCGGTATCGCTGATCTCTGGCTCATATTGCGAGAGCACACCGTAACTGGCGGTAAAGGTTTTAACGAAGTCGGCGTCGTTCCACATACTTGAAGCTGGGTTTTGAAGCGCCGATTGCCCATGCGAAAGTGTTCCGCATAGAGTGAGGCCGATGACGAGGCGTAGGATAGTTTTCATAAATGTATACGCGGGTTATTGAATGGTATATGGGATGCGCGTTTCCGCACGAGTCGTCACGACCTTACCGCCTTTCTCCCCGGGCGTGAACTTCCATTGACGAAGTGCGTTGATCGTAGGTTTTTCAAAAATTGGATCGCTGGAACTGGTTATCTTGACTTGAACTACGTTGCCGCGGGTATCGATAACGAACTGTGCATTAGCGTAGCCGCTAAGCCCACGGCGCGTGGCATCAATTGGATAGATCGGCGGCACTTGCTTAACGGAGCGTGGCTTTTTATCGAGGTCGTTGATGTCGAAAATATCCAGCCCGCCGAGCTCATCTTTATTGATCGTCAGATTGGGCATCGCAAAGTCGCCTGCTACGGCTTCGCCGGTGCCAGCTTCAAGCGCAATGTCGAGTTGCTCTAAAGAGATTGGCGGTGGCGGTGGCTCAAACTCTGGCAAAGGCGTCTCTTCTTTAGGTGGCGGCGGTGGAGGTGGCTCTTCAAGCGGAGGAGGTGGTGGTGGTGGCGCGACCTCGATCGCTTGAATATCTTCGGAGTTCTTGTTGTATTCAGTAAATATCTGCGTGAGTGGAATGCCCAAAAAGATCAACGCACTGACTGCTATACCCATCGCCACACCGAGAACGGCTGAATACTTCTTATTCGAACTATGATAGACAGGTGGCATTGAATGAAACGCTGAAAAGCGGAATTACTGAAAGCGGATAGATTGCGCTTTTAACGCTTGGTTGAGAAGTTAATTGATTTCGCACCTGCAAGTTTAGCTTCGCCATACACGCGGGCGAAAATGCCGTGATTGGCGCCCGCATCGGCTTGAATAATAACGGGAATATCTTCCTGTAAAGTGAGTCGCTTAACAATCGGAGACACACCAGCCACGCCAATGTCGCGACCACCATAGATGACTTTGTTATCTGCTGTGACGGCGATCAGAATACTATTTTTTTCTAGTTGAATAGCGGCAGCCGCTTCAGGCTTGTTCACCTCTACGCCTGTCTCTTCGACAAACACCGTCGTGACAATAAAGAAGATGAGCAAAATGAAGACCATATCGATCATCGGAGAAAGGTTGATCTCGACATCATCGCGTTCGTCAGAAGTAAGGTTTCGGCGCATGTTTTAAAGGAGTTGGAAGCTAGGATTCAGGAGATAGAAGTGATAACTCTTTTCAGAATTTCAGCGTTTCAAAGTTTCAGATTTCAGCGTTTCCATCATTCTAGATCCAATGTGGTGAGGCTAAGGGATTCAATACGAGCAAGAGCCGCTTCGACGGCATGTTTACGTCGGCGAATGATGAGCGTTAAAAAAATTCCAGGCAGAGCAATGAATAGGCCTGTCTGTGTAGTGATTAGTGCTTCGGAAATGCCTTCGGCAACCATTGCGGCGGTTTCAGCTCCGCCCCCCATAGAGATCGCTGCGAAGGTGCCGAGCATACCAATAACCGTGCCGAGCAGCCCCATGAGTGGCGCAGAAGCCACCAGCGTAGTCAGAAAAATAAGTCGGCGTTCCACAGTATTGATAAGATCGAGACGGACCTCCTCAAAGCGATTGCGCACTTGCTTCGAGGCCGTAACGCCATCTTGCGTGTAGCGGATGATCTCACCAGCACGACCCTTTGCCTTGGTTGGCTCTTGAATCCATACTAGCCATTCGCTTTCATGTCCGAGCTCCATATTGCCCTTGCGCAGATAAAGAAGCAACTGCAAGCCGATCGCGTAGATCAAGACAGCCAATAGCGCCAGGGGGATCATGACCCACCCGCCGCTTAACCAGATGCCTATAATTTGATCGACCATTCTTAGCCTTCTTTAGTGGAGACACCGTTGACAAAGCCGACCGCAGATTGCTCCATCTCACCGATCTTCTGGCGTGCCATACGTGCGAGTAGACCGTGAATAATAAGCGCAGGAATTGCGACGATGAGACCGAGCTCAGTTGTGACTAAGGCTTCGGAAATACCCGATGAGAGGCTTTTCGCATCGCCTGTCCCAAAGATCGTAATTAAATTAAACGTCTTAATCATACCAGTCACTGTTCCCAGCAAACCGAGCAAAGGAGCGGCAGCGGCAGTCAAAGCAATGAAAGGCAAGAAGCGTTCTAAGCGCGGGCGCACCGCGAGAATACGTTCGTAGAGAATTTCCTCCAAAGTGCCACGACGCTGATTGACGTTTTCAACCCCAGCAGCGAGCAGGCCGGTGCTGTCCGCGGCGGCGGCTGTTTTAGCATTGGCCACATCTCCAGACTGAATGTGTCCGAGCACCGTTTGTAAGGCTTCTGGTTTGGGTGCGTTGAACTTTGAAACTTCGAAGAACTTAAAGAGTCCGAGTAATAAACAAACCAAACCGAGACCGATAATAACCACACCCACACTGCCACCCTTGGCGAGGTGTTCAGCGACCGAGTCATTACCTTCCACCATCTTCATCGCTTTGCCCAATGTGGCATCGGCAGGGATCGTTCCCTCGCCCGCCTCGACGAATTCGCGAATACCATTGGCATGCTCCGCCCCTGGATCGGCAATCGCAGCCACGGCGGCGTTGAGTTTATTGTAAGTCAAACCGGTGAGCTCGGACTGCTTGGATGCGAAATACACGGTAGGACCAAATACGGCATACGTGCCCTCCTCGATATCACCGTTCGGAGCGAGGCCACGACCTTCGAAAGTGTAGCCGCCGGTGAGTTGTCCTAGTCGGTCGAGCGCGACACCGATCACATCGAGCTGCTTTTCAAATCGTTGAGATTGCGCCATGTCGGCATCGTCTAATGCGAGTCGAGCATCTTCGGTTGCTTGTGCGTAGAGCTGTGTCTCACTGTAATCGATACGCGTTTCAAAAGAGCGCACAAACTCATCGAGTAAGCCCGCAGCATACTCATTTTGCTCTTCCATCGACTCGACTTGCTCACGTAAGCGATTGAGCCCGAGGTCGCTGTTGTCGCGCAGGCGGCGTAAGCGATCGAGTTCCTCTTTCTTGCGAATCACTTCGTCTTCGAGACTCGAGACCGAAGTCATTAGTGGAATTTTTTCGGCAGCAATCGCCGAGCGAACTTGGGCTAGTTCAGCCAGCGACGCTCTGAGATCGGAGTTGGCCTTTTCGGAGGCCGCATTAAAGCTCTGTCCGTATGCGCCCAGAGAAAGCGCAGTCAGAGCCGCAACAAGAATGAATTGTTTAAAAATCTGCATGGGAAAGTTAGGGTCAGGCGTTATTTGATGCGGGCAGGCACGGGCACAAATTGGATATCTTCAGAGCCTTCATAGACATCAAGGAGGCGTTTAATTTGTGCACTCGCACCTTCGACTTTGGGCCACTCCCAAGCATCTGTTCCAGGATAGCCCACTCCGGCATACTCGCCCGCTGAGTCGACATAGAACGCGCCGCCCAGCCCCCAATAAAGAGTGCGGACTTCGATCACACGGCCGCCACCGACATCGCGCGACTCGCTGGTCTGCGTGATGGTGCCATTAAATTTATCTGCTTGGCTAAGGATACCGACGATGTTTTGCACGCGCTCGCCGAGGCTGAGCTTAGTCTTACTTGAATCTTCGGGTAAGCGACGGATCAACGGCTTAATTTTATCAACCAGTGGCGTGGGGAGCGTTTTGACAATCGCCTTCAACTGCGTTTCCAGTTTCCCAATGTTCGCTTCGACCACACCTGCAGCCTCGTTTAGGCTCTCCTTTTCGGCAGCTAGCTCGGTGCGCTCCTCGTCAGCGGCTGTGGCGGTGGCATCGAGCTCTTCGAGTGCCGTGTTGAGACGTTCCAACTCACTTGCCAGTAACTTTTCACTGTCTTCGAGAATGGCTTTTTCCAGCACCCAGTCACTCTTCGTCTCCGAGATAATTTGCTCGGTCTCGACCCACTGCTCGAGTGTGCTTCGCGTATCTTCGATAGCGTTTTGAGCGCAGAGCGTCAGCGCGGTGGCGGCGAAGCCCATTCCAATCAGAATTTTATTTTTCATAAGTGTATTGAGTAAAATAAAGCGGAAGAAAGCCACTGGAAACCGTGGTCAATTTCACTTCAAGAGTATTTAGCAGTCATCAGCTGCGATTAAAGCTTGGTGGCGACTTTTAGCTCATGGGGGCAATTCATAGTCGTTAAGATATCAAAATCCACCTATCGAGCAAATGCACAATTCAATCACTTTAAAAAACATAAGGATGAGAAAACGTAGTTCGAAACACTTCACACATCCTCTAGCTCAGTTAAACAGCTAAATCATTTTCTTACTGAGCATAGGTCACTTCGAGGCGTGGACGTTTCGCAGGATCAGTTGCTTCACGGCTATAGACACGGCCGAGACTGTTACCCACTTCATCTAGGACAAGGCTGAAGGTGCCATTTCCAGTAATCAAACTGGTGACATCAACCGACTGCTCGCCGCTGCCGGAGTTACTGAGTGTTGCAGTCGCGACGGCTGCAATATCATCAAACAAGCCAGGCGACTGCGTATTACTCCATGTGACTGAAGTCTCGTTCCAGCTATCGTTATCCAAATCATACACAGCAATATCGCTCGTCTCAGGTGCGGGTGAAGCGCCAGTCGTGGTATCTGGTGTCAAATAGAGCGTGGCGCTTTGAACCGCGCCCAGGACTCCGCTCACATCAAAACGCAGCAGCGCAATACGGCCAAAGTTGTTTACATGACCAAACTCCTGACGCAACTCAATGGTCGTGCTAGTGCCAAAATTGTCGTCATCCTTAGTTCCAGATTCATCTTGACGCACATACGTATCCGCGACGGGTTCAAAATTTACAGAGGTGCCACCACCGCCAGGGGTTGGCTCGACAACATCCAACTGTAACTTTGCCTGTATCGTAGCGCCATGATTATCGGCAACCTGCACGGTAAAATAGTTCGCACCTTCATCCGCTCCACCGACATCGGGAGTGCCACTCAAGGCGCCATCGCTTGCAACACTCAACCAGCTAGGTCCATCAAGTTTAGTAAAGGTGAGCGTGCCACCTG
>Ga0209555_10002750_pt1 | contig 12215 bp, 8 predicted proteins | sample SaaInl85LU_5_DNA_FD_184643 | JGI IMG/M metagenome (GOLD analysis project Ga0209555, IMG submission 184643) | Marine microbial communities from expanding oxygen minimum zones in the Saanich Inlet - ESP_85LU_5_DNA (SPAdes) (version 2) | ecosystem: Environmental > Aquatic > Marine > Intertidal zone... | reverse complement strand
ACAAAGTTTCCGTTTTGCCGTGGTCGAAGGCTTGCCCAAAGAGCAGGCGCCGAAAGCGATATCGAGGGTTATGATAGGCGGCTTGATAGCGGCTGTAATAGGTCCACAAGTGGTTGTGTGGACGCAGGATGCGATGGAGGTGCAGTACGCGGGCGCCTTCATCGGTCAAGCCGTATTGGTGCTAATCGGTCTTGGTGTGATTCTGCAGATCCGTGATGCGGGTCCGGCACCGAAAAAAGCCAAGTCGGAATCGGATACCCGTTTAATTGATCTGCTTAAGCGCCCGCGTTACACCATTGCCGTAGCGGCGGGGGTGGTCTCCTATGCGCTGATGGCGTTTGTTATGACGGCCGCGCCGATCGCGATGGTGGATCATGGGCATCAAGTAAAACACGCAGCGCTGGGGATTCAATGGCACGTACTGGCGATGTTTGCCCCATCTTTTTTCACTGGTAAGTTAATGGTGCGCTTCGGTAAAGCCCGTATCACTGCACTGGGACTGGTCCTGATAGCCTTGGCCGGTATCATTGCCCTACAAGGGCTGGAGCTCGCGCATTTCTGGGGCTCGCTGATCCTATTGGGTGTTGGTTGGAACTTTGGTTTTATCGGGGCGACAGCGCTGGTGGCTGAAGCGCATACCCCTGAAGAGAAAGGTCTGGCTCAGGGGTTTAACGACTTTATGATCTTCTCTACCGTGGCCCTGGGCTCGTTCATGGCGGGCGTGCTGCTTAACGCCAGCGGCTGGTACACGCTCAACCTAGTTGTAATGCCTATCTGTGCGTTGGTGCTGGCGGTAATGTTGCTACTGCGCCGCTACCCGCTGGAAGCTGCTGTCGTCTGAAAGGTTGGACGGCAGGGTTAGGCGCGGTCTAACTCCACCAGTACCTCAACAATTCCAGACGTCAGCGCAGCGATATCTTCGCTACTGCTGATGTACGGCGGCATAAGGTAGACATTGCGGCCAAATGGACGTACCCAGATGCCGCGCTTCACAAACATGGGTTGTACTTGGGCAAGTGTTACTGGCTCTATACGCTCAACTACGCCGATGGCACCAATTACTCGAACTTCGGCGACCGAGTCCAGTTCTATGGCTGGTGCAAGCCCCGCTCTAAGCTCATCTGAAATACGAGCAACCTGAGTCTCCCAGTCCCCCGTCTCTATCAGTCCAAGGCTGGCATTGGCCACGGCGCAGGCGAGTGGATTGCCCATAAAGGTGGGGCCGTGCATAAAACAGCCGGCGCCGCCCGCTGAGATGGTTTGAGCAATCTCATTGGTGGTGAGCGTGGCGGCCAGTGTCATATAGCCACCGGTGAGGGCCTTACCAATACAGAGGATATCTGGGCTTATGTCGGCGTGATCGCAAGCAAAGAGTTTGCCGGTGCGGCCAAAGCCGGTGGCGATCTCGTCTGCGATTAGCAGTATGTTATGCCGGTCGCAGAGCTCGCGCGCGCGTTGTAGGTACTCGGCGCTGTAGAAGTACATGCCGCCAGCACCCTGCACAATCGGTTCGAGTATCAGTGCGGCTATCTCGTCAGCATGCGCCTTAAGTACCGCCTCCAGCGAGTCTGCATCCTGTTGTGCTAGCGACTCGCCAAACCTAGAGATAGGGCGGGGTGCAAAGTAGTGTTTGGGCAGTACTCCAGTAAAGATCTCATGCATCCCCGTCACCGGGTCACAGACCGACATCGCACCAAAGGTATCGCCGTGGTAGCCACCGCGCAGTGTGACCAGCTTGTGTTTTTTACCCTGTCCCAGGCTCTGCCAGTACTGCAGTGCCATCTTAATCGCAACCTCTACCGAGACTGAGCCGGAGTCGGCGATAAAGACCTTATCCAATCCGGTGGGCGTCATGCGCACCAACTTGCGCGCGAGCTCTATGGCCGGTTCGTGGGTGATTCCACCAAACATCACATGCGACATCTGATCGATCTGACTCTTGGCCGCCTCGTTCAATACGGGGTGGTTGTAGCCATGTATGGTGGACCACCAAGAGGACATGCCGTCTATTAGCTCCCGACCGTCATTGAGTCTCAAACGCGTACCGCTGGCCGAAACTACAGGCGTCATCGGGGGTGGATTAATCATCGATGAGTAGGGGTGCCAGATGTGTTCGCGGTCAAACTCTAACTGCTCGGGCGTGATAGGCATGCGCGCTCTCGTATATTCAAATTGGGCCTGATTGTAACAGACTCTGAGATGTGCTCTAGAGGGGTAGTGACACATATGTAAGTTGGCACTTTTATTGCCATTGGTAGTTGGATTAAACGAGTTGAGTCGTGTCATTCATACATAAAGTGTTTACCGCCTTCACTGCTTGCTGTGAATTATGATTTTTCGATTGGTATTCTCAATATGCGTCGCATTATGAGAAGCAAAATGAGTGCTCTCTTATGTCGAATTCAGCTGACATCTTTTTTCAACGTCTCAGTCAAAGGGTAATTATTTGGCTGGCGATTCTGACGTTACCTGCATTGGTTGGCAGCGGTATACGCGCCGTCAAGGCCGATGGTGCCTACGGCGTTTTCCTGATCCATGTGGTAGCGTACGCATGGCTCGTTGTCATGGCACTGCCACTTAATCGAACGAGCTTTGCATCCCGCATATACACCCTTGTTGGTATCGGGGTAGCGTTAGGCGCACTTTCGCTGATTCGCAACCCCGATCCCAGCGCTGGCATGGTCTTTCTGTTATTTGCCTGTGTATTGCTAGGGATCGTATCTTTCAGGCCCACGCGATACATTTTTATCGCTTTTGCTTTTCTAGCGGCGGCCGTTATTTCACAGCTTAACTGGCAGCCTAACCTACTGCAGCTAATTACCAGCACCATCTTTATTGCGGGTCTGGCAGCAGTTGCGAATATGTTAGTGACTGGCGTTGTTGCTCAGGCGAGAGGGCGGGTAGAGGAAGAGCTAAAATTGCGCAAGGAGCGTGATGAAGCGCTTGCCGAGTTGGCAAGGGAGCAAGCACGCCTTGATCTTGTTGCCAGTGCCGCTGATATTGCCTACCTGGAGTATGATTACGCTACGGGAATGCTGAATGGAGATCTGGCGTTTCAGCACCGATTTGGGCTCAACGCGGATGATGGGGCACTAGATCTTTCTAGTCGCTTCGATGACTTTCCGGAAGATAGTCTCGCGCTGATACAGCAAAAAATAGCTGAGATGAGCCAGCAGCCTGTTGGCGCTGAAGCGACATACATTCATCAACAGTACATAGGAGAGGAGAGAGCTGTCAGTACCTTCCGTGTTACCGGTGTAAATATTGAACGCGATGGCCGCTTGCTGTTTATGGGAGCGTCGATTGATATTACGGACGCTGTGGTGGCTCGGCAGCAGGCAGAGAAGCAGGCCGATCAGCTGAAGCTAATTACCGTCCAGGGCAAGATTGGTCTTTATGAGTTTGATCTCGAAGAGGGCGTTATGTATGCCAACTCTGTGTTGTGTGAGCGATATGGGGTCGATCCAGATATTGGGGTGATAACTCAACAGCAACTGCTTAATCGTCTCACCGAGGATTCCCGAGTCACTGCACTCGCACATATCGAGGTGGGGAAAGCAGAGTTTGAGGGATACTTTTCAACGTCGATGATTGAAGAAATTCACAGTGATGGTACCGCCCATAAAATACGTATATTCGAAAAGCTAGAGCGGCGAGACGGTCGTCCATTCTATGTAGGAGCAAGTGTCGACGTAACTGAAGAGGTGCAGGCCAAAGAGCAAGCTGAATCTGCGGCTATCAAGCTTGCGCAGGAGCAAGATCGCCAAGCGCAGATGTATGCCGTAATCGGGCATGAGCTTCGCACGCCTGCTGCGAGTTTGCAGATGATGCTGGATGATCTGGGTGAGGGTGAAACACTGGATCCTACGCTGGTACGCTCTAATATCGAACAGTTGCTTAGCGTCATTGATACCTTGCGTGCTGTGGCTCAGCCCGAGCGTATGGCGCAGTCAGCATTTGATGATGTGCAGCTTGATGAGATGTTACAGCAGCAAGTGCAGAGCTTCGAAAGTTTAGCCGTACGTCAGGGCGTTGAGATCAAAACCGGTTTCACTGCTCTGACTATCCACTCTGTACATATCCAAAAAACATTATTGTGTCAGGTACTGTCAAACCTCATCAAGAACGCGTTGATCCATTCAGGCGGGACAGAACTCGAGGTGGGTGCCTCGGGTCAGCTGCTGGAAGGGGGCCGTAAGGCGCTTCGTCTGTGGGTTGCTGATAACGGCAAAGGTGTCTCTGCAGATAACGTTGAGAACCTGTTCGAAGCCTTTCTGCGCGGCTCTACCGAGGCCGAGGGCACAGGACTTGGACTGCATATCTGCCGTGAAATTATCCAAAATATGGGTGGAGAACTGCGTTATGAGCCTCGCCCCGAGGGCGGCGCCTGCTTCGTGATTGAGTTGGAGGTTGATCTGACAAAAACGGCTTCGTCTGATCAGCTAAGGCCGCAGACAGATGAGTTGCTCTTGAAGGGGATGCGGGTGCTAGTGGCTGAGGATAACAAGACTATCCAGATGCTGACGCAGCGAATGCTTACAAAGCAAGGCGCCCAGGTGACTGTCTGCAACAACGGTAAAGAGGCGATTGGGGCGTTTGATTCGGGTAAGTTCGATCTGGTGCTCTCGGATATCTTTATGCCGGAGATGAATGGTTACGAATTTGCGCGTCAGGTTCGACTGACTGATACGGCGATACCGCTGATCGGACTGACTGCAGCGACCATAGGAAAAGAGACGGATGAGATGCTAGCAGCGGGTGCGAGTGCGGTTCTCTCCAAGCCGATAAGTCTCACAAAATTGCGAGAGCTGCTGGTTCAGATAGAGTCTGAGCGGAGTTCTGTCTAGAACGCAGATTCTCTACTCAAATTCTTTTGTCTGTCGCGATTGGCTGTTAGAGTCGTTGTATTGTCATTATACCTTCGCTAAGGATCTGCAATGATCGACCTGACCCCCTATAACGCTCTGATCTTTGATATGGATGGAACGCTGATCGACTCCATGCCAGCCCACTTGGATGCCTGGGAAGTCACCTGCAAGCACTATGGCTATGCGGTTGATCGTGAGTTTATCCATGCGCTTGGTGGGGTTCCCTCAGTTACCACGGCGTCGATGCTGAATGAGAAGTTTGGCCTGAATCATGACCCTGAAGAGGTGGCGCAGCACAAGATAGCGACGTGGGAGTCACTCGGACGCTTACCTGACCTGATTGAGCTGACAACGGCAATCGTGCGTGAGCATCACGGCCTCAAACCTATGGCAATAGGCACGGGTAGCCGCCGCGACCACGCGTTAGAGATGCTTAAGCATGTCGATATTCTGGATCACTTTGATTCCGTTGTAGCCTGCACCGATGTCGAAAACGGTAAACCCCACCCAGAGACATTTCTGACCGCCGCTAAGCACCTAGGCGTGCCGCCCGCAGAGTGTGTAGTCTTTGAGGATACGCAGATCGGCCTACAAGCTGCACATGCAGCAGGCATGGACTGCGTGTTGATTGATGGGGATAGTCTGACGCTCTATCCGCGCTAAGGGCTGAGCCCAGGCAAGGAAAGGGGTCTGACCCCACGTGGTCAGACCACGTAGGGTCAGACCCCGTTCCGTGAACACGATTTATTTTAGTTTGAGGAGGCGCGCGGCGTTCTCTTTCATGATCAGCGGTCTTACTTCCTCTTTCACATCAAGCTTGTTGAAGTCCGCAATCCAACGATCTGGCGTGATCACTGGCCAGTCTGATCCAAACAGCATCTTCTTCTTCAGCAGGCTGTTCATGTACTGCAGCAATATTGGGGCGAAGTACTTCGGCGACCAGCCCGATAGGTCCATGTAGACGTTGGGTTTGTGCGTCAGAATTGATAGCTGCTCCTCCTGCCATGGGAAGGCCGGGTGTGCCATGACGATTGGCATATCGGGGAAGTCAGCGGCCACATCGTCAAGGTAGATAGGCTGGCTGTACTTCAAGCGCATATTCATACCGCCGCGTGCACCCGCACCGACACCGGTCTGACCGGTGTGGAATAGCGCGATTGCTCCCTCTTCAGCGATCGCCTCGTACAGCGGGTAGGCCATACGGTCGTTCGGGTAGAAGCCCTGCATGGTTGGGTGGAACTTAAAGCCTTTCACCCCAAAGTCACGCACCAGGCGACGCGCTTCACGTGCGCCCATAAGCCCTTTAGCCGGGTCAATGGATGCGAACGGGATGAGAATGTCATCGTTCTCGGCACAGATGCGCGCAACCTCTTCGTTTTCATAGCGTTTGAAGCCGGTGTTGCGCTCTGCATCGACCGGAAAGATAACCGAGGCGATCTTGCGCTCGCGGTAGTAGGCCGCAGTCTCATGCGGTGAGGGCATCATGTTGTGGCCAGCCGGATTTTTGAAGTACTTAGCGAAGTTCTCTTGGAACTCGAAGTACCCGTCGTCGCGCTCACAGGAGCAGGGCTCTTCCGCATGCGTGTGGAAGTCGATCGCAATAATTTCGTCGAGATTAATCATCTATCTGCTCCGTTAAAGTGAGATTAGGTGGTCGGCTGGGTGCTCTTCGTAGAGAGAGTTCATGATACCCTCGCGACGACTCATGACTGCGCGCTGGTTTATTGAGCCCTTATCGGTGATCTCGTTACCATCGATGGAAGGCAACTCTGTCAGAATTGTGATGCGCTTCACGCGTGTCGAGCTACCAGTGCTAGAGCCTGCCATCTGCTCCAGACGCTCTGCCATTACCTCTTTGACCTGCGACTGAGACGCTAAAGTCGCGTTATCCATATCCTCACCACCGGGTACCAGCGCCTGCAGATGCGCCCAATCTGGGAAGATCATCGCTGCAATGTAACTACGGTCACGACCGCAGATCACAGCATCCTGAACATAAGGCGCAAAGTGATGAATCAGGCTGGCGCGCAGTGTGCCTACGCTGACCCAAGTACCGGTATCGAGTTTGAAGTCCTCAGAGACACGACCGTCAAACAGCATTCCACGGTTGGGTGCTTCTGGGTCAATCCATTTAACCGCATCCCCGAGACAGTAGTAACCCTGTTCATCAAAGGCTTTTTTGGTCTGCTCTTCATTGCGCCAGTATCCCGGAGTGATGGTGACCGCTTTAACACGGATCTCGGTTTTGTCGCCATTGGGAACTAGTTTCAGCTTGATGCCGGGAGCGGGGCTTCCAATTACGCCGGATGCTGACTCTTCTACTGAGGCAAAAAGCACCGAGGGAGCTGTTTCGGTAGCGCCCAGGCCAGTCACCATTGGGACTTTTTTACCGGTGTGTTCTACGGAGAGCGCATCCAGTTGATCCCAAACATGCTGCGACAGGCCAGCACCGGCAAAGAAGAACATCCTGAGGTTCTTAAATAGCGACTTAGCAATTTTAGGGTTAGCTTTCAGCTCTTTTGCCATCAACTCGTAGCCCTTAGGCACGTTGAAGTAGATGGTCGGTGAGATCTCTTTGAGGTTCTCCAGTGTGTGGTGAATCATCTTCGGCACAGGCTTACCTTCGTCGATGTAGAAGGTGCCGCCGTTGTAGACCGCCATGCCGATGTTCTGGTTGCCACCGAAGGTGTGGTTCCATGGAAGCCAGTCCAGAATCACCGGCTTCTCATCTTTAAGGAAGGCGTAGACTGAGCGCACCATCTCCTGGTTTGCACAGATCATACGTTGTGTGTTGATAACTGCCTTAGGCATACCCGTCGAGCCTGAAGTCCAAAGGAACTTCGCAATCGCATCGCCGGTCAGCCCCGCGTGAACTGCATCCACTTCCGTTGAAGCGGCAGTGCTTAGCGCATCACTAAAGTTTGAAACCCTGTAGTGCAAAGCGTCGGTTGCATGGTCTGAAGAGCAAGTCAGCACCGGTACTTTAGCCGTATTAACAGCATCAATAGCATCGCGGTATGGGCCCAGATTGTCTGTAAAAATTAGGCCCGGTGTCAGAGTGTCGAAGACATGCCGCAGTTTGCCGTAGTCGCTGGAGATCAGGGAGTAGGCCGTCGAAATCGGTGAGAAAGGCACACCAATGTACATAGACGCCAGCGCCACCAGAAGATGCTCAGTCGAGTTGCCTGAGAGGATAACCACAGGGCGATCGTTGCTGAGGTTCTGCGTTAGCATCCAGCTTGCAATAGCGCGCACGCCCTCAAGCGTCTGAGCAAAGGTGAGTGACTCCCATTCGCCGCTCTCGCCACGCTGGTTGATCAGCACGGTATCAGGTGTCTCTGTAGCCCAGTGAACCAGCTTATCGGTCAGCTTTACCGGGTAGTCACTCAGCGGCTCTGTGCTGGTGACGTACTGCACGCCATCGGCGGCATTCTCAATGGTAACGCCAAAATTGTTGATGTTAACTGCATGAAACTCGTGTTGTGTCTTCGCTGTCATCTTCTTATGCCTACTCTGCAAAACTGTACTCAGCAATACCCGCTGCGGCCTGGCTGAAGGTGCTCAAACGAGCGTGCAACTGCGGCAGCAGGTGAGCATCATGGAATTTCGCCATAGCGATGATGTTGGTGTTGAACCTTGGATCCGTACCTTGCGCAAGAGCGGCTTTGGCACGCAGAGCCGATTCGCCCAACTGCCAAGCTGAGGTTAGGAAGCCGAGTGCTTCAAGCATGGCTACGCTGCCAGCATTTAGCTGCAGCAGATTGCTGCTCTTAGCCATCTGCGCACCGATACCGCGGACAGCATAAATAGCCCCTGCGAGGTTGCCACCAAGTGATGCAAGATCCGCTTCAGCTTTCAGCTTGCTGGCCGTCTCATTAATCTCTGCAAGCAGGGACTCAAGCGCTGCGCCTTTGTCACCCATAATCTTGCGGAACAGTAGGTCTTTCGCCTGGATACCGGTAGTGCCTTCGTAGATGGTTGTGATTCGAGCATCGCGCATGATCTGCGCAACGCCAGTCTCTTCCACGAATCCCATGCCGCCGAATATCTGAATTGCAGAGCCCGCCATCAGGTTGGCCTGCTCAGTGCTGAACGCTTTGAATATCGGCGTCAGCAGGGCAATGCGCGCCTCTAGTGACGCTTTTTCTGCCTCATCTTGGCAGTGCTCTGATTTATCAACCAGGGCAGCCACCAAATAACCCAAGCCGCGTTGAGCAAACACCTGTGATTTAATAGTCAGCAGCAGACGGGCAACGTCTGGATGCTGCACGATGGGAACGCGACGCGCTTTAGTCTCGTAGTGAGCACCCTGAGTGCGCTCCAGCGCGTATTCCGCCGCTTTCTGGTACGCCAGCTCACCGAGGGCAACGCCCTGCAGGCCAACCGAAAGACGAGCTTCGTTCATCAGGATGAACATGGCCGCCAAGCCTTTGTTTTCGGTGCCTATCAGTTCGCCGTAACAGTTGTCATTATCGCCGTAGCTGATAGAACAGGTTGGGCTGCCGTGCAGGCCGGTTTTATGTTCGATACCTGTACAGAGTACGTCGTTGAATTCACCGAGTGAGCTATCGTCGTTGATGCGGTAAGTCGGTACCGCAAAGAGTGATATTCCGCGGCTGCCCTCAGGCGCATCGGGCGTACGCGCCAGCACAAAATGGATTTTGTTGTCGGCTAGGTCATGCTCGCCATAGGAGATGTAGATCTTCTGACCCTTAATCAGATAATGACCATTATCCTGGGGGGTCGCCTTGGTTTTCAGCTCGCCTAGGTCAGACCCTGCGCTGGGTTCAGTCAGCGACATCGCTGCAGTCCACTCGCCGCTTATCATCTTCGCTATGTAGCGTGCTTTCTGCTCTTCGGTGCCGAATTTCAGTAGGATTTCACTGCAACCCTGCACCAGCGCGTGGAACATTACGAATGAGAGGTTGGCGCTATGCCACATCTCATTGACTGGTTGAGCAATAAATTTAGGCAGCTGTTGGCCACCAAAATCTGCAGGCAAAGCTAGGCCCATCCAGCCATCCTGGCAGAACTGATCATAGGCTGCTTTCCAGCCTTCTGGCGTAGTGACCTTGCCATCTGCAAAACGACAGCCCTGCTCGTCACCTACAGAGTTAAGCGGAGCCAGACCGCGGTTGGCAAACTCGCCTGCCGCTTCGAGGACAGCTGCAACTGTCTCGATATCGAATTCGGCAAGCGCTTCAATCTGTTGTAGACCGGTAGCGGCAACGGCTTGCTCTACCAGGAACTGCATCTCTTTTAGCGGGGCGCGGTAATCACTCATCGTTGATCTGCTCCTACTTATCTCAATCGTCTTATTTGGCAGCCATGCGGATCGCGCCATCTAGGCGGATCACTTCACCGTTGAGCATCTGGTTCTCAATAATCTGCTGCGCAAGCATCGCAAACTCGTCTGGATTACCCAGGCGAGATGGGAAAGGTACGGAAGCACCCAGTGCAGCTTGTGCCTCCTGCGGCAGTTCGTCCATCAGAGGTGTACGGAATAGGCCAGGTGCAACCGTCATAATGCGGATGCCCAGTTTTGCCAGTTCGCGCGCGATCGGCAGAGTCATCGCTGCAACTCCCGCTTTAGAAGCAGAGTAGGCAGCCTGACCTATTTGACCGTCAAAGGCGGCAACCGACGCGGTATTAACGATCACGCCACGCTCGCCGGAATCGCCCGGTTCATTGCTCTGCATCGCATCAGCAGCTAGACGGGTGATGTTGAAGGTACCGATGAGGTTGATATTGACGATGCGCTGAAAGCTGGCCAGATCGTGCGGGCCGTCACGGCCAACGACGCGCTTAGCACCGCCGACACCGGCGCAATGCACAACGCCTGAGAGCGCGCCGAACTTTTCTGTTGCCGCAGCGATACAGCTCTCTACTGAGGCTTCATCAACTACATCGGTTTTACAGAAGAGGGCAGAAGCGCCCAGATCTGCTGCAACGCGCTGACCGCCCGCTTCGTTAATATCGGCAATACATACCTTGGCACCCATGGCGCTCAGACGTCGCGCTACCGCCTCGCCCAGACCAGAACCTGCGCCCGTTACCAAAAAAAGTCTATCTTGAATCTGCATGCTGAGCTCCGACCAATTACTGCTGTGGCTGCTTCTTGCGATTGAGGAACTTCTCTAGGCGTGCAACCACGTCAGGGTGAGTCTGGGTGATACCGCATAGCAGTGACTCGGTGTACATGCCGTCGTCGTGAGACATAGAGTCGATGTGGCGCAGGCCGGTGGTCATCGCCCAGTTAGAGTAGGGTGAGTTGGTTGCGATCAGTGCCGCTAGCTCTTGCGCTTTCCCCAGCGCTTTGCCGTTCTCAACAACGTAGTGCGACAGACCCAAGCGGTAGCCCTCATCTGAGTCTACATCGCGACCGGTCAGCATCATCTCAGTCATGCGGCCTGCGCCGATCACACGCGCAACGTTGCGTGATGCACCGCCACCCACGAAGATACCGTGACGACCTTCAGGTAGGCGGTAGTAGGTACCTTTTTCTGCTACGCGTACATGGGCACAGGTTGCCAGCTCAAGGCCACCACCGATCACAGCGCCTTGCATTGCGGCGACAACCGGTAGACCCGAGTTTTGAATATGACCAAAGGTGCGGTGCCACATGTTTGAGTGTTTAACCACCTCTAAACCCTCGCGCGCTTTGTGCTCAGCTAAGTCCAGACCCGAACAGAACTCTGGGCCTGCACCGGAGAAGATCACCACGCGCACCTCGTCAGGCATGTTGATGAACACCTGTTCGATCTCCAGGCAGAGCTGATCATTGATCGCATTCTTCTTCTCTGGACGGTTCAGGTGGAGGTGGCCGATACCCTCGTTTACCGAGAATTGAATGTAAGTGTAGTCGCTCATGTTCTTCTTCCTTTCACTGATCGATCGGCTCACCGTATATTGGTGCGATGTATAATTGTTAAAGATATAAACAATTTTTATCTTAATCAATTAAAATCTTCTTATACAAACTGTTTATGCATTCAACAATTTTCAGTTACACTTGTTGCTGAAACCACATACATAGACAAGGCAGAGGTCATGGCAGGACGTAAGCGCGCAGCAGCAGAAGTGAACATGGGGGTGCTCGAGGAGTTACTCGGTTATCATGTGCGCCGCGCTCAGCTTAGCTTCTTCGCTGGTTTTTCCGAGGCTTGTGCTGATTTAGGTCTCAGTCCCGGGTTGTTCGCTGTGCTTGAGGTCGTGTACCGCAACCCCGGGCTGACACAGACTGCTGTTTCAAAAGCCTTGTATACCGATCGCTCAGCGATGGTAGCGGCTATCGATAAGTTAGAGTCGATGAACCTGATTGAGCGTCGCCCATCTGCTAACGATCGA
>Ga0209555_10002749_pt1 | contig 12222 bp, 8 predicted proteins | sample SaaInl85LU_5_DNA_FD_184643 | JGI IMG/M metagenome (GOLD analysis project Ga0209555, IMG submission 184643) | Marine microbial communities from expanding oxygen minimum zones in the Saanich Inlet - ESP_85LU_5_DNA (SPAdes) (version 2) | ecosystem: Environmental > Aquatic > Marine > Intertidal zone... | reverse complement strand
TCTACTTTTAAGCTTGCTAGTTTAATGGCTGCTTTAGATGATAAAGTAATCGATACTTCAACTGTTGTTGATACAGAAAAAGGTAAAATTTACATACATAATAGAAAAATAGAAGATTCTCATAGAGGTGGTTATGGTAAAATTTCAGCAGCAAGAGTGTTTGAAGTTTCTTCTAATGTGGGTATTGTAAAATTGATGAAAGAACATTATGATGAAAACCCAGAAAAGTTCATTTCTAAATTAGAAAAATACGGATTTACTAAGCCTGTTGGATTTCAAATTAAAGGAGAAGGTAAGCCATTTATTCCAACTCCAGATAATAAAAGTAGATGGAATAAAATTTCTTTAGAATGGATGTCTTGGGGTTATGGAGTATCAGTAACTCCTATGCAAACCTTAATGTTTTATAATGCTGTAGCTAATAATGGAGTTATGGTAAAGCCAAGATTTGTTAAAGAATTAAGAAAACAAGATAAAGCAGAAAAAGTTTTTAAAACTGAAGTTGTTAATCCAAAGATTGCTTCAGATGAGACTTTAAAAAAGGTGAGAAAGGTAATGGAAAATGTTGTTGTAAAAGGTACAGCAGAAAATATTTACTCACCTAATTTTTCGATGGCAGGTAAAACAGGTACAGCTAAAAAATTTATTCCTAGAACAAAAAATAAAGATGGAGAATGGGTAGGAGGTTATTATTCTACAGAAAGATATGTGGCTTCTTTTGCAGGGTTTTTTCCAGCAGAAGAACCTAAATATTCTTGCATAGTTGTTATTCATGATCCAGATAAAAAGAAAGGATATTATGGAGCTACTGTTGCTGCTCCTGTTTTTAAAGAAATAGCACAAAAAATATATACAACTACACCTATAGATAATCAATCTGTAAAAGATAAAACAGAGTTTGCTGCTATAGATAAAGATTATAAAAATTACGATAAAAAGTTAAGTAAAGAATATTCATTAATACCAAATGTTGAAGGAATGAATGGTATGGATGCTGTATCTCTACTAGAAAATATTGGGTTAAAAGTTGAATTTTCTGGTGTTGGAAAAGTAAACTATCAATCTTTAAAAAAGGGTGAAAAATTAGTTAAAGGAAAAACAATTGTTTTAAAATTATCATAAGCTGAAGAATTTAAAAGACATATTATATAAAGTTAGTATCAATCAAGTATTTGGTAGTACAGATGTTGCTATCAATCAATTAGTTTTTGATTCTAGAAAAGTTAAAAAGAATGATGTTTTTATAGCTCAAAAAGGAGTTAATGTAGATGGTCACTTATATGTTGATAAAGCAATTTCTTTAGGAGCTACAGTTATTATTTGTGAAAAAATTTCATTTGATAAACAAGAAGGAATAACTTATATAAGAGTTAATGATTCTAATGCAGCTTTAGCAATAATGGCTGCTAATTTTTATGATAATCCTTCTGCAAAATTCCCTGTAGTTGGTGTTACTGGTACCAATGGAAAAACCACTATTGCTTCTTTACTTTATCAATTATTTAATAAAGCAGGGTATAAAGTTGGTTTATTGTCTACAGTAAAAATTTTAGTTGATGAAACAGAGTATAAAGCCACTCATACTACTCCAGATTCAATTACTATAAATCATTATTTAGATTTAATGTTAGAAGAAGGTGTTGAGTATTGTTTTATGGAAGTAAGTTCTCATGGAATTCATCAAAAAAGAACAGAAGGTTTAACTTTTACTGGGGGTATTTTTACCAACCTTTCTCATGATCATTTAGATTATCATAAAACCTTTTCAGAGTATAGAGATGTAAAAAAAGAATTTTTTGACAACTTGCCAAAATCAGCTTTTGCATTAACAAATATTGATGATAAGAATGGCAACTATATGTTGCAAAATACAAAAGCAAAAAAATATAGTTATGCTTTAAAAACAGTAGCAGATTTTAAAGCAAAAATTCTTGAAAAACAGATTTCTGGAACATTAATTTCTATTGATGGTATAGAGGTTTGGACTAAGTTAATAGGTGTATTTAATATCTACAATCTTACAGCAATTATTGCAACAGCAGAGCTTTTAGGGTTAGAAAAGTTTGAAATTTTAAGAATTGTAAGTGAATTAGAAAGTGTAAGTGGTCGTTTTCAATATACAATTTCAGATGATGGGGTTACAGCAATCGTAGATTATGCACACACACCAGACGCATTAAAAAATGTTTTAGAAACCATTAATGATATCAGAACTGGTAATGAGCAAGTGATAACAGTTGTTGGTTGTGGAGGAGATAGAGATAAAACCAAAAGACCAAAAATGGCTCATATAGCTTCTCATTTAAGTAATCAAGCCATTTTTACTTCAGATAATCCAAGAACTGAAGAGCCTCAATCAATTTTAGATGAAATGGAATTGGGTGTTTCACCAGAAAATTATAAAAAAACACTAACAGTTTTAGATAGAAGACAGGCAATTAAAACGGCTTGTAAACTAGCTGTAAATGGAGACATCATTTTAATTGCAGGTAAAGGGCATGAGTCTTATCAAGAAATAAATGGTGTAAGATCTCATTTTAATGATTTAGAGGAAGTTAGTAATTGTTTTAATCAACTAAAAAACAAATAGAATGCTGTATTATTTATTTCAATACTTAGAAAACGAGTTTAGTTTGCCAGGAGCAAGTGTATTTCAATTTATCACTTTTAGAGCAGCAGCAGCTTTTATTTTATCATTGTTAATTTCTGCAATTTATGGTAAAAGAATTATTAATTTTTTAAGAAATCAACAAGTTGGAGAAACAGTAAGAGATTTAGGTTTAGAAGGTCAAAAGCAAAAAACTGGTACTCCAACCATGGGTGGTTTAATCATCATTTTAGCTACATTAATTCCAGCAATTTTATTGGCAAAATTAGATAATATATATGTCATTATTTTATTAATCACCACTGTTTGGATGGGTTTAATTGGTTTTTTGGATGATTATATAAAAGTATTTAAAAAAGATAAAGACGGTTTAAAAGGAAAGTTTAAAGTTTTAGGTCAAGTTGGTTTGGGGCTTTTTGTAGGAGCCATGTTGTATTTTAATGATGGAGTAACTATTAAAGAGCAACTTCCAATAGAACAGCAAATAGTGCAAGAAAATGGAAGAAAAAAAGTATTTGGTGAAGCACATAAATCAACTAAAACAACAGTTCCGTTTTTAAAAAATAATGAGTTAGATTATTCAAAAGCATTACAATTTTTAGGAGATGGCTATGAAAAATTTGGCTGGATTATCTTCATTTTTATTACTGTTTTTATAGTAACAGGGATTTCAAATGGAGCAAACTTAACAGATGGTATAGATGGTTTGGCTGCTGGTTCTTCTGCAATTATGGTAATAACCTTAGCCGTTTTTGCATGGGTTTCTGGTAATATCATTTTTGCAGATTATTTAGATGTTATGTACATCCCAAATTCAGGTGAAATGACAGTTTTTATTCTTGCTTTTGCAGGAGCTTTAGTTGGGTTTTTATGGTATAATACTTACCCAGCACAAGTGTTTATGGGAGATACTGGAAGTTTAACTATTGGAGGCATTATAGCAGTAATTGCAATAGCTATTAGAAAAGAATTATTACTTCCAATACTAGCAGGAATTTTTGTCGTAGAAAACCTATCTGTGATTTTACAAGTTTCTTGGTTTAAATACACTAAAAAGAAATTTGGAGAAGGAAGACGCATTTTTAAAATGTCGCCTTTACATCATCATTATCAAAAGTTAAGTTATCACGAAAGTAAAATAGTTGTTCGTTTTTGGATTGTTGGCATTTTGTTAGCAGTATTAACAATAGTAACATTAAAATTAAGATAAAAAAGAGCTTATCCTAGCTTTCCCTTGGGAGAGGATAGGCCTCTTTTATTAAAGATGAAAAATCAAGAAATAAATATAAGTAATAAGATTTCCAATAATATAGGAAGCAAAAAACTTGTGGTTCTTGGTGGTGGAGAAAGTGGTGTAGGTATAGCTATTTTAGGAAAGCAAAAAGGTTACGAAGTTTTTGTGTCAGACATAGGTGAAATAGCAGAAAAATATAAAGAAGTTCTTTTAAATAATAATATAGATTTTGAGGAAAAACAACATTCAGAAACAAGAATTTTAAAAGCTGATGTTGTTATGAAAAGTCCTGGGATACCTGATAATGTTACACTTGTTGTAAAACTTAGAGAAAACAACATTCCTGTTATTTCTGAAATGGAGTTTACTCAGCAATTTACAAATGCAACTATTATTGGTATTACAGGATCAAATGGTAAAACTACAACAACTTTATTAACGCATCATATTTTAAAAAATGCTGGATTAGATATAGGTGTTGCAGGTAATATTGGAGATAGTTTTGCCCTTCAAGTTGCCAATGAAAATAGAAAAAATTACGTGTTAGAAATTAGTAGTTTTCAGTTAGATGGAATAGAGAAATTCAATAGTCATATTGCAATTTTAACAAATATTACTCCAGATCATTTAGACAGGTATGACTATGATTTTAATAAATACATAGCCTCAAAATTTAGAATAACAAAAAATCAAAAAGAGACAGATTATTTTATTTATGATGCAGATGATGAAGCTATAAATAATTGGTTAAAAAAAAATAAAACAAAAGCAAAATTAGTTCCATTTTCACTCGAAAAAGAGTTGAGTTTTGGAGCTTATTTAAAAGATGAAACAATAATAATAAATATAAATAAAGAGAATATACATATGCCACTATCAACCTTATCAATCAAAGGAAAACACAATACAAAAAATGCGATGGCAGCAACCATGGCTGCTCAACTTTTAAAAGTTAGAAAAGAAACAATTAAAGAAAGTTTGGCAAGTTTTGAAGGTGCAGAACATCGTTTAGAAAAAGTCGCTAAAATTAAAGATGTAGAATACATAAACGACTCTAAAGCAACCAATGTAAATGCAACTTTTTATGCTTTAGAATGTATGGATAAACAAACTGTTTGGATAGTAGGAGGTGTAGATAAAGGCAATGATTATACAGATTTACTTCCACTTGTAAGAGAGAAAGTTAAAGCAATAGTTTGTTTGGGTCTTGATAATGATAAAATTAAAAATACGTTTAGTAATGTAGTTGATATTATTGTGGAAACTGCAGGTGCAGAAGAAGCAGTTAAAGTATCAGAGAAATTATCAGAAAGAGGTGATGCTGTTTTATTATCACCAGCTTGTGCAAGTTTTGATTTATTTGAAAATTACGAAGATAGAGGTCGTCAATTTAAAAAAGCGGTAAGAAATTTATAAAAAGTGAAAACCATTTTTCAACATATAAAAGGTGATAAAACTATTTGGGCAATAGTTGCTGTTTTAGCAATATTCTCTTTTATGCCTGTATATAGTGCAAGTACAAACTTGGTATATGTTGTAGGTTCTGGTTCTACTTTAGGATATTTAATAAAGCACATGGTATTATTAATTATGGGCTTTGCAATTATTTATGGAGTGCATAAAATACCTTATCGTTATTTTTCTGGCGGTTCAGTTTTAATGCTTCCTATAGTTATTGTTTTACTTGTTTTTACTTTGGCTCAAGGCACCACAATTGGAGGTGCAAATGCAAGTAGGTGGATTCGAATTCCGTTTGTAGGTATTGGTTTTCAAACATCAACTTTAGCAGGATTAGTATTAATGGTTTATGTAGCAAGATATTTAGCAAAAAATAAAGAAAAACAAATAAATTTTAAAGAAAGTTTGTTGCAACTTTGGTTACCTGTTGCAGCAGTTTTAATACTTATTTTACCTGCAAATTTTTCTACAACTGCCATTATTTTTGTCATGATTTTAATGGTTACTTTTATTGGTGGATACCCTATTAAATACATTGGTTTTATTATAGGAGCTGGTGTTTTGGCTTTAGTATTTTTTGTATTAGTAGCAAAAGCTTTTCCTGATGCAATGCCTAATAGAGTTCAAACATGGCAAAGTAGAATAGAAAGTTTTTCTAATGATGATGCAAAAGAAGCTTATCAAGTAGAAAAAGCAAAAATAGCAATAGCAACAGGAGGTCCTGTTGGTTTAGGTCCAGGGAAAAGTGTACAAAAAAACTTTTTACCACAATCTTCATCAGATTTTATTTTTGCAATAATTATAGAAGAATATGGTTTATTAGGTGGTATTTTAATAGTATCAATTTATTTTTTATTATTCTTTAGAATATTTGTTGTGGTTAAAAAAACAACTACAATATTTGGAACATTATTAGTTATAGGTGTTGGTTTTCCAATTATTTTTCAAGCAACCATTAATATGGCTGTTGCTACCAATTTATTTCCTGTAACAGGGCAAACATTACCATTAATAAGTAGTGGAGGTACTTCTATTTGGATGACTTGTTTTGCTTTAGGTATGATCTTAAGCGTAAGCGCATCAAAAGAAGAAACAGAAGAAGATATTTTAGACGATAACCCTTTAGATATTTTGCATGAAACCATATAATATACTTATTTCTGGAGGAGGTACAGGAGGGCATATTTATCCTGCTTTAGCAATAGCAAATGAAATTAAATTGCGATATCCTGATGCAAATTTTCTTTTTGTTGGTGCAAAAGATAGAATGGAAATGGAGAAAGTACCACAAGCTGGCTATGATATAAAAGGTTTATGGATTTCAGGTTTTCAAAGAAAATTGACTTTAGATAATATGTCATTTCCATTTAAATTAACGAGTAGTCTATTAAAGGCAAGAAATATAATCAACAATTTTAAGCCAGATGTTGTTATTGGAACAGGTGGTTTTGCAAGTGGGCCAACTTTAATTATGGCACAAAGAAAGGGAATACCAACATTAATTCAAGAACAAAATTCTTACCCAGGAATTACTAATAAATTATTAGGAAAAAAGGTAGATAAAATTTGTGTGGCTTATGATAATTTAGAACGCTTTTTTCCAGTTGATAAAATCATAAAAACTGGTAATCCTGTTCGTCAAGATTTACTATATATCCATACAAAAGTAGCGCAAGGAAAATCTCATTTTAAACTAGATCATAAGAAACAAACTATTTTAGTTTTAGGTGGAAGTTTAGGAGCAAGAAGAATAAATCAATTAATTGAAGAGAATCTAGATTTTTTTAAAACTTTAGGAGTGCAAATTATCTGGCAATGTGGAAAATTATATTTCGATGAATATAAAAAACACAATGATTTAGATTTTGTGCAAGTGCATGAGTTTATCAATACTATGGATTTAGCTTACGCAGCTACAGATATCATAATTTCTAGATCTGGTGCAAGTTCAGTTTCAGAATTGTGTATAGTAGGTAAACCAGTAGTATTTATTCCTTCTCCAAATGTGGCAGAAGACCATCAAACAAAAAATGCAAAATCTATAGCAGATCAGCATGGAGCTATTTTACTAAAAGAAACAGATTTAGACACTTTTGCAATTGTTTTTGAGACTTTACTAAAAGATAAAGGTAAACAAGCGCATTTAGCAGAAAATATAAAAGAATTAGCATTACCAGGAGCAACAAATGCTATAGTTAACGAAATTGAAAAATTATTAAATAGTTGAATTTAAAAGAGATACATAACGTCTATTTTGTTGGTATTGGAGGTATTGGCATGAGTGCTATTGCTCATTATTTTGTGTCTAATGGAAAACAGGTTGCTGGTTATGACAAAACGCCTTCTCATATTACCAAAAACTTAGAAAATAAAGGAGTTATTATTAACTTTGAAGATAGTGTTAGTTTAATTCCAACTTCATTTTTAAATTCACAAGAAACTTTGGTTGTTTATACACCAGCAATTCCTAAAAAACATAATCAATTCAATTATTTTTTAGAAAATAACTTTACTGTTTTAAAAAGGGCAGAAGTTTTAGGAGAAATCACAAAAAATACGACCTGTTTAGCAGTTGCTGGTACACATGGTAAAACCACAACATCATCCATTTTAGGTCATATTATGACTGTAAAAAAGGCTACTTCTTTTCTTGGTGGCATTGCAGAAAATTACAATTCAAATTTAATTTTGGGTGATGATAACATTTCTGTAGTGGAAGCAGACGAGTTTGATAGGTCTTTTTTAAAGTTATCCCCAGATATTGCTTGTGTAACATCTATGGATGCAGACCATTTAGACATTTATGGAGAAGCAAAAGAGTTAGAACTTTCTTTTAGAGCATTTTCTGAAAAAGTTTCTCATACACTTATAGTTGCTAATGGCTTGCCATTAGAAGGTTTAACTTATGGTATAGAGGATGATTCAGATTTTTGTGCTCATAATATAAAAATTGAAAATGGAGCTTACCTTTTTGATGTAAAAACACCAAAAGAAAATATAAAAAATATAATTTTTCATTTGCCTGGTAAACATAATGTCATGAATGCTTTAGCTGCTTTAGCAATGGCAAATGTTTATGGGGTTTCATTAGAAATAATTAAAGAACAGTTAGCTAGTTTTAAAGGAGTAAAACGTAGGTTTTCTTATAAAATTAAAACTAATGATTTGGTGCTGATAGATGATTATGCGCATCACCCAACAGAAATAAATGCAGTAGAAAAAGCTGTTAGAGAAATGTATCCAAAAGAACGTGTTTTAGTTGTTTTTCAACCTCATTTATTTAGTAGAACAAGAGATTTTATAGAAGATTTTGCAAATGCACTTACAAAGTTCAATGAAGTACTTTTATTAGATGTTTATCCTGCAAGAGAGTTGCCTATTGAAGGTGTAAATTCTAATTGGTTATTATCTAAAATTGATAATAAAAATAAAAAAATAACAACTAAAGAAAATTTACTTTTCGATATTAAACAATCTTCATCAAAAATTGTTGCAATGTTAGGTGCTGGAGATATTGGAGTAATGATAGAAGAAGTTACAGAACAACTTTTAAAACCTTTGGCTAATGAAGTTTAAACGAATTTTAAAATATCTCTTATTTCTATTATTAATAGTAAGTCTTGGCTTTTTATATAGTTTTTCTTCAAAGAGAAATTCAGATAAAAAAGTATCAGAAATTATTATCGAATTTGAAGATGGAGATAATAATTTTTTAACACATTCAATGGTTAATAAATTGTTAATACAAAAAAATAAAACGGTTAAAAACCAAGCAAAATCTGTAATAGATTTATACAAACTAGAAAACGAGGTATCTAAAAATCCGTATGTCGAAAAATCATCTGTTTTTTTGACCATAGAAGGTAAGCTAAAGACTGTAGTTAAACAACGTACACCTGTAGCTAGAATAATTACTGATAAAGATTCTTATTATGTTGATAAACAGGGGGTAAAAATCCCATTATCTAACAATTACTCTGCTAGAGTAATGCTAATTTCTGGTGTAAAAAACATAGAAGATATTAAAGAAATTATGCCTTTAATATCTAATATTTTAAAGGATGATTTTTTAAAAAAAGAAATCATTGGAATACAAAAATCTGACGCAAATGAATTTCAATTTGCTGTAAGAAGTGGAGATTATAAAATTGATTTTGGAAAATTATCTGAGATTGATATAAAATTTAAAAAATTAAAAGCGTTTTATAATAAAACATTTGAAGATAAAACAATTCAAAATTATAAAACAATTAATATAAAATATCACAACCAAGTTGTGTGTACAAAATAAACTGAAATGGAGAATAATAAAATAGCTGTAGGTTTAGATATTGGTACAACCAAGATTGTTGCAATGATTGGTCGTAAAAATGAGTACGATAAAATTGAGGTTGTAGGTATTGGTAAAGCAAAAAGTTTAGGAGTAAAAAGAGGTGTTGTAAGTAATATTACCCAAACCATTCAATCTATTCAACAAGCAGTTGACGAAGCAGAAAGCGTTTCTGGTTTTAAGATAGAAAATGTAGTGGTAGGTATTGCAGGTCAACATATTCGAAGTTTACATCATAGTGATTATATCACAAGAGACAATGCAGACGAGGTAATAGAAGAAACAGATATAGATGACTTGGTAAACCAAGTTCATAAGTTAGTAATGTTGCCAGGTGAAGAAATTATTCATGTTTTACCACAAGAGTTTAAAGTAGACTCTCAAGCAGATATTAAAGAACCAATAGGTATGTATGGGGGGCGTCTTGAAGCCAATTTTCATGTAGTAGTTGGGCAAGTTTCATCTATAAGAAATATTGGACGCTGTGTAAAAAGTGCAGGTTTAGATTTAAGTGAAATTACATTAGAACCTCTTGCATCTGCTCAAGCTGTGTTAAGTCAAGAAGAAAAAGAAGCAGGTGTAGCTTTGATAGATATAGGTGGAGGTACAACTGATTTAGCCATATTTAAAGATGGAATTATAAGACATACAGCAGTAATTCCTTTTGGCGGAAATGTAATTACAGATGATATTAAAGAAGGCTGTTCAATTATTGAAAAACAAGCTGAATTATTAAAAATAAAATTTGGATCTGCTTGGCCAGGAGAAAATAAAGAAACAGAAATTGTTTCAATACCTGGCTTAAGAGGAAGAGAGCCAAAAGAAATAACGCTTAAAAATTTATCTAAAATTATACATGCTAGAGTTCAAGAAATTATAGAGCATGTCTTTTTAGAAATTAAAAATTATGGACACGATACTGCAAAAGGAAAACTAATTGCGGGTATTGTATTAACAGGTGGTGGTTCTCAATTAAAGCATTTACGTCAATTAGTAGAATATATTACAGGTATGGATGCTAGAATCGGTTTTCCAAACGAACATTTAGCTGGTGATTCAGATGAAGCTTTATCAAGTCCATCATATGCTACAGCTGTTGGTTTATTAATGGAAGGTTTAGATAAAGATGTGAAAGTAGTAGAAGAGGTAGTAGAAGAACAAATTGAAGAAGAAATTTCAACTAGCCCAGAAGAAGAATTAAAACCTCTAATTGAAGAAAAAGTTAAACCAAAAAAGAAATCTTTCTTCGAAAAGTTTACAGAAGGATTAAAAGATTTTTTGGATAACGCAGAATAAGACTAAAACAAATATCAATACAACAAAAACAAATAAACGTTATTATGAACGCAGAATTTGATAACATTATTTTTGAAATGCCCAAAACAAAGTCTAATACCATAAAGGTTATTGGTGTTGGTGGAGGAGGTAGCAATGCTGTAAATCACATGTACACACAACAAATAAAAGGTGTAGATTTTGTAATTTGTAATACAGATGCACAAGCATTAGAAAACAGTCCAATACCAAATAAAATTCAGTTAGGGGCTAGCTTAACTTCAGGTTTAGGAGCTGGTGCTAATCCAGAAATTGGAGCACAAGCAGCTAAAGAAAGTATGCAAGAAATTCAGCAAATGTTAAATACCCAAACAAAAATGGTATTTATTACTGCTGGTATGGGTGGAGGTACAGGTACAGGTGCTGCACCAATTATTGCAAAAATTGCAAAAGATATGGATATTCTTACTGTTGGTATTGTAACAATGCCATTTCAGTTCGAAGGTAGAATGCGTTCAAAACAAGCACAATTAGGTATAGATCAATTACGTCAAAATGTAGATTCACTAATTGTTATTAATAATAATAAATTAAGAGAAGTTTATGGAAACCTTGGTTTTAAAGCAGGTTTCTCTAAAGCTGATGAAGTTTTATCTACTGCTGCTAGAGGTATTGCAGAAGTAATTACACATCATTACAAACAAAACATAGATTTACATGATGCTAAAACTGTACTTTCTAACAGTGGAACTGCAATTATGGGTTCTGCAAGAGAAGAAGGAACAAATAGAGCTAAAAATGCAATAGTTAAAGCATTAGATTCTCCTTTATTAAATGACAATAAAATTACAGGAGCTAAAAATGTATTATTATTAATTGTTTCTGGTACAAGTGAAGTTACTTTAGATGAGATTGGTGAAATCAATGATTACATTCAAGATGAAGCTGGTTATGATGCCAATATTATTATGGGTATTGGAGAAGATGAAGAGTTAGGAGAAGCAATTTCTGTTACCATTGTTGCTACAGGTTTTGCAGCAGATCAGCAAAACTCAATTACTAATTCTGACGAGAAAAAAGTAATTCATACTCTAGAAGACGAACAAAAAGCAACCTACAATTTTAGTGAAGAAAAAGTTGTTAAAACGCCATCTCTTAATGAAGAATTACCAAAACAGAACAATGAAAAAATTATTCATGTTCTAAGTGATGAAGATGATGCTCCAAAAATGGATTTGGTAAAAACTTCAGAAATTATTGCGAACATGCCTGTTTATTATGATGAAATAACAGCAAAGCCAGAAAAAGAAATCGACT
>Ga0209555_10002746_pt1 | contig 12226 bp, 9 predicted proteins | sample SaaInl85LU_5_DNA_FD_184643 | JGI IMG/M metagenome (GOLD analysis project Ga0209555, IMG submission 184643) | Marine microbial communities from expanding oxygen minimum zones in the Saanich Inlet - ESP_85LU_5_DNA (SPAdes) (version 2) | ecosystem: Environmental > Aquatic > Marine > Intertidal zone... | reverse complement strand
ATAGTATACAAGTAGTAGTGTTAGGGGCTTTACGTGGTTTGCAAGATGTAAAAATTCCGACATTGTTAACCTTTATTTCTTATTGGATTGTTGGTTTTCCAATTTCTTATTTTTTAGGAAAAGCAACAGTTTTGGCTAGTTTTGGGATTTGGTTAGGCTTATTCTCTGGCTTAACTACAGCTTCTATTTTATTATTTGTAAGATTTAATTATTTAACTAAAAAGTTAATTCGTGAGAAATTAGACTTACAACAAGTGTAAAAGATTTTTAACCCGTATAATTGCATTATGGAATTACCTAAATTTTTATTAGCTGACAATAGTAAGTATCCAGAAGATATTTTTGTACTTCATACAGAGTTTCCTCGTTTTATGATCAATCTGAGAAATGATGAAGTGGAGTGGTTTGAAGACTTATCTGGAGAAAATGAAGATGATATTGCCAATGAATTAAATGCTCTAATAAAACAAGCTGAAGTATTTTATGATAAAGAAATGGAGCAATACCAATAAAAACAAATGCTAACTGTAAAATTGAGCTCTATTTAGATATATGAGTTTCAAATTTTTGATGTTGAAACTTTTTAGGGCTGTTTTTATTAATTCATTTACTAACAATACGATGTGTGTATATTTTGCATCGAATTTACTCTTGTTTTACAATTGAATTGAATCTAGAAATTGAAGAAGGTTTATAGTTGTTTTGCCATTTTTGAAGGATCTCTATTATTCGCTAGAGCAACAAATATTTTATAATTAATGGTTAACGTAGCGATAGCTGATCTTTTAGAAAGTTGTTTTTAGATAGATTTTCTAAAACTTTTTAGAGTTAAAATAGTTAAGTGGTAAAATTTTGGTTTGTGTGAGAAAAAATTATTTTGACTTTTCAACTAACTCTAATTTATCAACTGTAGTTTTTGTAGTAAATATCCCGTAGTTGATTATCACGTTTTTTTTGTCTATTTTATCGATTGTTCCAACAGAATTTGAATCAGTTATTCTTACTCTGTCGTTTACTTTGTAGACATAACTAGCTTTCTTTTGGGCATTCTTATCTGCTTCTATTTGTTTTTCTTTACGAACCTTTACTACTTTTTTTAATACTTCTTCTTCGACTTTTTGAATAGTTTCTTGCAATTGTTTTTGAACAATTTTTGCTTTTTGTTTTTGAGATTTTGTTTTTGGCTTTACTGGGTTTTTCTTAAAATGTTTTGTTTTTTCTGAAGAAACCCATTTGTTAAAATTCGTATTAAGTTCTTTTTTGTTATCGGTTTGAAAGTATTTGTTTAATAGTTCGTTAGTTTTTCTTCCTAAAGATAGCATTCTTTGATTGCTATCGTACAATTCTTGAAACCCTGCTAATTTTTCTTGAATACGATATTCTTTTTCTTGTAGGCTTTCTAAATGCTCTTGACCTTTGGTTTTTTGTTTTTCTAAATTGTCTGAATTTTTTTGCAAACGATTTCTTTCTTTTTGCAATTTGGCAATTGTTTTATCCAATCGAATTTTTTCATTTTCAACGCGTTTTTTTGCTCGATTAATTAAACTAAAAGGAATTCCGTTTTTCTGAGCAACTTCAAAAGTAAATGAGCTTCCTGCTTGTCCAATAAATAATTTATATAATGGTTCTAAAGAATGTTCATCAAACTGCATGTTCGCATTCGTTACATTTTCCAATTCATTAGCTAGTACTTTTAGGTTGGCATAATGAGTGGTTATGATTCCAAAGGCTTCTTTATTATAAAATTCTTCAAGAAAGATTTCTGCTAGTGCACCACCTAATTCAGGATCTGAACCTGTTCCAAATTCATCAATTAAAAACAACGTGTTTTCGTTACATTTTTTTAAAAAATAACGCATATTTTTTAATCGATAGCTATAAGTGCTTAGTTGGTTTTCGATAGATTGATTGTCTCCAATATCTGTTAGAATTGTATCAAAAATATAAGTTTCACTTCGTTCATCAACAGGAATTAGAATACCACTTTGCACCATTAGTTGTAATAGACCAATAGTCTTTAAAGTAATACTTTTACCACCAGCATTTGGTCCAGAAATAACATTTATTTGTTGTTTTTCGTGTAGGGTTATGGTTTGTGCAATTGTGTTTATTTTTTGGGTATTATTTTTTTTCCATAAAATCGGATGGTATGCGTTTTTGAAGAAAATCTTCTTTTTTGAATTAATTTTTGGTAAAATTGCATTGAGCTCTTGAGCATATCTTGCTTTAGCGCTAATAACATCTATGTGGGTTAAAAACGTAACATAGTCTTGTAGTAACGAAACTAAAGGGCGTAAAACATCGGCTAAGGTTCTTAATATTCTTATTATCTCTTGCTTTTCTTCATATAATAAATTTTGCAGTTCTCTAGAATATGAAAGTGTTGCTTGTGGAGCTATGTAGACGATATTTCCAGATTTTGATGAGCCTAATAGACTACCAGCAATTTTTCGTCTATACATAGCTAATACAGCTAAAACACGTTGGTTGTCTACAATAGTTTCTTTAATGTCATCTAAATAACCATTTGCAATGGCTTTAGATAACGCACTTGTAAAGCTCTGTCCAATTTTACTGCGAACATAGTTTATGTCTTTTCTAATTTGCTTTAGAGTGGGAGAGGCGTTGTTTTTTACTTCTCCAGAAATTTCTATTATTTTTTTTATTTCATCATCAACGAAAGTGATCAATTCTATTTGCTGAGCTCTTCCGAAAAGTTCTGGAAATTGCTCTTTAAATTTTTTAAAAAATTTTAGTAATTCGTTTACAGTTAGCGATGTGGAAGCTATTTTTAAAAAAGCATCTGTTTCTAAGAAACTATTTTCAATAGCTAATCTTTTGATACTTTCTAAAATATTATTAAAACCATGATTTGGAATTCTATTTTCACTTTCAAAAGAAGCTAGATATTCATCAACTAAATGCAACTCCCTAAACAAGACTTTTTTACTTGCTATAGGTGTTATTTCTAAAACGTTTTGTTTACCTAATCCAGAAATACAATGTTCAGCTATTTGCTGTAAAATTGTTGTAAACTCTAAGTCTTGAAGTGTTTTTTGAGAAATATTCAATATTCAATAGGTGTTTTACAAAGTAATATTAGTCAAATAATTAACTTTGCCGTATAAACGTTATTTGAAAATTCAAAAATAAGAAACAATGCAAGTAAAAATTGCTGATAGTTGGAAAAAAGTACTCGAAAAAGAGTTTTCAAAACCTTATTTTGAAGATTTAACAGATTATGTTAAAAAAGAGTATGCTAATTTTACCTGTTATCCTAAGAAGAGTCAGATTTTTAATGCTTTTGATTGCTGTTCTTTCCATGATTTAAAAGTGGTAATTATTGGACAAGATCCTTACCATGGTGCAAACCAAGCTAATGGGTTGTGTTTTTCAGTTAACGATGGGGTCAATCTTCCACCATCGTTAATCAATATTTTTAAGGAGATTGAAACAGATTTACAGCAAGGGTATCTAGATAGTGGTAATTTAGAGCATTGGGCAAAACAGGGCGTTTTGCTATTAAACGCAACTTTAACGGTTAGAGCGCATGAGGCTGGAAGTCATCAAAAGAAAGGATGGGAAGTTTTTACCAATGAAGTCATCAAACAAATTTCTGTTCAAAAAGAAAATATTGTTTTTTTATTGTGGGGAGGTTTTGCTAAGAAAAAAGCAAAACTAATTGATTCAAGTAAGCACTATGTTTTAACTTCAGGACATCCGTCTCCATTAAGTGCAAATAGAGGGTATTGGTTTGGAAACAAAAATTTTTCTAAAACCAATGAGTTTTTAGGACGTATTGGATCAACTAAAATAAAGTGGTAAAAGTTTTTAAAAGAACGTAGCTGATGATAAAAGTATAGTGAATTGTCATATTGAATTCGTCGGAATTGTTGATTATTCATTATATTTCAACAAACTCAATATGATATTCGAACGATCTTTATTTTTAGTATATCATTGTTTTTTTATTTTCTACGTCTACCAAATCCACTTGCGTTTTTAGGTCTGTCAGATCTTCTTTTAGAAGAAGATTCGTTATTTCGACGTCTACCAAAATCTTTGTTACTTCCACTTTTAGGAAAAGGTTTTTTTCCTCTTCTTTTTCCTCCACTTCTAGATTTGTCTTTTTTTGTAATTTCTACGTTAACAAAACGACCTTCAAATTCAGGATTATTATCTTCAAAAGCAACTAAGGTAGCTTTTTCATAGTTTTTATCAATTTCAAAAAAGGAAAAAGTATCTAAAATATCGATGGCACCGATTTCTATCTTATCTCCAATATTTTGATCGTTTATTAAACCAATTAGTTTTGCAGGATTTAATTTGTCTTTTCTCCCCAAGTTGATAAAGAAACGACTCATATTTTCACTAGAAGCACCTCCTCTTGAATTGTCTTTAGAGGATAAGTCATTTAAATCTTTTGCATTTTCGTAGTAGGATAGAAGTGTGTTAAATTCTAATGAAACAAATTTCTGAATCAACGCTTCTCTAGAGAAATCTTCTAATTTTTCGTAAATAGTGGGTAGGTATTCGTTAATTTGTGATTCGTTTATTTCACTTTTAGTAACTCTATCAATTAAATGTATCAATTGATTTTTAACAATTTCTTCCCCAGAAGGAACTTTAGTTTCAATAAATTGTTTTTTAATTATACGTTCTATAGGTCTTAAACGTCCTTTTTCTTTTTTATTTACTAATACAATAGAAATTCCTTTATTACCAGCTCTACCAGTTCTACCACTTCTGTGGTTGTAGTTTTCTATTTGATCTGGTAATTTGTGGTTAATAACGTGTGTTAGATTAGTAACATCTAAGCCTCTAGCAGCCACATCTGTAGCTACTAAAAGTTGTACGTTTTTTGTTCTAAACTTACCCATAACAGAATCACGTTGTGCTTGAGATAAATCTCCATGCAAAGCATCTGCATTATAACCGTCATTAATTAATTGATCTGCTACTTGTTGTGTTTCTCTTCTTGTTCTACAAAAGATAATACCATAGATATCAGGATTCAAGTCTGCAATTCTTTTTAATGCAGGGTAGCGTGTTTTTTCAGAAACCAAATAATATTCATGACTCACGTTATCAGAACCTTTGTTTTTTTCGCCCGAGGTAATTTCTACCGGCTTTGTCATATAATTTTTTGCAATCGCCTCTACTTCACGTGGAAATGTAGCTGAAAAAAGTAATGTTTGTTTTGTCTCTGGGGTAACTTCTAAAATGGTATCTAACTCGTCTTTAAAGCCCATGTTTAGCATTTCATCAGCTTCGTCTAAAACCAGCCATTGAATATTGCCAAGCTTTAATGCTCTCCTTTTTATCAAGTCAACTGTCCTTCCTGGTGTTCCAATAACAATTTGTGCCCCTTTTTTAAGTTGTCTTATTTGCTCATCTATATTAGAACCACCATAAACAGTAACTACTTTTAAGGCTTTTATATATTTTGCAAAATCTTGAATATTTTCACCAATCTGTACTGCCAATTCTCTTGTAGGTGATAAAATGATGGCTTGTGTATTCTTGTTTTCAGTATCTGTTAATTGTAAGATAGGTAAACTAAAGGCAGCTGTTTTTCCTGTACCCGTCTGAGCAAAAGCTTTTAAATCATCTGTAGATTTAATTATCTGAGGAACAGCTTTTTGCTGAATTACAGTTGGTTTTTCATAACCTAAATCGGTTAATGCTTTTTGTATAGGTTCTTTTAAACCTAATTCTAAAAATGTTGACATTGCTGTGATTTTATAGATTCACAGAACGCACACCTGTAAATCTTGAATTATTAATTTCGACCTGATTTTTAGTGAGTTATACTCATTTAAAAAATCGAGCAAATGTACATTAAATAAAATGAAGAAAATATAAAATTAAAAATAGATTTAGTATTTACAAAACTCGTAGAGTTGATCGTTTAATTTTCTAGAAGAAATTGAAGCGTAACCATTTAAAATAATTCCTTTTTCATCTACAATGATTGAGCGAGGCATTTTGCAGGTTAAGAATTGATTGAATTCATTTTTTGTTTCTATGAAGAATTGATTTTTTACATCTAAGTTGGGTATAATATCGTTGTTGTTTCCATCTATTTTTACTGTCAAAAACTCGATTTTAGAGTATTTTATTTGTAGATAATTTATTCTAGAAGCTATGTATTCTTTAGAAACATACTTAGGATTCCAAAAGAAAATTAAACACTTTCTTTTTTGTGTAAGATTTTTTGAAAGTTGCTTTTTTCCATTGACATCGAAAGTATAGAAATTGGGTAATTTATTGTTTTTATGTAATTTTTTAATGTCTTTGAGTAAACGTTCTAACTGCGTAATGTCTTCTTTATTGGTGCTGAGATCAAAAAAAATTTCAAAAGGTTTTTCGTTTACATCACAGCTAGATTTTTTAAAAAAGTGCCAAAGCACTGTTTGTTTTAGAAATGCATTTTTTGAGGTTTCAGACTCAATTTTATTATTGATAATATGAAGTAAATCTGTTGTGAAGTTAGAAGAATACTCAGTGCTTTTTGAAGAATGGCCTAATGCATAAGTTTCGTTATATAAATAATCCCTTACATATTTGGCGTAAGGAGGGTAATACATTAAATTATTGTTATTTATTTGAATGTCTTTTCTGTGAGTAAAAAAATCCTCAATGCTATGAAAAATTGTATCTGTGGTTCTTCTGATATGAATTATAGGATAATTTTCTATCCGCGAAAAAATAGGATAAGTAAGAGCAATCTTTAACATGGTTTTAAAACCTTTTGTTTCAGAAGGGTGGCTTAGTATGTAATTGTTGTATGCTTCATTTTTTTGCGATAATAGAGAATCAATTTTATGTTTAAAATGATGTGGCTCTAACAAAGCTATTTCTGAAAAAAAAATATTATCCCTTTCATCCTCTAGAAAACAATCGATTAGAATGTTATTTCTTTCAGCTCCTTTACCTGCAAAAACCAACGATTCATCAAAATCCCAAGTATTCAGACGAAGCATTAAACTATCATTCTCCTCTAAATACATATATTGGCTTTCAATACCATGATTAAAATAATAGTATCCTTCTTTTAGGTTCTCGAATTTTTTTAAGAAACGGTTGTTTTTATCGAGTAGAATTGTGTCAATTATTTTTCCAGATTTAAAGAGTACAACATGGTTGGATTTTGGGTTTATGATTTTACCCCCAAAATAAATTTTTGAATTTTTTGTAACAGTAGAACAGCTTAGTAAAAAAACTGTAATAAAATAAAATAAGGAAGAAAAATAATTACTTATCATTAACAAGAAGGAAAAACAAATTACCGTTCAAATTTAATTATTCAATACCCTTTTACTTGTTAATTAGCTGTTAAAAGCTTCGTTGCAAAGATGCTTGTTTTTAAAAAAATAATAAAGTGAAAATCAAATGCTAATCTATGGCTATAAAAAAATTGAATTTGTACTTTTGCAGAAATTTAAAAACGTCTTATGTTATCAGTATCTAACTTATCAGTTCAGTTTGGAAAACGAATTTTGTTTGATGAAGTAAATACAAAGTTTCAATCTGGAAACTGTTATGGAATAATTGGTGCAAATGGTGCAGGAAAATCTACTTTTTTAAAGATTTTGTCTGGTAAAATGGATCCTACATCAGGAAGTGTTTCAATTGAACCAGGAAAACGAATGTCCGTTTTAGAGCAAAATCATAATGCTTATGATGAGTTTCCTGTTCTAGAAACTGTTGTTATGGGTAACAAAGAGCTATTTACTATCAAAAAAGAGATAGATGCTTTGTATGCGGATTATACAGATGACAATGCTGAGAAAATAGGGGAGCTTCAAGTTATCTTTGAAGAGATGAATGGTTGGAATGCAGATTCCGATGCTGCAGCAATGCTTTCTAATTTAGGGATTAAGGAAGACTTGCATTACGCTACCATGAAAGATTTGGATGGAAAACAAAAAGTACGTGTGTTAATTGCACAAGCGTTATTTGGTAGTCCAGATGTTTTAATTATGGATGAGCCTACCAACGATTTGGATTTTGAAACTATTTCTTGGTTAGAAAATTTTTTAGCGAATTATGATAATTGTGTTATTGTAGTTTCTCACGATAGACACTTTTTAGACGCAGTTTGCACACATATTTCTGACATTGATTTTGGGAAGATAAATCATTATTCTGGAAATTATACTTTTTGGTACGAATCTAGCCAGTTGGCAGCAAAACAAAGGGCTCAGCAAAATAAAAAAGCAGAAGATAAAAAGAAAGAACTTGAAGAATTTATTCGTCGCTTTTCTGCAAATGTTGCCAAATCAAAACAAGCAACTTCTCGTAAAAAAATGATTGAAAAGTTAAATGTAGAGGAAATAAAACCTTCAAGTAGAAGATACCCTGCAATTATTTTTGAAAGAGATAGAGAGGCTGGAGATCAAATTTTAAACATAGAAGGACTTACTAAAGAATTTGAAGGAGAAAAGTTATTTGATGCTATTCATATTAACTTAAATAAAGGAGATAAAGTTGCTGTTATTTCTAAAAACTCTAGAGCAGTAACCTCTTTTTATCAGGTTATTACTGATAATGAAAAGGCTGATGCTGGTAAGTTTTCCTGGGGAGTTACTACTACACAATCCTATTTACCATTGGATAATGCAGTTTTTTTTCAGGATGGTAGTTTGAATTTAGTGGATTGGTTAAGACAATACGCACAAACTGAAGAAGAAAGAGAAGAAGTCTATTTAAGAGGTTTTTTGGGAAAGATGATTTTTTCTGGAGAAGAAGCATTAAAGAAAAGTAACGTACTTTCTGGAGGAGAAAAGGTACGTTGTATGCTATCTAGGATGATGATGAAAAGAGCTAATATTTTATTGCTAGATGAACCTACAAATCATTTAGATTTAGAATCTATTCAATCTTTAAACAATTCACTAATTAATTTCAAAGGAACTGTGTTGTTTTCTACACATGACCATGAATTTGCACAAACAGTAGCGAATAGAATTATAGAGTTAACTCCAAAAGGTGTAATAGATAGGTATGCTACTTTTGATGAGTACTTAGAGGATCCAAAAGTAAAAGTATTGCGAGAGAAAATGTATTCGTAGAATACTTAAATATTTAAAAAAACCAGAATTTTAGTTCTGGTTTTTTTAAATATTTAAGCTGTTGTTTTAAATTATTAAATAGACCACTCCTTTTTTAAATTGCGCTTACTACTTTAGTGTTCACTTGCTTGTTTTGTTAACTCTCTTGTTTAGCGAATATACATAGGTAACATATCAGATAAAAAAGTTGATAAACTTAAAGTAAATAAGGATTTAATTATCCGCTGTATTATATGTAGGCTTTTTTATTTTGTATTAAATCAGCTATTGTATTCCAAAGTTTAATTCGATGATCTAATGACTGTTTAGCTACTGTTAGTGTTTCATTCCATTTCTGCTCATCATCTTTACACAATTCGGAAATCATTTCAAGAGATAGAGGACCGTGTTCGTCTCCATCAAGCTCAATATGTCTTTTGAGATAATAATTTATTTTACTGTATAATTTATTTTCAGGATCCGAATTTTTAAGAATTTCGATAAACATATCAGGAATCACATCTTCTCTTCCAAATGTAAAAGCAGATGCTACAAGATGAGTTTTACCTGTCTCGATGATGGAAAATGTGAATTTAACAAAATCAGCAACTCTTTTATCAATAGTAATGTTATCTAAGGAATACGCAACGGAATGTCCTGATTCAATAAGTTCAACAAAATTATTAATTTTATTAATGTTTCCATTTACTTGTACCATTGCATCCAAATACATCTCAAAATGACTCTTAGGTTCGTTAAGTTCATTAATGTCGCTTTCTTCTCCATGAACTATTTCATTTATAAATCTTGACAATCTTGGATTTTTAGGTGGCGTCCAGGGGGTTTCGACTTTAGTGAGGTTTATTTGTAGACTTTTTAAAAGAGACATAAAATCCCACACTGCAAATACGTGATTTTCCATGAAAATTTTTACGTCATCTATATTTTGTAAATTTTCGTAAAGTTTGTGGTTTCTCAGTTCATTTCTTAATTCAGAAATCTCATTTTCTATGTATTCAATTCTATTCATTTTTCCGTTCTGACTTGTTTTCTTTAACAACAAAAATAGTTAAGAAAAATTAAATTTTTTTCGGATTAGGCATAGATTAAACTAATGGTTATATAAGGATTAGTTTCGGTACTAAATTTGGATGTGCGATTAGCTTCTACAAGGATTCAAAAGCCCTGCTGGGTTTGGTTTAGCATAATTTTAATAATAACACCTCAATGAGATGTTTACAAAGATTTTTAATAAAAAAGTAACTGCAATAAAATGCACATTTTATTGACAGTATCTATTTATTTTTGAAATCGTAAATATACCCTAAACCAAACATAATTGGATGTGAAAATACCTCGTTTCTATACTCAATTTTGAAATAAATATTTTTCAAAATATCTATTTCAATTCCAGTACCGTATAAGAAATATAAACTGTACGTTTTTTGTGGTTCATAATCCATAGGAAAATTACTGATTTCATGAGATATCTTTGTATAGTTTATTGAAAATCCAGTAAAAATATACGGTCTTATTTTTTTATTTAATAAGTTGTGCTGGAGTTGTAGAGGAATAGATAAAAATGATCGTGTAAAATCTCTCCTCCGCCCTTCAGACTGATAATTAAAATAATTTACGCCAATATTTAGAGAGGTACGTCTACTTATTTTAGGTTTTTATTTCCTGAACATTACTTGTCCATAATATTGAAAACCACTCTTATCTTCTCCATAGCCAATATTGGTGAGAAGATAGTTTTTAGGACTTTCTGTTACTCTTAAGTCTCTTACCGTGGCATTTTTTGAATTATTATATTCCGTTACAGTTTTTATGAAATAATCTTCTTTAAATTTTATTTTTTTATTGTTTCTATTAGCAAGTCTTTCAGTTACTAAGTTTAAAGTTTGTTTGTAATAATAACTTCTAACCTTTAGTTCTCCAGAAATCAATTCGTCATTTTGTAGTACATAGTTCTTACCTTTCTTTGATACTACATAAAATATATTTGAATTTAAAATTCCTTTATACAAGGACAATTGATCTCCCTTAACTATTAAATTTAGAAATAGTTCAACCTCTAGTTGTTTGTTGTTCATTCTAAGGTTTAACAAGTCGAAGGTGTTGCCATTCCCAATATGAAAGGATTTTACTTCGTTGGTAGTATAAAATTGGTGTTTTTTTTCTTCTAAATTTGGTTTAAAACATATACTTGATGAAAGTTCTGATAAATCATTCTTCTTGATATATCCTTCTATTTTGATGTTTTCTTTGTTTATGAACCATCCCTTTTCGAACTCTTCTTTTAATTGTGCATTACAGATAAATGTTAATAAAAGAGATCCTAAAAAAAATAGTTGTTTCATAGTGTTTTATAAAATGAATTACTCCAATAAGGGGGTGTTTTGTTCACACAAAACTACATTTTTTAAAATAAATCTCAATATTTCTTTAGTTGTTTATGGTCAATACTTTTCTGTTGTTTTAATTTACTTTTTTCTTTAAATTAATTTTTTTTAAAAAATTATAGTAAAAGTCAGTTCCTTTTGAAAGGTCTCTTTTAATTCTTTAAGTAGTTATTTATATAGTTGCTTTGTACGAGGTGAAGTATAACTTTATCATTCAGATAGTAACTATTAATTTAGCTCAACGGTTTTCTATAAACTCCATCAAAGTTTTTTTTTCAAATTCATTAGCGGTCATAAAAATGCCTCCTTTTAGGTTTTTATACCTTGTAAATGCTCTATTTAGAAATGTGTAAGGCTTTCATCGTTAGCAATTCTAAGTATTAGTTTTAGAGGTGTTTAATCATTTAAAAATGAATAATCAGTATAACCTCTCGCAGTTCCTCCACCAAACAAAGTATGACTGTCGGTAATCTCATTTATTACAGCATTTAACTTTACACGTTTCGGATAATCTGGATTGGTTAAAAACTTTCTACCGAAGCCAACCAAATCCACTAAGTTTTTCACTAATAATTCGTTTGCTTGTTGTGGTGTTTTATTCCCTGTTGCAATAATCGTCTTGCTAAATGTTTTTCGTAATTGAATTCTGAAATCATTCGGTATTTCTGGTGCATCATTCCAGTCTGCTTCACATAGATGAATATAAGTTACTCCTAATGCTTCTAATTTTTCTGAAGCTAACATTATTGTATCTAAAATTTCAGG